>LLEJ01000026.1_pt1 | contig 18706 bp, 15 predicted proteins | sample 595831 | NCBI WGS metagenome assembly LLEJ01 (sample SAMN02919310, study PRJNA255460) | bioreactor metagenome | biome: chemostat; feature: culture 2011_10.1; material: sediment; isolation source: day101 10degC chemostat 2011 inoculated with Wadden Sea sediment taken from... | place: Germany: Bremen... | reverse complement strand
TTTTGGACCGAGAGCAGACGTTCGATGAATTCACGGGCTTCTTCCGGCATATGCGCAATCACACCAAGGGTGCTTGAGATGAATCCCGGAAGCCAATACCACGTGCTCCATAACCAAGTTGATACAACGACAGGTAACGAGACCAATTTTTAGTGGTATGACACTGACGTGGGTTATGGATATTTAACATCGAGTTCATCGACTCGTCTGGCGTACTAACCTGAAGAGTATCTAAATAAACATCCCAATCAGAAGAGAGCTCAGAAAAAGCGTTATCGACATTACTGTGAATACGATATTTTGCCATCATTTCTGTCGCTTCACTTAGCGTCGCTTTTTGAGTCAACTGCACCACCGTTCTTTCTGTTGAACCCTTGCTAAGCCAACCTAGTCTTAGATTTAACGCGCCAATATTGTCGCCGCGTAGACACTCTGTATTTCCTAATTCATCTTTTTTCAGGGCCATTGGCGCTGCCCAACTTCCATAACCAAAGTCACCGAGAAACTGCTGGCGATCTCCATCAAATGATGTAGCCACACGGTCCGCAGTCATTAAGTTAACGGCGTAATCACGCTTCATGAAGGCATACTGTTCAAGTACCAAGTGACCAGAATCTTGTGTGTGTGCATTCAACGTCATGGTTTGAGGAACCCAATCGGCATTTAACAACTGCTTAAGGGCATCAAAGTGTGTAAATTCAAATACAGGCACAACGTCAACATGTAACTCTTCATCAGAGATATTGGTTATTTTTATATCTTGCAGGAGTACTTCATCGTTTTTCGGTACGAAAAAGGTCACTTCACTACGTACACCGAACGCTTCAGAGACGATCGTAGTATAGGAAAGCCCTGTGTGATTTTCGAATCTATCTAACGGCTTTAGTGTTGGCGTAAAAAACGGCGAGAAGATCTCTACATCGCCCGCTTTGTTGCGAACTTTTAGATATAAGGTAGAGCCCTTAAAGTCAGAGTTAGGCATCTGTGCGACGTATTTGGTAATACGATTTAGAGCAGGATCGCCTTTACATAGAAGCACGCCACCGTTGCTATCAACGATGCCGCCAAAATTTAGTGTGCCAACGTAGTTACTCCATTTAATCGGCGTCACTGGTGTTGTGGCTACATATTCTTTTTTCTTGTCGTCAAAAAAACCAAATTTCATTTTAAATCCTTAGGTGCTGCCCTAAACAGCAGCACTATTAAACCTTTATTAATTTTATTATTTTGTATCGGTTAGATTATACCGCTAGTGATTTACCACTTAATGCATCGAATAGATGAATCGCATCTAGATCGATGTAAAGTGTAGCACTTGCCACATCAACAGCTGCCGCTTGCGTTTCTACCATCATTTGTTGGCTCGCAACCTGCGTCTTAAGTAAGATGCTTGCGCCAAGTAATTCTTTGTCTTGAATAACTACGGGCACAGGCAATACGCGATCATGCTCTACTTGCTCGCTACGCAAATGAAGGTCGGTAGGACGAATCCCCATGTGTAATGCAAGGTTCTTGGTCGCCAATGTTTTAAATCGCTCCGGCAGCGGGATAACAATATCACCTAATTGGATAGCCCATTCGCCATCGGTATCAACAAGATTGGCATCTAACATGTTCATCGATGGGTTGCCGATAAACTGAGCCACAAACTTATTGGCAGGACGCTTAAATACGTCTGTCGGAGTACCGACTTGCTCAACATAACCATCTTTCAGAATGACAATACGATCCGCCAACGTCATTGCCTCAATCTGATCGTGCGTTACATATATCGTTGTTGTTTTAAGTTCACGATGAAGATGTTTGATTTCTTCGCGCATTACACCACGGAGTTTTGCGTCTAGGTTAGATAAAGGCTCATCAAACAGGAATACTTTCGGCGTGCGTACCATTGCACGTCCCATTGCCACACGTTGACGTTGACCACCAGAAAGTTCTTTTGGTTTCCTGTCTAATAGCGGATCAAGTTCAAGCATTTTCGTTGCTTTGCGAACCTCCGTATCTATATCGGCTTTTGCCATTCCTTTTAGCTTGAGGGCAAAGGCAATATTTTCATAAACCGTCATATGTGGGTAGAGTGCGTAGCTTTGAAATACCATCGCTAAATCACGATCTTTAGCATCTATCTTGTTCATCAACTTACCGCCAACGTAAATCTCGCCGGAGGTGATGCTCTCTAAGCCCGCAAGCATGCGTAGCGTGGTTGATTTACCACAACCAGATGGCCCTAAAAATACAACAAACTCACCATCTTCTACTTCAAAATCAAACTGTTTTACTACTTCTACATCGCCGAAGGATTTTTTGATATTTCTAAATTCTACATTTGCCATAATTTTATTTCTCCGCCTGCGAGTACCGCTCTCCATGAGCTTTGCACTCGCCTTGCATTAATTAGTCATTATCCGGGTTCAATTCGTAAAGAATTACCCTTTCACTGCGCCAGAAGTTAACCCACTTATCATCTGTTTGGATGCAAACAGATAAGCGGTGACAAGCGGCAGTATCGAGATTGTGGTACCTAGCATTACCGCTCCCCAAGGGGTGTTTGGTATCCCTTGCACACTCCGCAATGCCTGAGTGATTACGTAATTCTCTGGTGATGTAAGCACAACAAGTGGTTGCATGAATGAGTTCCAGAAAAATACAAACTGAACGATGGCCAATGTCGCAAGCGCTGATCTCATCAACGGAAGCACAACACTCCAATAGGTTCTAAATTCGCCTGCGCCGTCCAACTTAGAGGCTTCCAATAGCTCTTTAGGAATAGACGCAATAACATGCTGTCGCATTAGGAAGATACCAAACGGGGTTGTAGTAAACGGTAACCACACCGCCATATGGTTATCCATTAAGCCGAGGAATTTCACGATCATGAAATAAGGTATAAGGCTTAACACCGGTGGGATCATCATTGACCCAACTAACATACCAAATAGAACATTTTTGCCTTTAAACTTAAACACGGCAAACGCATATCCACCCATACTACAAAACAGCAGTGAAATAGTCGTTCCCAGAAAGGCAACATAGATACTGTTAAACATTGCCTGCCAAAATGGCATTATTTCCAATAATTTATCGTAGTTAATCGCAAGGCTGTCGCCCATCATTAAACTTATGCCAGAGCCAAATATTTCGGAACGATCGCGAGTAGACAACAATGCAGACCACAAAAACGGGAATACAGTTATCAACGCAGACACGATAAGAATGGTGGCTAGCGCGGCCAATAAAACTTTTGTGATTAGCTCTGAAACGTCAGAACTTGGCTTTAGTGCACTTAATTTCATTTTATTGCTCCCCTAAGCCTTTTTTACCAAATAATACAAACTGAATCGTTGTGAAGAATGCAATGAGTGCGAATAACAACCATGAAATTGCAGATGCCGTTCCCATCTCTAGCCACTCCCAACCGACTTTGTATAAATACATAGATATTGTTAAACCAGCTTGCCCTGTACCGCCAAGACCTTTCGTCAATACAAACGGTTCTTCAAACAGCTGCAAATTACCAATGATAGTCATCGTGACGGCAAAGAAAACAAACGGACGAATCATCGGTAATGAAACATACCAAAATCGATGCAGTGCATTTGCACCATCCATTCTTGCTGCCTCTAAGATATCTTTTGGTATGGTCATTAACCCTGTCGTATAAAGCACGATATTGAAACCGGTATATTTCCAGAATACAACGATAGCGATAGATGGTTTGATAAATGAGGCATCATCCAACCAACGGATAGGTTGGTAGTCGTTTACCCACGCAAACGCCCAACCTAACAATGTACTGTCAGCTAAGCCCATCAATGCTTGGTTGATTACACCTGAGTTCGGTGAATACATGTTAAAGAAGATCAGAGACGCCGCGACGGTTGACGTAATGTACGGTAAGAAATAGGCTGACGTCAGCCAGTGGCGTAACCTATCCCCTAGAGAAACTAAGATGTAAGCCACCGGAATCGCGACAAGATGTTGTGCAACACCAGAGGTAATTGCTAGCCAGAAAGTATTCTTAAGAGAACGCCATAGCCACGGGTCTGTTAATGCAATGCTGTAGTTCTCGAAACCCACAAATTCCATTGCGGCTATCCCTTCTACTGGATTCCATGCATGGAATGACAGAAAAACAGAAAAGAGCAGCGGAAAAATACCAAAAACAGAAAAAATTATTAAAAAAGGCAGAAGAAAACCATACGGTGTAAGCGCTTTCACGTTTAACCGTGAAAGAAACCCTTCCTTCTCAGAAAGTTCCTCCTGATTCGACAATACTGTTTCTTTCATTGTCTGACTCATAATAACGACCTCACTAGGTAGAGGCGCCTGTCTCTAATGGACAATGCGCCTCTTAAATTTACTAATAATTACTTAAGGTTACGGGTACGACGTAGGATTAGACGTTCGGCTTCGCTAAGCGCCGTTTTGATGTCTTTACCTTCATCAAGTACTTCCATTAATGCATTTTCTAAGATAATTGAACGAGCAACGTGATCACCACGGCCTGGCTCTACTGGCTTGATATTCTTCGCAACTTCAGCAAACAATTGACGAGCCTTTTGACCACCTAGGAATTCAACTTCTTCATTAAATAGTTCATCATCATAGGTTGTGATGTTTGCAGGGAATGCAGTAATTGTTTCGAAGTGCTTAAGCTGAACATCACGATTAGTTGTCATGTATTCAATAAGCTTCCAAGCTTCATCTTGCTTCTCGGATTGCTTCGGAATTGATAGGAATGAACCACCCCAACTACCATAGATTCCATCGGGAAGGTTTGATACACCCCACTTACCTTTGGTTTCTGGTGCAATCCAGTTTTGTAGATGGCCTAGAAGCCATGCGCCAGAAAGCTGGGTCGCAAACGTACCGTTGCGGAAGCCCTCATACCATTCGTTTGACCATGCGGTAATACGTGCGTCCAAGCCGTTGTCGCGGATCTGCTTAGCGACTTCAAATGCGTGAACAAAGCGCTCTGAGGTTACGACTGGTTTACCATCTTTATCAAAGTAAAGACCTTCACCTTCAGGAACAGTAGTGAAAATAATCGCTTGTGCTACGTCTGCCGCTGAAGCGATAAGATAGATATTGTCTTGCTTTAGTTTCTTACCGTATTCAATGTAAGAATCCCAATCTTTAATTACTGCGTCTTGCTTCACGCCTTCTTTATCAAGAATGTCGGTGCGGTAGTACATCACACCAGGACCTAGGTCGACCGGAATGCCGTAAACATTGCCGTCACCACCTTTACCTTGAGTCCATGCGTAAGGAGCAAAGCTATCAGCATATTTGTCTGCACCATACTGTTCAGAGAGATTAACAAGCCCGCCAGAAGCAACGAAAGGACCGATTTTTTCTACATCAACAACAATAACATCACCCGCACCAGAACCCGTTGCCAAGTTAGTGGTTAACTTAGTGTGGTGATCGCCGTGATTATTCATCAAATAATCTACTTTGATACCCGTCTGCTTTTCAAAGTCAGGAAGGATAACCTTCAAGCTGCTATCGAAATCTGGAAATCCATCAAAACGAATATCAGCATCAGAGGCATTTGCTGTTGCTGCGAGTCCTAAAGCAACCGCACTGGATAGGGTAAGAGTCTTAAGGTTCATCTTATAGTCCTTCATTATTATAAATTAGCTGTGAGTTTTTTCACCGACTCTCTAATCACTAAAGAGGGGGAAAGTTTAAAATCTACTTCTGTTTTCTTTTTAATGAGTTTTTGAAGGATTAACTGCACCGCTTCAGTACTCATCTGTTCTATTGGAAAATCGATCGTTGTAAGCCCTGGAGTCAGATAACGAGCAAATAAAATATTGTCGAAACCAATAAGGGAAACATCTTCAGGGACCAATAAATTGGCTTTTTTCATCTCTCCAAAAGCGCCAAAAGCCATATGGTCATTTGCCGCAAAGACCGCGCTAAAACGGCAGTCACGGTTAAGAAGCTTGTTCATGGCACTAGCGCCTGTTTCTTCGGTAAATCCCGCTTCAACTACCCGTGATTCACTGTATTCAATACCCGCATCTTCTAGTGCGTCGCGGTAACCTTGTAAACGACCTCGCGCATCGGATTTAGACAGAGGGCCAGTAATACACGCAATTTCACGATGCCCCATATCAATAAGGTATTTTGTCGCGATATTTGCACCCAGCTCGTTATCGAGTTCTATACAGCTATTATTCAGTTCCGGCACAAGGCGGTTCACAAGGGCAAGCTGAATACCCTGACTTTCAAGGTCAATTAGATAGTCGTCAGAAACATCCTGAGTATGCAGAATGAGCGCATCGACACGTCGGCTTAGCAGAAAGTCTATCGCTTGTTTTTGACCGTCTTCGTCATTAGAACCTGCCGTCACCACCAGGTGATAACCAAAACGACGCAGCTGATCCTCTATTGCTTGGAGCATGCCGGAGTAGAAACCTGCCAGTTCAGGAACGACGACCCCAATGCTGCCCGTACGACTAGACGCCAATGCCTGTGCGATAGAGTTTGGGCGATAACCAAGTTTCTTAATCGCTTTTTCTACCGACATTTTTTTGTCATGGCTTACTCTAGTAGAACCGTTGACCACTCTTGATACTGTTGCTTGAGAGACACCAGCGAACTCAGATACGTCTCTAATTGTTGCCATCATTTTGTCCCTCCCTATGTCATGTATTCATATTGGAAACCGCTTTCATGTAACGGATAATAGAGCAATAAAAATGAGAATTCGTGAACTGTGTCACGTTGAAATTAAGGTGATGAATTGGAGGTTCAAAATCTTGAAAACACCGACAGGAAACCATGCCCCTATGAAACTGTTTCATGGGGTTAACACTTAATAAAACTTACGATTAAGAAACTAATTCCTTTGAAAACAAGACATTAACGCATAAAAAGTAAAAATAAAAATTAGGTAATCATTCTGTTTCATGAGAAGAACGGAGAGATTTTACTTTCGGAAGCACAAAAAATGGGGCACTAAAGTGCCCCTTAACTGTGTGGAGTTCACAAAGCATATGCTGCTGGTTCTGCCGCCCAGAGATATGCAAATCATTGCTAGAAAAGGCTTGAGATTTACTTTGTACTGCAATCCAACACTGTTCTTTCGACGAGGTACAACTAAAGCTCACCAAATCCGACATTGCTCATGATTTGATTCGTTCCTGTTATATGTCGTCAAAAGGAGTTTAAACAGGCGCTGGAGAAACCATAATAATAATAGATGCACATTAAAAAATAGATTAGAATCACGAATAATAAATATAAACACATTAATGAAACAAGTTCGACTTTATAAGACAGTCGATAACGTTGAAAATTCATATATATAACAATAACTCTGTGAGAAATATCTTTACCATCTAATGGCTTTTATTTTTCTTTGTTTCATGAAATATGATGAGTCAACGCAACCCATTATATCTAAAGAATAAATTAATCTAAAAACACCCTCATTATAGGGTAAGTTCTATTTTTTAATACAATAACAATCTGATCATGATATTTAAACACACATTACATTTAATTAGTGGCACTATAATTCTTTCCTATTTCTTCAATAAAAATTCAATTGCAGCACATCTAAATATGAATCTTGTATATTCTATACAAATTTGTTTACTCATTTTATATTTATAAAATCATAGAATTCATGAAAGATCTCAAATATATGAAAAATTTCATGGCTCTTACCAATAAACGGTCCATATAGTCCATTACAAATGTGACGAAAACACGTATATCCTGTGAAATGAAAGCGATTGCAGAGTGCGCAAGCTATCACGAAATTAGATGTAACCTACTGATAATAAACACTTAAATACCACCCCATTCAATTGTTAATTGTTTTATTTTGTTTCATGTAATTTATGCCTCTAAAACGTGTGAGCCCGTAGAGTTTTTTCAAACGTTTCATTCCTTAATATTTCTCCCGAAATAACAAAACCTACAATAAATTAAGGACCGTACATGAAAAACTTTAAGGTTTTATCTCTCGCCCTAGCAGTGGCCTCTTCTCTAACAACTTTTGGCGCTGTCGCTAACGAAACTATCAACATGCAGGCGCAGATTGATGACTTACAAGCGCTTATGGCAAAAAAAGAAAATGACGTAATCTTCTTTGGTTATGCCCGATATGGTGCGCAATATCAGAATGGTGATACTCGATATGTAAGCGGTATTGGTAGTACGGGACAAACTGTTGGTCGCTTGGGTAACGAAGCCAATGGTGGTGAGTTTGGTATTGCTAAAAAGTACACCGCTGAAAATGGCGCGGTTTGGGACCTTGCTGTAATGGTAGAACATTGGTCAAATGACGAATGGGGTGATGATTCATACGGTGGTGTAAACCTTAAACGATTTTACTCAGGTGTAACCAACATTTTTGAATCGCAACCCGGTTTGTATGTTTGGGCAGGTCGTGATTTCCATGCTCGATTGCAACAAGGCTTAAACGATTACTATGTAACTATCGAAGATGGTCAAGGTGGTGGTTTCAAAAACTTTGACTTAGGTGGTGCAAAATTGGACTTCGGTTTTGTTGGTGGTGTCGACGATAATGAAGGCTCCCTTGGCAACGACAACGGTAAATATGCCGCGACCTCTAAGATTAAAGGCATTGATGCTGGATTTGCAAAAATTGACGCATATGCACACTTTGGTTTTACATCAGAAGATGAAGAGATTGAAACTTCGGGACTAGATAGCGAGACAGCGTGGTTAGTCGGTACTCAAATTAAGTTTGATTCTTCTAGCTTGCATGTTCGATATGGTGACGGAGCAAATAACTCAGTAATGGGCCTTAAAGGCGATTTCCAAAGTCTATTTGTCAGTTATGAAGGTGGATTTAGTGCTAGCGAAAACTGGGATATCAACTACCTAGCCGCTTATTATAACCAATCTGGCGATGACGCGACTGATCAGAATGAATATAGCCTAATCGTTCGCCCTCAATATCGTTGGAACGACATTCACTCCACATGGATTGAAACTGGCTATGCATTAGTTGATGAAGACAGCGGCAACGAAACGGATGGCTGGAAAGTAACGCTTTCTCAAAACTTGTCTATAGGTGGCCTACCTGGGAGCCGTCCAATGCTTCGCTTCTATGCCACCGTTGGTGAAAAAGATGTTGCCCCACAAGGATCGGCTAACACAACTACCGATACCGTTAGCTTCGGTGCAATGTTCGAGGCATGGTGGTAAAAATCGTTAAATTTAGACGTACTTTGTCATTCAATTGAATACACATTGGCTAAGTTTTACGCTTTATAATGATTAAAATAAGGGCCCATTAAGGGCCCTTATTTTGTCTTCTATGACCATAGAAGCAAGGGGTTTCACTAAATTTTAATTAATAAGCCATGCTTAGATTAACCAAAGTTACAAAAACCCTTGTGCGGCTTGATGTAAATAAAAATATTTATGCTAGCAAGAAGAATCAACATGAATAAGAGGAAATCTGAAGAGGCGGATAGAGCTAAAAAAGGCCCTCTTTCGAGGGCGATGGTGTGACAGGAAAGTGCCTCTCTTACATCAAGCGATTTTTGCTGCTTTCTCTAGCGGCTGAGAGTCTGTGCCCGTATTCGACTCATTGACAGATTCACACGTTGGTAAAGGTTCAACCTTCACCTGTTTTTCGTATAGGAATCTTAATACTGATTGTCGGTATTTTTGATAGGTCGCATTATCCGCTAACGCTACGCGATTACGCGGTCTTTCAAGTTCAATATCGAGAACTTCACCTATTGTTGCGCTAGGCCCATTGGTCATCATGACAATTTTGTCTGACAACAAGACGGCTTCATCTACATCGTGGGTAATCATAATAACCGTATTGTTTAGATCCGCTTGAATTTTCATCAACGAGTCTTGGAGATGGGCACGGGTCAACGCATCAAGGGCACCAAAGGGCTCATCCATGAGCAATACTTTAGGCTTTAGTGCCAACGCCCTTGCAATACCCACACGCTGCTTCATCCCACCGGATATCTCGTCCGGCTTTTTGTCAGATGCATGTTGCATTTGAATAAGCTCAAGGTAATGTTCTACTTGCTGTTTTATCCACGCTTTAGACTTCCCTTTCGCCACTTGTTTTACGGCAAGTTCTACGTTTTGATACACCGTCAACCAAGGCAATAATGAATGATTTTGAAACACTACCGCCCTTTCTGGACCAGGTTCAACGACTTCTTTACCATCGAGTATCACCCCACCATCGGTTGCTTCTAAAAGACCAGCAACCAAGTTAAGAACGGTTGACTTGCCACAACCAGAATGACCAATCAGTGAGATAAACTCGCCCTGCTTGATATTGAGATTGACATCTTTAAGCGCGACAAACTCACCTTTGGCCGTTGGAAAGCGCATTCCTAACTGGGTTAAATCCAATAGTACTTTTGACATAATTTATTCCTTTTCCCAGTTATCTAAGCTCTTGCGATTTATTCCAAGAGAGTTTCTTCTGTAGTGTCAACATGCCTCGATCTAAAAGCAGCCCAATAAATCCAATCGTTATAACCGCGACCATTATTCGGCCTAATGACGCTGAACTACCATTTTGAAATTCATCCCAAACAAACTTACCTAACCCCGGATTTTGCGCGAGCATCTCAGCCGCAATAAGCACCATCCATGCGATGCCTAAAGAAAGACGTAGACCCGTAAATATCATCGGTATTGCAGACGGTAGTACGATAGTACGAATGTTTTGCCACCAAGAGAGTCGAAGCACCTTACTCACATTAATCAAATCTTTATCTACGCTTGTTACACCAACCGCCGTGTTGATTAACGTAGGCCACAAACTACACAATGCAACGGTAATGAGTGAAGTAACAAAAGATTTGGGTACTAGTGGATCGCTACTCACATAACTGGCGCTCACAACCATGGTCACTATTGGCAACCATGCCAATGGAGAAACCGGCTTTAATAACTGAATAACCGGGTTAAATGCTTGGTAAAGCCCCTGATTCAAACCAAGGATAATTCCAAGAGGGATCGCGATAACCGAAGCCAGCAGGAAACCGGCCGCGACCGTTATCAAGCTCGTCCCTATCTGATCAAAAAATGTAGGCTTGCCTGTATAGGATCGAATCTTTACCTTTGCCTCAGGGTTTTTGGCTAATTTCGCTGCGTTGCGTTTTTCTTGCCTTTCAAAGAATGCGTCACTTTTATCTCGTTCTCCAACATGTTCTTCAATCAGATTGACGAACTGAGTATAGGTTTGCACTGGTCCCGGAAGGGTGCCTAGTGACGTTTGAACTTGTTTCGCGGACATGTGCCAAATCAATAAGAACAACACAAAACCCAAAAAGGGATAGACAAACATTTTTGATTGATTTGCTACTAACCTGGTAGCTGGCAGGATAGAAATAACATTGTTAGACATAACGACTCCTTCGCCAATTCACTGAACCTGAACCTGAACATGGAGAAAAGGGGAAATAATCCATCTCACTTACACCATGTTCACGTCAACTATCTAAACTTTAACCAGTTTAAATTACACTTTGTCGGCACCTTTAAGGCCAATAGAAAACTGCTGTAGATAATCATTTGGTTTGCGACCATCATAAACCACGTCATCAATAAAGTGCGTTTGTGGGTCTTTAAATCCATCTTCGGACTCAAATGTTGGGAAATCATTCGTCTTCAGTACGCCTTCTTCAACCAATGCTTCTGCCGCTTTTTGATAGATGTCAGGGCGATACACTTTCTTTGCTATATCCATATACCAATCATCCGCTTGCTCCTCTGGAATTTGCCCCCAACGACGCATCTGAGTCAGATACCAAATTGCGTCGCTGTAGTAAGGAAATGTTGCGTTATAACGGAAGAAAACATTGAAGTCAGGCACTTCTCTTTTATCGCCTTTTTCATACTCGAATGTCCCCGTCATACTGTTCGCGATGACATCTGCATCAGCGCCTACATAGTCACTTTTTGCCAACATTTTCACCGCTTCTTCGCGGTTAGTATTATCGTTCTCATCTAGCCAAGCCGCTGCTCTAATCAATGCCTTAACCACCCTAATATGGGTATTTGGGTATTTATCTGCCCACGCCTTAGAGACACCAAACACTTTTTCCGGGTTGTTCTTCCAAATCTCGTAATCGGTGACAACTGGAACACCGATATTTTTGAATACCGCTTGTTGATTCCACGGTTCACCTACGCAGTAACCCTTTATAGTACCTGCTTCCATTGTTGCGGGCATTTGCGGCGGAGGTGTTACCGATAAAAGAACATCCGCACTTATCTGCCCACTGTTATCACCTGCTATAGGAGCATAATAACCGGGATGAATACCACCAGCAGCGAGCCAATAACGAAGCTCATAATTGTGCGTTGAAACAGGGAAAACCATGCCCATATTGAAGGGTTTACCTTGGTCTTGGTAACGGGTAACCACGGGCTTTAACGCGTCTGCTTTGATTGGATGTACCGGCCATCCGTCTGCCTGCATTTCTAAATGAGGTTTCATCTCCTCCCATGTATCGTTAGAAACAGTAATCGCGTTCCCATTGAGATCCATACTGAACGCTGTAATAATTTCAGCCTGCGTACCTATCCCAATCGTTGCACCAAGTGGTTGTCCAGCTAGCATGTGTGCTCCGTCTAATTCACCATCGATGACACGGTCTAAAAGTACTTTCCAGTTCGCTTGCGCTTCCAACGTAACGTACAGGCCTTCGTCTTCGAAGAAACCTTTTTCATACGCAACCGCTAAAGGTGCCATATCAGTTAGCTTGATAAAACCGAATTTTAGCTCATCAATTTCTGGTTCTCCCACCTCTGCCCACGCATTACTCACTAAACACGAGGCAGATAACGCAAATCCCGTCGCTACAATTACTGCCCTTCTTATCGCTGATTTATTCTGCATCCGAATTCTCCATTTCATCGCTGCTATAATTTATTAGTGATTTTTTTCTCAAAAATTGGCACTTAAAAACGCTCTGCTTATTTCAAGTAGTGGTGCCATTGCTGTCATGTCGTCATCGTTGTGATGTCATCATTCCACTTGCAAATTATCGAGTTAAAAACCTCATCAAATTTTTTGTTACTTATTGATGTATATCAAGTAGCGTGCCAATTAGGTTTTTTTCTTTAATATCAGTAAGTAATGGGCGAATCTGTTCTCTTCCACATCCATTGACGCATTTTGTTAGTGCATCGCGCACCATTGTTATCAAAATGTTATAACCCTAAAGAGGTAGTCAAAAATGGCGATATTACTAGGGATATGTACATTGGGGTTTAAGTCATTATTCTATCCGCCCGTCGAATCAATACTATAATGTGATAGGCGTCACTTTATAGATGTAAACTAATTGTTAGTATCTTTGAAAACGTGACTTGACGTACCTTCAAATAGGCTACATCTACAATAATTAAGAAGAGGAAAGTTATGATTAGAAGAACTAGACGAGCACAGCTAAAGCGCTGTCGCGGTCGTTTTTGGAAAGAGACATCGAAGAAGATAACTTTCCTAAGATAATCAGAGCTAAAGGCTAACTAGGTTAGCCTTTTTTATTGCCTACCATTTATTTCTCTCGTGCCGTGTTAGAACCCATATTTATCTCTTCATCGCTTAACGAAAAATCAGCTTCCAAAGCGAGTTCATCAGCACGCCTATGCATGGCTTCTATGAGTTCTCTGTCGTGCTTTGCAAAATAGAGATCTTCTTCGGCTTTGCCCTTTAAGCGAAGCTTTTCTACAAAATCGACCATACTTCACCCCACCTATGCTTTGCTATTGATATAAGTATAGTCAAATATTCAACGAATATTTCGGCTTCTTATTTGCAGCTTTTCCGTAACTCATATACCTTTAGTAGATAACAAAAAAATAGAGGTAGCCCTATGAGCAATAAAGATTTTATTGATAACAAAGAAGACATGGGGACCTTTATTCAGAAGTTACCTAAGGTTGAACTGCACCTTCATATTGAGGGCTCGTTAGAACCAGAGCTCATGTTTGAGTTGGCTAAAAGAAATCAAATTGAACTGCCTTATAAATCGACTGAAGAGATTCGTGCGGCTTATCAATTTGACAACCTTCAATCTTTTTTGAATATCTATTATCAAGGTGCTCACGTTTTATTGCATGAGCAAGACTTTTATGACCTCACATGGGCTTATCTGCTCCGTTGCAAGAAAGATAATGTCATTCACTCTGAAATCTTCTTCGATCCGCAGACACACACAGAGCGCGACATATCATTCGATATAATAGTCGGAGGCATTCATAAAGCCCTTAAAAGAGCAGAACACGAGTTAGGTATTAGCACTAATTTGATTATGTGCTTTCTGCGCCACTTGAGTGAAGATGAGGCATTCTCTACTCTTGAACTTGCACTTGAACACAAAGACAAAATCGTCGCCGTTGGACTCGATTCATCAGAGCAAGGGCATCCACCTAAGAAATTTGAACGCGTCTTTCAGAAGGCTCGAGAGCAAGGATTTCTCGCCGTTGCCCACGCAGGTGAAGAAGGGCCAGCCCAAAATATCATTGATGCTATCGAAGATCTAAAGGTCGATAGAATTGACCATGGTGTTCGATGTATTGACGACGAAAACCTCATGTTGTCGCTGGCTCACTCTAAGGTGCCTCTAACAATATGCCCTTTATCAAACATTAAACTCAAAGTGTTTGAGTCTATGGCACAACACAATATCCTCGAATTAATGAGAAAAGGGCTGCACGTTACCATTAACTCTGATGATCCCGCCTACTTTGGTGGTTACATGTCTGACAATTTTCTGGCCGTTGCTTCGGCATTACCATTTTCCAAACGAGAGTTAGCTCAGCTTTCACTCAATGCTATTGAAGCTTCTTTTATTCCTATTCAACACAAAGAAGACCTCAAACAACAAGTACACACGTATTTAGCACGGCAATGACAGCCGATTAACCTTGATTGCAATCGCTGATTATTTCAATTATCATTTTACCGACTGATTAGTCGGTTTGTTTATAATATAAAGGTGACTTTAATGACAACACATTCCTCTGCGCAACCATCAGATAGTGCTCCCTCACCATTATTTGAACTATTCACGCAACAAAGACAGCATTACACTCAACATCCTTTACCTACTTATCAGGAACGCGTACGTCAGTTAAAAGAGCTAAAGAGTGCGATTCTAATTTATAAACAAGAACTCGTCTCGGCAATGAGTGCCGATTTTGGTTACCGTTCTGAGCACGATAGTCTTATCGGAGACATTCTTCCTGTCGTTAGTCAAATTAACTACACACTTAAAAAACTGAAGAAATGGATGAAACCGAGTAAAAGGCATGCCGGCTTGCTGCTTGCGCCTGCATCCGTTCGAGTTGAGTACCAACCAAAAGGTGTGGTTGGCATAATCGCTCCGTGGAACTTCCCGATCATGCTGTCACTTAGTCCACTTGTGACGTCTTTAGCCGCGGGTAATCGCACCATGATAAAGGTGTCTGAGTTTACGCCGGAAACCAACAAAGTACTGACCATGTTGTTAAGCTCTATATTCTCTAACCGAGAAGTCGCGATAATAGAGGGTGAAGTCGACATCGCAAGCGAGTTTTCTTCATTGCCGTTCGACCATATCCTTTTCACGGGTTCGACCCCAGTTGGTAAACATGTTATGCGCGCCGCAGCGGAAAACCTCACACCCGTAACATTGGAGCTAGGAGGCAAGTCTCCAGTGATCATTAGCGATGATATGCCAATAGAAACAGCCGTCGAACGAATCATCTATGGCAAGTGTTTAAATGCGGGACAAATATGTGTTTCGCCCGACTACATACTTTGCCCTAAAGAGAAGATAGACGACTTTATTTCTCTATATCGAGCGAAATTTCAAACGCTTTATCCAGACTTCAGTAACAACAAAGATTACAGCCAGATAATTAATACACGTCAGGCGCAAAGAATTGATTCCGTATTGCAGGACGCTTTAGCCAAGGGCGCGATCGTTTATTCCGCCGACACAAATAACGAAGCCAGTACTCAATTAAGCAGTGAGAACAAAACAGTACTTAATACCGATTCAAAAAAAATGGCCGACTCAAATTATTGCTAACGTAAGCAACACGATGCGAGTTATGCAGGAAGAAATTTTCGGCCCACTTTTGCCTATTGTCCCATATCAGTCTCTAGAAGAAGCGATTGAATTTGTGAAGAGCAATCCAAGGCCACTTGCGCTCTATTTGATGAGTTATGACGAAGCAATACAACGCCAAGTACTTGAACAAACACACTCAGGCGGGGTCTGTATCAATGAAACGGTATTTCACGTCGCAGCAGAAGATGCCCCTTTTGGTGGCATTGGTCAATCTGGAATTGGACACTATCATGGTACCGAGGGGTTCAGAACACTAAGTCACGCTAAGACCATTTTACAAAGAGGCACATTTAATACCGGTAAATTGATACATCCACCTTACGGTAATCTGGTGCAAAAAATGATGCTCAAATTCTTTTTAAGGTAGGGTGATTATGAAACCTGACAAACGCCAAAAAATACTGGATACCGCGTTATCGCTCTTTGTAGAGCGCGGGTTCTATTCTGTATCTACAGCGAGTATTGCTAAACAAGCTGGCGTTGCCACTGGCACGCTTTTTCATCATTTCGCTACGAAAAACGCGTTGTTAGAAGAACTTCTCATCACCGTGAAGCAAGAATTTGCCGATTCTGTATTACAAAACAAAGCCGTCCTCACCACCGCTTTGGAAGCGGATATAAAAAGCCAAGCAAAAGCTATCTGGTTTGCAGGTCTAGAATGGGCAGTACATCACCCTGATAAATTACAGTTGTTCTTAGCCTTCTCTCAACTGCAGCAAGTCAACAAGCTCCTCGGACAAACAAAGGTTAGAAGCCTACTCAGCTTTCTATATCAATTAATTGAAGCAGGTGTGCAACAGTCGATATTTAAACCCTATTCAGAGGAACTTCTTACTGACTGGTGCCACAGCCAATTTCTATCAAGTGCACGCTATCTGACGAGCCAACCTCCGTCTCAATTTGATGAGTTAACGGTTGCTACCTTTACTCTATTTTGGGATGGCATCGCTAGAAAGAACTGATTCTAGAAATTGTATTCGATCTCTATCACCATCAACAGGTCGGTGTTTTCAGGTTTGCGCCCCTCTTCGTTCGCAACAGGGCTATAGGTATTGTCTATAATGGCGGCGATTTCTAGATCGATGTCGTCGATTAACTCTATTTCGATACCGGTCTCTAGGTGTTGTATAAATCGCCCTGATTCTTGATTTACCACCTTACCGTCGTAGATAAAAAAGTATTCAAGATCTTTGGTGATATCTAATTCGTAGTCCATTCCAAACGCAAACACTGGTGAAAGATTGTTCTTCTTTTCACCCGCTTCAACACTGTTGTATTTTGTATGTAATACACTAAACCCTGCGTAAACATCCAATTCTACATCACTTGTATCGAATACTTCGTATCCCATTGAGACACCGAGTGTCGTCTGCGCGTCTATGTTCTTAAATTCATCGATATAGAGTTCATAAGTCGGAAGCCGAAAATAAACTTGCTCGGAGTAATACAGATCAAAGGATCCATTTAACCTGTGATTGTCTTCTGTTTTCTCTCTACTATCAGAATCATTATTTGCACTTTCTGACACAACCCCTCGATAATTAAATAGAAAACGGCCATGAGCAGAGAGATACCGGGCTTTCGCACTAAAGCTATAATCTAGGCTTTCTGAATTACCGCTTTTGTATTTTAGTCCAGCACCAAGCTCTCCATCCCAAAGGCTTTGTTCGCTTTTCTCGGAAGGGGAAATAGAGAGAATCATATCTCTTGGGTAGGCTTTGTCGGGAAGGTCAATAAAGGTCAAAGTGGAATCCGTTAGCCATAGCTGACCATCTCTAATGATTCCATCTTTAAAACGCACTCTCATCTTTTGCTTGGTTCGTAGCTCCCTAATATCCTTCATCTCGATATCAACAAACCCCACTTCATCGCTATCAAACTCAATCTCTTCTTGATACATAGCAATCAAGTCACCTGCAAATAACTCTCCTTTCCTAAGAAGAACCCAATCGTATTTAATTGGTACGCTCGGAATATCGACCTTCCATGGTGAAGGCATTATTTCATTTGAGCTAACGGCCGTTTTCGGGAGTATTACCAACAATCCTAACAGTAGAAAAACTTTAACTCTATTTTGCATCCCTGCCCTTAACCCTAAATTGAATCAACGAATCATCTGTAAAAACCCTTCGCCTAGCATAATTGATCCATCAATATAATTTAACAGTTTAGGTTGATTCTATGGGGTGCATCGTCAAAATATCTGTTGTATTGCTTTTCTCGCAGGATAGCGAATTTGGCAGCAACACTAAATAGCCGTCAACCATTTCCGCCAAGTTCTGACATGTTATTCTGTTGCCGTTCGTTTTTCGTCATGGCGGCATTTCTTACATCAATAATAATTGAGAAATGTGCCAATATTAGATCAACCAATTCAGGCTGAAAATGTTTACCTGACTCGTTTCTAAGTAGTTTTTTAACTTGATCCACAGACCATGGCTCTTTGTAAGGGCGTTGACTCAACAGTGCGTCAATAACATCTACGATGGCAGTAATTCGTCCATATATATGTATTTCTTCAGCCGCCTTTCCATTAGGGTACCCAGAACCATCCCATTTCTCATGGTGTTCATGAGCCACTATAGCAGCCATCTCCATTAAGT
>LLEJ01000025.1_pt1 | contig 18741 bp, 12 predicted proteins | sample 595831 | NCBI WGS metagenome assembly LLEJ01 (sample SAMN02919310, study PRJNA255460) | bioreactor metagenome | biome: chemostat; feature: culture 2011_10.1; material: sediment; isolation source: day101 10degC chemostat 2011 inoculated with Wadden Sea sediment taken from... | place: Germany: Bremen... | reverse complement strand
CTACCTTACTCTTATTAATATGAACGACTAAATGATAATGGTTGCTCATTACCGCATAGGCGCAGATATCAATACAGTAAATAGCACTAAGTGCTTTGATACGAGCTTCTATCCACCCTCTTCTATGCTCATAGCTTGTATTCGAAAATTCATCATATCCACATAAATATGAGCGACGAACGCACCGAGATACGCAGTGATAATAAGGTGTTGCTTCGACACAAATTTGTTGATTTCGAGCGGTGGTCATAGCGGCCTCCATTTCATGTTAGGTGCCCTCCTAATATAACGGGATAAATGCTATGGCACTCATGGGATACTTTGTTTTACGAGGCATTAGTGGGTTTTATGTAAACCGACGCTATTTTTCATAAGATGACTGTCCTTGTTGACACGGACACGCCTCAGTGACTGTCCTTGTTGACACGGAATAACTGACAAATTGATGACCAATTTTGCTACGCCACTTCACCCGTCATCGCCACAAACAACAAAGCTCCTTTCCCAAAAAGAAGAAACTTGAGGAAGAAACTTGAGGTGTGTGTCCTCAGCTATTATGCTTCAGCTATTATTATTCACTCATCAGCTATTCAATTTACTTTCTAATGCCCAAAGGTCTGCAATGTCTTCGCGCTTTCTGATCAGGTGAATGTTTTCTCCATCAACCATGACCTCAGCAGCTCTTGCCCGGGCGTTATAGTTGGATGACATTGAGAAGCAATATGCACCAACAGAACGCACCGCTAAAAGATCACCTTCCTTAATAACTAATTCTCGGTCTTTTCCCAGAAAATCTGCCGTTTCGCAAATTGGGCCAACAACATCGTAACGCCGAGATTCACCACCACGTGGTTTAATAGGAATAATATCCTGCCACGCCGAATATAAGGCCGGACGTATAAGATCATTCATCGCGGCATCTACAATGGCGAAATTTTTAAACTCAGTGTGTTTTAAAAATTCGACTTTGGTTATCATCACACCAGCATTTGCGGCTATTGCGCGGCCAGGTTCAAAAATCATTTCAATTTCAGGGTAATTGTCCATACGAGCGAGTAAAGCGGAAACGTACTCAAAAGGTTGTGGCGGCTGCTCATCTTTGTAGGTAACACCAAGACCACCACCAAAATCGAGGTGCTTAATATGAATGCCATCCGTAATTAATGCGTCAATGAGAGACAACAATCTATCAGTCGCATCAATAAACGGGGCTAGTTCTGTGATTTGGGAACCGATATGATAATCAACACCTCGAATGCTGATATTTTCTAGTGTGTTGGCAAATCTATAGACATCTCTTGCCGTATCGAAGTCGATACCAAATTTGTTTTCTCGGAGCCCTGTAGAAATATATGGATGTGTTTTCGCATCAACACCTGGATTAACGCGTAGAGATATAGGCGCCTTTACGCCAAGTTGTTTTGCTACCGTGTTCAACCGCTCTAATTCGGACTCAGATTCAACATTAAAGCAACGTATTTTCATTTCTAGCGCACGTTTCATTTCCACTTCGGTTTTACCCACACCAGAAAAAATAACTTTCTCAGGATCCCCACCGGCAGCAAGAACCCGCTCAAGCTCCCCACCGGAAACGATGTCAAAGCCCGATCCCAGACGAGCTAACGTATTTAGGACACCTATATTTCCGTTTGCTTTAACAGCGAAACAAATCAGGTGAGGATGATCACCAACGGATTTATCGAACGCTTTCCAATGGCGTTCTAATGTAGCTCGAGAATAGACGTAAAGAGGTGTTTGGTACTGCTGTGCAATATCTGCCAGTGGAACATTCTCTGCCCACAGTTGACCGTCATCCTGGTAATTAAAGTAGTCCATGGTTTTTACTCCCTATTAATTTACGAATCTATCTCTGCTATCGGCTCCAAAACATTTCCCAAACTGAACGCCTAGCCTTTTTAAACTATCTTTACTCGTTCTGGTTTCTTTCCGTAGTTTGTTCCAACTTAGTTAATAACACTACGAATATAACTAAACACCCGAAACTTGCTTGGAATAAGAATTTCATCTCAGTTCCTCAACGTGCAGCGTTGATTGGTCTAGTGTTAAAAAGCTTCTCGGTATCCAAAAAGTCCTTGGCTGCCACCAGTGTGTAAAAACAACTGATTGCTACCCAATTTAATCTCACCTTGGGCACATAAATCCATCAAACCTGACATGGCTTTTCCCGTATAAACCGGGTCTAACAACAGCCCTTCAAGTCGTGCGCAACTCCGCACTGCTTCAATCATTTCTGGTGTCGTCATTCCGTATCCTTCACCGTAGTAATCTCCATTAGCCACTACTTTACCCTCAGCCAGATCAGGATCCAGTTCAAGCTGTATCAAGGTCTGTCTGAGAAGCAATTCAACCAATTGTTGCTGCTCTTCTGATGAACGACTGACGGTAATTCCAAGCACAGGTATATCGACCTTTGCAGCAATGAGGCCCGCCAGTAAACCAGCTTGTGTACCTGCACTGCCAGTTGCTAAAACAATTTGGTCTATCTGAATATCCTCGACGTGCATCTGTTGCAATATTTCATTAACGCAGCGCACGTAACCGAAACAACCAAGGACGTTTGATCCCCCCATTGGAATGAAATAGGGATTACGCCCCTGCTTTATCAATTGGTTCATTAAATTGTCAACATAAGTATTACAATCTTGGTCTGAGTTTATCGAATGCACCTTGGCCCCACGAAGATTATCGAGTAATACATTACCATTATTGTAATAGTCCGCTTTTGGAGTGCCATCCACGTCTTCCAAAACCAACTCACAATTAAATCCAAATTTTTGCAGCTGCTGCAGCAGTCTGTCTAGCATGATTTGACTGAAAACCACCAATCGTTACTAAGGTATCTGCCCCCTTTTGTTGTGCATCTGCGATCAGATACTCAAGCTTACGAGCCTTATTTCCGCCTCCGGCTAACCCTGTACAGTCATCACGCTTTATATAAAGGTTACAGCCTAGTTCACTCGATAATCTTGGTGCAAACTCTAACGGCGTAGGTGCATGTGTGATTTCTATTCTTTCTATTTGATCAAATTTGTTCATCTAAATTAACTTCCGTTTTATAACAATGAGTAATCGCCTTTATTAATACCCGTCTATTATTGTTGGGAGCGAACGCCCCCAACATTAGTAACTTTATATCATTGAAAAGCCAACGATGGAGAATAGAACTGCCGCTACGCCGCCGGTGGTAATCGCATATGGGAACTGAGTCCGAATATGGTCTATGTGATCGTTACCCGTAGCCATTGACGCAACAATACCTGTGTCACTAATTGGTGAGGTCATATCTCCGAAGATCGCACCAGAAATAGCAGCACCAATCATCAGTTGTGGGTCAATCCCAACTGCCGCACCAATCTGGATGCCGATTGGAATCATTATCGAAAATGTTCCCCAAGAAGTACCTGTAGATATAGCCATAACTACTGCAATCAGGAATACAAATGCGGCGGAAAAACCAGACGGAATAACACCATCAATAGAACTTACAATGTAAGCACCTGTGTTCAAGTCACCAGATACATTACCCATAAGGAATGCTAGTGTCATGATGGCACCTAATGGAATCATTGTTGCGTAACCATTGAATAGGTGCTTAAAAAATAACTCTATAGTAAGGATTTTCGTACCAACAAAGTACAGTAGCGAGCAAGCAGTACCAAACATGACCCCCCAAAATACCGAAGTAGAGCCTGAACCATTCGCCAGATTTCCATCACCGGTAATAAATAGAGCTAACGGAACCATCAAGATAGTTGGAACAAGGGGTATGATGAAATTTAAAATGGATTCTTTGCCGTTGGCAGTTTCAACCACTTCTACTTCTTCTTCAGATGTAATGGGGAAAGCACCTTCACGTAATTCTTGACCACCTGCCGCGCGCTCTTCTGATTCACCCATCGAACCCCATTTAAAACCGGAAAAGATGTAAAAGAGTACAGAAGCCAGTGTTAACCATGCCATGAAGTTGTACATCATTGAACCGGCAAGGATCCCGAACGGTTCTCCATCGATAAAGCCTTTACTGACTTGTATGCCAATAACGCCCATCATTGCAGCACCCCAACCATTTATCATCACGCTTGAACAAATCGATACGCAAGATCCTTGAATAACATAAGCCATCTTTTCACGCGAAACACCGTAACGTTTTGCAAGCTCTCTAGTCGACGTTCCTGCCGCCATTATTGAGATAGAAGACTCTATAAAAATAATGCTGGTAATAAACATCGCCAATAGCTGAACTGATTTTTTATTGTTGATGATATTTGCTTTTTCTGTCAGGTAACGAACAAGCGCCTTCGTACCGCCAGTAACTTGAATGAGCCTGATTAAACCACCCACCATAAAACAAAATAGAATGGTTCGTGTATTGCCTGCAGAACTGAAAATTCCGATGATGCCATCAAGCGTGGTCGTTACCCCAGTTAAAGGATTAAAACCATTCATTACCGTAAAACCGACAAAGATACCGGCAAGGAGCGACAAAATTACTTGTCGTGTATAAATTGCTAGACCAATTGTTACTAGTGGAGTAATAATTGTCCAAATTCCATAATCAACCATGGATTTATCCTTCTAATGCTTGTTTAAGATCATCGATCAAGTCATTCGTATCTTCAATACCAATGGAAAGTCTTAATGTTGTGTCATATACACCTATGGCTTCACGTTCCTCTTTTTTCATCGAGCCATGAGACATTGATGCAGAATGGTTTACCATACTTTCAACGCCACCCAAAGATTCAGCTAATACAAAGTAGTTAAGCTTTCCAATGAATTGTTTTAAATCATTAATATCACCATCTAGTCGAACAGTTATAACAGCTCCACCGGTTCTCATTTGCTTTAAACAAAGTTCGTGTTGAGGATGTGATAGCAAATTTGGATAATGTACTTCAATAACTTTCGGATGTAACTCTAAAAATTCGGCAATATTTTGAGCATTTTCGCATTGCCTTTGCATTCTCACATCAAGTGTTTTTAATCCTCGCAGTGCTAAATAAGAATCAAAAGGAGAGGCTATTGCGCCAACTGTCGTTTTATTAAAATCAATTATTTTAGCTAGTTCGTTATCATTGGTAATAATGGCGCCACCAATAAGGTCAGAGTGACCACCTATATATTTACTGGTAGACAACATCACAATATCTGCACCTAGTGTTAATGGACGCTGATTCCACGCGGTTGAAAACGTATTATCTACACAAGTTATTATATTTTTCTCTTTGGCTAACTGGCATATAGATTCAATATCAACCAACTCAAGAAGAGGGTTAGTTGGCGTTTCTATCCATATCATTTTAGTGTTGTCCTTTATACTCCTATCAACCAGTTCTATATCGTTTAGATCAATATAGTCAAATTGTGTCCCAGCAGTATTTTTGCGTAATTTTTCAAATAGTCGGTGAGTACCACCATATACACCACACATTACGATGACATGGGAGTCTTTCGGTAGTAGCTCCATCGCTAGTGCAGTAGCCGCCATTCCTGAGGCTGTCGCCGTTGCAAATACACCGCCCTCAAGATCCGCCAAGGCTGACTCATAAGCGTGCCTTGTCGGGTTTCCACAGCGGCTATAACAGAAATCACCACCTTCATTTAGGTTCGGTTGAATAAAGGAGCTCGCGGTAGTAATAGGAGGAAAAATGGCATTATTTCCTTTGTCATGCTGATCACCTCCATGAATTGCTAGTGTTGCTATTTTATTACTTTTCATCTTTTCGCCATTAATTATTATTCTTAAAAAATACGATTGACATAACTATTAATAACAAAAATTGATATTTCTTTCTACCTTGAAAAATCAATATCACATTAATAGAGTAGGGATTTTAACGAGCATCATATTATTCAAAGTAATTCAAACCTTATCTTTACGATTTCGTTAATTCATGATTAGGCTACCTGAAAATAAAGAGAAAAAAATTATTTTTTACATCCATAAGTTGCTTTATATAGGATAATATTCCATACAAAGCAACTTATGGAGTAACTATTTTTTATCAATGATACAGATCAATAATAACATTGATAAAATATGATCGCCTTCAAAAAAATACAAAAATTGCACAGGAAAAATGATGCAATAATAACAAATGAAACATGACTAAACTCTCATTTCTGTCATTTATAGATATAATATGGGTTATTTACTTTAAAAAATAACTTGTACAACACTCATTAAAGATCTAGATCAATAAATTGACATAAAATATTAATAATTAATTTAAAAATAAATGAATGATATTATGACCAGTAGGCCATAAAGAGTAATTTTTTATTATTGATTAGTGGAAAGCAAGACTAACTTAATAGAAAAGGCATCTGACAGTATTATAAAAGGGATAGAAAAGGGATAGAAAAGGGATAGAAAAGGGATAGAAAAGATAGAAGAATAGATTTCGCTAAGTAATATGTTATAGATGTTTATTTTTTCAAGGTGAATAACCTACAATGAACTGCCATTTTCACCAAACTGGCATAAAAAATGGCGTCAACGGGCTGTTTTTGTAAATTCAATCAATGACTGATTAACCACGAAACCCGTCGCCGTACAGAAATAATAGAAGTTAGAATGTCAGCAACATATCATTCCAACTCACTCCTCCATGAGTAGAAACCGATATACCCTGAAACTTAAATCCATGCTGCTGATAGAAGTCGACCAGATGTTGCTTGCACGTTAATACAATACCCAAATGCCCTCTGGCTTGGCTTATTTCAATAAAATGCTTAGTGAGCAACGAAGCGAATCCTTTCCTTTGATAACTAGGATCAACTGCCAAGCCAAATATGGTTTGATACTTCCCATCAGAGCAATGTAATGAAGAGTCTGAATACAGCTCATCCGGTAACTCAGGGCTATCGTAAATACACCCGTTTATATGTCCTACTATCTTTCCGTCTACTTTTAGTACGAAAAAACACTCGGGGAAAACAGCAAATCGCTCATTGAATGATTCTAAAGTGGCCGCTTCCGCTTCTGGGAAGCAAAGCCTTTCTATTTCGGCGATTCGAATAATATCTTCTGCTTTCGCTTGTAAAAAATTCTGCATAATTCCCCCCATTCCAAAATTAGAATTGTTAACGGTTATTCTCGCGTTTACCTAGTCATCATTTGGTCGATATTGACTGTTATCGAAGAAAGTGTATTCTTAAAATCAACATTAATGAAATGCATTTTATTCAGATGCTAAATGAATGGTGTACATAGTGATATCACCAAATATTGATTTAAATTTGTTAAAGCTATTTGCCAGCCTATATCAAACAGGTTCTGTTACGGCCACTGCTATCGAATTAAATCTTTGTCAATCTGCATGTAGCCATGCATTACAACGACTTAGAGACAGTCTTGGTGATGAACTTTTCGTTCGCGCTGGAAATCGTATGCTGCCCACCGAGTACTCAATAAGGTTAGCTGAACATCTATTACCCGGTTTAACTCTGATAAGTAAAGGGCTGGAGTCATCACATCCTTTCAATCCAGATGAGAATCATAGATTCAAAATTTCAGCGACAGATTATACCTGTTGGTGTATGCAACCTTTTGTCTCTAGCTTGAGCCAAACCTATCCCAGCATCGACGTAGAATTTGTACAACTTGGTGAACGGCTATCTGAACCGTCATTGAAAGAGCGTGAATTGGATTTGGTTTGTGGCTTTGCGCATCAGAAAGAGTCTTCCGAAAGCATTGCCCACTTAACATGGCTTGAAGATAAATATGTATGTACACGCAGTCGTACACACTCAATACAGGGCGATATCACATTAGATCAGTTCCTTTCTTTTAAACACGTACTTGTTACACCGTGGAATGAACCGAGAGGGATTGTAGACATCTCCTTGTCTAAACTAAAAAAGAAAAGAAAAATTGCAGTAAAAACTGCCAGCCTCTTAGCAGCACCATCGTTTATCCAAAACACGCCCTACTTACTCGTGTTACCAGACAAATACGCCAATCAAGTAGAGCAGCAATTACCAATAACCTTATCTCCGATCCCCTTTAAAGTACCGAACTATAAGTTGACACTCTACTGGCACAAAACACGCCACAACGACCCAAAAATAAATTGGTTTATTGAGAAGTTCGTAGAATTTCATGGCTTATAAGAACAATTTTAAATTGTTCTTATAATGGTTGTCACGTTGACCTGTAACTTGCTAAAGATTCTGTACATATGCCAGTATAGGAAATATCTATAGTATGAGTACTCCAGCGTTAAAGTCAGCAACGTAGTTATTCCAACGCTACCAGTAATACTGGCGTATAGCCCACTTTTGGACAACGCCTTCCTCCCGACAGTTAGAATCTACCAACTAATTATGTAGAAGTTTTATCACTCGTTACCATGCTCTGAACTGACCCCCAATAATTGGCTGTCCAACTATTGGGGGTCAGTTCACTTTGGAGCAGAAACAAGTCAGTATTTCTCTACGAGATCCACACTTAAACCGAAAAAAACCAGACTAGCAGTGAGTATGGGCTTTAACATTATCAATAATGTCGGCTATTTAAGCTTGAGTAGAAGACCTGTTAACGCAGGAACAACCAGCGTTGTTTTGTTGTCATCAACCAATATTTTCTCATCGGTCATTAGATTAACAAGCTCGGTCGCATCCTTAACTAGGTGCATATCAAGGTCAAACTCGGCAGCATTAGTCGAAACATTCAAGATATATACGATTTGCTGATCGTTGTAGACCTTCAAATCCGCGTAAATATTTTCTGACGTAAGCAAGTTAATGCGGTTGCCTTTATATAGTGCCGGGTTGTCCGCCCTTACCTGCATAGCCTTGGCTAACCAACTCTTAATACCTTTCTGATTATCATCAAGACTGACACTATCAACGACGCCCTCAACCTTACCGCTGGTACGAGAAACGTGGTCGTCACACTGCCCCACATCAACGCAACTCTCAGTCACTTTTGCAGAGAAACCTGCAAGTTCGTCACCAATCTCATCGCCATAATAGAACGTAATTGGACCAGAATAAGCGGTCATAAAACTAAAGGCTGCCTTGTGGCGCTGTGCAGAATCAGACAGATTTCCACGTTGAATTAAGTCTCCAAATCGAACAAGGTCGTGGTTACCCAACATTAGATTCGGTAACGCATGGAACGGATATTTTTCAATCGCATTCCAATCTGCGTTTAGCTTAGTCGCATTGCCCGACGCACCCGACTCGTCCACCGCTAGAGCTTGAACCACGCCGTAACGTAATGGAAAGTTGAATGCAGATAATAAGCCTGGTGCCCCATTCGCACCATAGGTGGTACTCGCAATTTCATCCGCACCTTTCCACGTTTCACCGACCATATAGCCCAGTGTTCCCCATGCTTCACCAGCCGTTTTATTTGCCTTAGCCGCCCTTTCTATCGCAGTACGCATATTCGTCCATGTAGCAACAGGAACTTGATAAGCTTGATCTAAACGCCACCCATCAATTTTGTACTCTTTAATCCAGTATGTCGCCACCTCGGTAAAGAAGGCTTCACTACCAGCATCTGGATAGACAACAAGTTGGCCTGGGTAACCGCTTTCACCTTCTTTCAATGTAGGCGTCAAACCCATCGGAGAAGGCGCAACGCTTGTCAAGTTTGTATGCCCAAATACGCCATCAAGGAACACATACATTCCTTTAGTATGAGCCGTATCAATCAGTTCTTTGAGCTTTTCATTTGTTCCAAAGTTTGGATCCACATTAAAGAAATCACAGGCGAAGTAACCCGTTGCGTCTAACTTGACATCACCACTTGCTCCCTTACAAGAGTTAAACACTGGTGTTAACCAAACCGCATTAACATTGAGACTTCTAATGTAATCTAAGCTATCAATCACACCTTGTAAGTCACCTTTATGGTGAGAAGAACCGTAACCTTGCTCATAATTAATAGTGTCATCACCATTAACAAAAGACTCTACCATCACCTGATAGATTCTGAGATCACAACCGATACCTTCACCCTGGTAGCAGGCATAAGTAGGATTGATTATCAGCACAGGTTTAGACTTGTTACCAGAAGCATCAACGGTGAATTTATAGGTACCCGGCTGAGTAACGACCAACTGAATATTGCCGTTAGTATTCGTTAAAGCCATTGAACCATTTGCGACCGTAACCTGATCATAACCAAAATTAATACTCCCCCAATCGGCATCTGCTAGTTTGAAGGCATACGTTTTAGCTTCTAAGTTTAGCAGTAACTGATAGGTTCCATTGCCAGTGTAGGCCATACTATCTGTTGTGCTCCAACTGTTCATGTCCCCTCTAACGAGAAGAGCCGTTTCACCATAAGGGGGAACATCGCCCTCAATAATATTCGCCGTCAATTTTGATAAACCAGCACCTTGCTCCCCTACTTGTTTTTGAACAAAGACCGCCGCAGTTAGGCCGGGAAGTGTAAATGCCCCGTCAGAAAAGGTGGCGAGTTTAAGTTTGACGTCATCAGAATTTGCATGAACTGGGTGAAGTTCGAAGCCTGTTACTCCTTCAACTGAAACCGACTGTTGTTGTGAATGGCCATTGATAACAACGACAATAGAGTCATAGTTACTGTCTAAATCGGCACCTGCTTTTATTCCGTCGTCCACACTCATCACGATAACACCCGCTACCGATGCTGCCCCAGAGTTTAGAAACTTAACTCTGTCCACAACGTCTTTCTCACTCGTCAATTTGAGTAGTGGTGTAGTAGAACGAATCTTAAGAAGCTCTTTAAATCTTGCGTCCGTCCACTCAATATCGGCTGGTTTTGCTATCGTATTTGGGTTACTTATGATGGATTTAATGGCCTCCCAATTGCCTTTGTCTTTATCGGCGCGCGGTAAACCTACATTCCAATTATTGGTTTGCTTGGAAAAGTCTACTTTGTTGTACCAATCACCAGAATCATAGCTATCTCGCTCCATTGATTTAGAACGAAGTAATTCTGACCCCATATGTAGGAATGGCACGCCTTGACCCAACATTACTGGCGCTAACCCTACGATTTGCATGCGGGCACGGTCACCCGACGTTACCGAGTCTTCCGCTTTGTATTGGTTTATATCCCAAAGCGTTTGGTTATCGTGCTTAGAGACGTAATTGATAGATTCTTGAGGGTCTTTCGTGTAACCGGCACCATGTCCGCCATACTTGAACTCTCTACCAGAAACAGTACTACCACTTGATGTTGTCAGCGAATACTCTTGTAGGTTTCCGGCCATACCATAACGAATCAGATCCATATTGGACTTCACTTTGGCGCTGAAACGATTTCCGGCATTAGCAAATCCAGGGTTATCTCGCGCCGTATCACTGCCACCTCTGACACCATCACGAAGTCGATCGTTATAGGTTCCTATCCCCGTTCCTGCCATTGGCCACTGAGTCGCATTTTCGCCGCGAACACCATCTTGTACTTCACCAAAGTTCCAGCCTTCTCCATAGAACCAATTGTCCGAATCAACCGCTTTTGCCTTCGCATATATTTTTTCCATACTCGACTTCATCAAGTGCCCCATGAGGTCGAAACGAAAACCGTCTATTTTGTATTGTTCAGCCCACATCGCAACGCTGTCTTCTACAAGCTTTTCAAACATACGGTTTTCAGAGGCCGTGTTATCACAGCATGTAGAATTGGCAACGTTTCCTGTTTCTGGGTCTAAACGGTGATAATAACCAGGGACCGTTTTATCCAGCACCGATTTATCATAAAGACCCGATGAAAAGGTGTGGTTATAAACCACATCCTGTACCACTCTGAAGCCCATATCGTGCAGCTTCATTATCATCTGTCTATATTCTCTAATACGACTGACACCATCACTTTCTACGGCATAGCTACCTTCGGGCGCACTGTAATGATATGGGTCATAACCCCAATTAAAACCATCTAATGGGCGTATGTCTGCCATGATTTCCTGTGCTTCACCCGTCGCAGGGTCAGCATTCTCTAGAAGAGAACGAATCGTTACTCCACTAGATACCTCTTTAGAACAGAGAGAAGCCTTAGGATTAACGATACATAATTGAGCGACCGTATTATCAATCTCTACACGTTTAGATGGGTCTTCATCGACAGAAGCCAAATCATAGCTTGGTAATAGGTGTACGGTTGTTAGACCCGCCTCTTTGAGGCTCTTTAAGTGAGTAACACTGTCACGCTCATCTTCCGTAAAGGCTAGATACTTACCGTCGTAAGATTCGTTACCTTTTGCATCATTTTCACTGAAATCACGGATGTGAACCTCATAGATGATATTGTCTTCTGGAGCCGCAATTTCTGCGATCGTCTGAGTATCCCAACCTGCAGGCTTAGTCTCTATCGCGTTAAGGTTAACCAACTGAGAATACTGGCTAGAAGTGCTTAATGACAACGAATAGGGATCGGTGGAACTCATCCATTCAATATTACCTGTTTTGGGATGATAGGCATTAACACGATAGCGGTAGAATACATTCTCTAATTCGGCGCTCCCTTCATATGTCCAAACACCTGTGATTGGGTCTTCCGTCATCGCAACAGGTGATTCAAAACGCGAAGATTTGTCTGCGTTATACAGATAAAGCTCTACTTCTTTGGCTGTTGGCGCCCAGAGTGAAAATATTGTTTTATCACCGTCAATCCAAGATCCCAATTTTGCTTCATCGGCATCGGCTTCATTTGTGGTATATATAACATCTATCACACCCGGTATTTGTAACTTAGTTGCCTCTAGTACGTTTCCTTCATCATCCTTAGCGACAACAACTAGTTGTTTCTTAAGCAGTGCTTTTGCTTTTTCTACCGTGACATCGAGGAGCAGTTCTGCACGACCAGTGAGGTGTGGAAACTCGGGATTATTCGTTTCACCATCCAAAGTCAAAGCGATACTTTCAAACGCTTCTGGTACTTTAATGTCCCCGCCACCATCGGCTTTAGCCCACAATTCATAGACCGTTGCCTCTACCGCCTCAGACCAGGCAATTTTGTTTAATTCTAGCCAATGCGCAGATGCACCGTTAAGCGTCACCTCTCCCTTTGGTAGTGGTGGTAATTCTGTTACAGCGGTATAGGAGAAACGGCTCTCTCCATCAAAGGTATAGATAGTGTTACCTTTACTGAGGTCCAGTTTCAAATCATCATCGCCTAGGCCCTTATCACTGCCTTTATGTACGATAAAATTCATACAACTGCCGTGCGCTTCTTTCAAGCCTATCTCGAACTTAGCCCCGTAAGTGGCATCTATTGCAGCAGGTGCCAACGGTTTGTCCCAAGTAACGCCTTCTAACCCAGCATCAGAGATTGAATTGCACGCATCATTATTCCATATATGAAGCCCCCAATCAGTGTATGTATTATCACTACGTTTGTAGTAAACAACGGTTCCTGTATAACGAGGCGTTTCCGGATCGACAGGCGTGCTTTTGTCTGCAGCCTTTTTAGGTTCAGGATCCAAACTATCGGTAATCCCATCTCCATCATCATCATTCGACGTAAAATCACCGATACCATCACCATTGGTGTCTAAATATTCAAATTTGTCTCGTGGGAAGGCATCAACAGAATTTTCGTAACCATCACCATCGATGTCTGTATCTTTGTCATCAGCAATGTTGTCTCGATCTAGATCTGGTGACTTATCTTTGTCTTTGTCTTTGGCGTTTTCTGGTGGCATATCTTCAGCGTCATAAGCATCGGTATTCAGACGTTTTTCGTCTTTATCGGACCATCCATCATTATCATCATCGGTATCTTTATGATCACCAATTCCGTCTGAATCAAAATCTTTACTTTCTTTCGGATCGTCTGGAAATACGTCGTCAGAATCGGCAACACCATCTGAATCTTTATCGCTTTCAACGATGACTTTTCCATTTATATCAACACGCAGAGATTGATTGTTCAAATTATCTCCCGCACTGATTTTTTCACCTAAAGATTTTGCTCCACTGACCAATTTTTCAAGCTCTTCAGCTATCGACGTAGAACTGTCTGCCAAATCTTTAGGTAGAATCTGCGATAACGCTTTTGCTGAATTTGCGACGACCGTTATTCCGTCTGCAATATAGTTTTGTTTAGGGTCTAAATTTGGGAGAGCCAACTCTTCTCGTATCTGAGTGAGCGCTTCTTCTTCTGTTGCCCCTTGCGCAATTTTTAAACTGAGCATTGTCGTAATGGGGCTTACCTGCGAATAGCCTTTCGGGGCCATCATCATATAGCCAGTCGTTAGCGTTATTTCGGGGTTGTCTTCATCAATCGTTTCCCCTTTGATAACCTGTGTCATTAATGAATAGTCGGCAGAGTTTCCATTAAAATCACTTAGGTCTATCGTTGCCTTACCCAACGCTATTGTTTTGGCATTGGGCTCTCCTTCATCGAAGGTATAATTTCCATTTACATCTAGCCAAACCAAAGCATTTCTTAAATAGCCATCCATAGCTTGAACACTGAGCTCGGTATCCGACACTTGCTGTACAGAATTTGAACTACTATCGTTGCAACCTGCAACGATTCCAAGCGACATGAAAGCCAGTGTGACGTTTTTTAGTTTCATCTCTATCACTTTTCTTATGAGTTTTTTGCACTAGGCACTGTCCCTATTTTAAGTGCCTTCCTCTGATGATGTACGTAACTATCACCATTGACAGAGGATATAACTAACCTAAACGTATTGATTCATCCTATTCATAAGGCGTAGTGGGAGGAGGTAGAGGGAGTAGAAACGGTTAAACATTAAGCAGGTCACACTTTGTTCATTTACCTATGTTGCTAGTTTTCTGAACACATATACAAAGCGTCTTAGCGCGCACATTTAGTATGGGTAACGTGGCCCATATATGAAATAAAAGAACAATTGAGCAAAATGGATAAAAGTGATCCATATCATAATTTTTCTTTTGTTAATCGACTCCATCGCTTTTCAAAACCATCTGAAGCTCTACTTTATACCGAATCTAACACGTCATACTCGTAACTAAGATGGCTGGTCACTATAAGTATAAAAGAGAGTCACGCCATATTTACCTCTTTCTCAAGGTTGGTATTTTTAGACCCGCTTCAGCTGATGCAATCAATATGCATAGCCTTTTTAATTGTGTTTCTTTTTTCTTGGCACTCATAACCCACCAAATAGAATCTCTTTTATAGGATGGCGCTAAATGAGTAAAGAACAACCAAGCGGGCTCGTTTCGCCTGATCTGTTCTTCATACTCTTTGGCAAGTGGCACATTTCTCTGCTCGGAGGAATAACCTTCTGCATCGGTTCTGTTGTTAAAGATATTGATTCCTTCTGGCTTCATCTTTCCAAGTTGTATTAATGTTTTTACCTTCTTTATGTTCACAGCACTCCATACGCTTTTTGCTTTACGCGGAGTAAAGCGAATCTTATAGCTTTCTTTATCGATTGTTTTTCGTATACCGTCAATCCACCCAAAACACAGAGCGGTATCAACCGACGCAGACCACGTAAGGCTTGCACGCCCGGTGCTCTTTTTGTAAAAACCGACCCAAAGTTCACTAACGTCAGCATGATTCGCTTCTAACCAAACGTTAAACTCTTCTTGGTTTTTGAAAAAAATCAAATCTGCCATCTTATTGTCTCCTTAGTTAGCCACCAATAGTTCGTCAACAATTTCTGCATCGTCTAGAGGCGCTCTTGGGGCTAGGTTATTGTTTGATGTCCCAACCATTCTAAGATTGCTTGGTTTGTTTCTTCTGGCTTTTCTTGCTGGATCCAATGACCACAATCTAGATTGACGACGTCTACATTAGGTACAAACTCTGTTAGTTTTTCAGATTTCGGGATCATATCTCGGTCGCCATAGATCATAAGCGTAGGCTGTTGGATAATTGGGTTCACTTCCGCCAGTAAGCGCCAGTTTCGGTCTAGGTTTCTATACCAGTTTATGCTGCCAGTGAACCCTGTTGATTCAAAAGCTGATACGAAAACGGACAATTCATTGTTGCTCATTATGGCCTCACCGAGTGGTGTTTCTAATTTGGCAAGATTGATCATCGCCATGCCTTGCTCTGGTTCTCTCTGCGGCTCATTTTTCCTGTACAGGTTGCGAAGGAACTGGAATGTATTCTCCTCCAAGATGACATCTGCGACGCCTGGACGTCGATTAAAGTGGACAAAATAGTAATCACTGCCAAGTATTTGTTCCATGAACTCGATCCAAGGGATCTCTCCACGCTCTTGGTAAGGCAAGCTCAGATTTATCACTTTGTTAACACGGTTTGGATGCAATAAGGCCAGCCCCCAAACAACCATCGCCCCCCAATCATGACCAACAAAGGTGGCATCTTCGTATCCGTAGTGATCGAGAAGTGCGATAAGGTCACCTGACAAGTGTTCAATATCATAGGCCGTTATCTCTGTCGGGTGAGATGAGTTGCCATAACCCCTCTGGTTTGGAACGATAACATGGTAGCCCGCTCTTACGAGCGCGGGTACCTGATAACGCCAAGAAAAGGCATGTTCTGGCCAGCCATGACAGAGCACAATGGGGTTTCCTACATTTTGCAGACCCGCTTCGAAGACTTCGAGTGTCACACCGTTGACTGAAATAAGGGTGGGTTTAGGGAAATCAGTTGGATCAAACATTGCTTTTCGCCTTTATCTATTTTAGATGTTCAAACAGCACCTGCTTTTAGGATGGCGCACTTTCCAGTGTCAGTGATTTACGGATGTACATTACACCTTCGTCATCTCCTTGCTGACGTGGACAGATAAAGTATATAAGGTAATGGTGACAAATAATGGCACCATTGAATGGAAACCTTACGATATGACTATTCGCCTACGACAAGACGCCATCGTGCGTATCCTTCGCCGCAACGGTACTTCGACGGTCGCCGACCTAGCGGACGAGGTTGGTACATCTAGGCGTACCGTATTACGTGATATCTGCACGCTGCGCGATGAAGGCTTTGTCATTCATTCTGAACCTGGACGCGGAGGAGGCCTGCAACTTGACCCACGCTCAATTCAAACCACAATTCGACTCTCGGTCGCCGAGGTCTTTGCACTTCTCATCAGCGTTGCATCGATGTATGCAACCGGAGGTATTCCATTTTCGGGGCTCGCAGATGTAGGGCTCGCTAAAATAGAGCGCGCATTACCATCAGACAAGTTACGCGACCTGCGCCGTCTACTGGATTGCTTGTATGTTGCGAAACTTGCGCCTCAGGTGGACATAACCAATATGGGAGAAATGGACCCCGCGCTACTGCCCGCTTTCGAGACAGCCTTTTTGCAACGGCTGTATTTACGCTTTCAATACCGTGACGCAAAAGGAGCCGTAACCAACCGATATGTTGAACCGCAAGCTATGTTGATCTTGCCACCACTATGGTATTTGGTCGCCTGGGATCCGGCATGCGATGATTTTCGCCATTTTAGAATGGATCGAATCAGCACACCTGAATTTGTTGAAGGTAGCACATTTCTGCGGCGACACGTGCCGTTCGAAAATCACGTATCTCCAATTCGAAATCTCGCTCGCTAACTTTCACAACCTGCCTCAAACCACACCCTACTGTCTCGGTAGATATAAAGTTTGATCGTTTTTAGTTCATTTCTTGACAAACAATAACTTATGGGCTTCCGATGATACCTCTCTCTCGAATAATTTTTAGTCCCCAACACATAGTGTATTACCAGAGTGGCTTGAATGGCTCTCTGGCTTCATCTAGCATATCGATGCCACTGACAACGTTATAATTCATAAAAACCAATTAATATTTTTGAGACACTATTTAGTCTGACCGCTCTCTCCGCCTTTCACCGGCATAACTGGTATCTTGAGAGCCGGGTCTATTTATCTTTCATGGCCCAGCGTTAACACAAGTGAGTTAGGTATGACCCAGATAGATCAACATCAGCACGTAGAAAACCAGCAAGCAATCAACAGTGACGACGGAAAAGAAGCCATAACGGCTATCGCTTTATATGAAAACCACCTAAAAGACGGCTGTCAGCAACTTCTGACCTTGAACCAAATACTGTTAAAGACTGAACGTGGGCAAAGGCGCAGACAAACCCTCAATCGACTGAGCTGGATTTGTGGCCTGTCCGTTCTTGTTATTATAATCAGCTATCTCACCGTGGGCGTAAACCTGATAACCGCAATCGGCCTTCTCGTTGCCTATTTTTCAGGTCTGATCCTGCACGATAAGCTATCACCAGCGATGATTGTTCCTGAAGAGACGAATCAGTTGTATACGCTTAACAATCAACTCCGCGAAGAAATTGCCTCAGCAGAAGACAATACCCATGGCTTTCTCTTCCATCTTCTTAGACAGACCAACTTGTTGGATATGGCTCGAAATAGAGGACTATTGCTGGAAGATAAGCAGATCGACCTTTATCAGCTCGAAGGTAACGGGTTATATCAGTATCTGGATGCCATAAACCTGCTTATGGAACACAAAGACCGTCTGAAAGGGCTGTAAAAAACCTAGGTAATTTTGACACTTGTTATGTAACGCCTTAAGAGCGTACGTTAAGCCGTTCGCATAACACCCATAGCATATTAATGATTCTGCCCGGTTTCATGACCGGCATAAAATATCTTAGGCAACATACACATAGAATCTAGTTGCATCCAATCATTGCCTGTTAAAGAGGTTTCTTCATACAACTCTCGTTTTGCAGAATCGAACCAGTCCTCACTAATTACTATTTAATTGATCTAGTTAGATCTTATCATTTAAAAATATGATTCAATAAAGCGTAGCCATATTAA
>LLEJ01000024.1_pt1 | contig 19446 bp, 17 predicted proteins | sample 595831 | NCBI WGS metagenome assembly LLEJ01 (sample SAMN02919310, study PRJNA255460) | bioreactor metagenome | biome: chemostat; feature: culture 2011_10.1; material: sediment; isolation source: day101 10degC chemostat 2011 inoculated with Wadden Sea sediment taken from... | place: Germany: Bremen... | reverse complement strand
AAAGCATGGCTCAATCTTTCGCCCGCAAAGGTAGTGTTTTTTGGTTAATTCTGTTCGCGTTTTGTTTAGGCTTTGGAACCACGATAGCGGAACCCGCTTTGACGGCGGTTGCGCAAGAAGCCGCTGAAGTTGCTGCGGAAGGTGGTGTCATCGCACAAACCATAGAAGAAATGGACGATTATGCGAATGGACTTAGGATCACCGTTGCCCTTTCGGTGGGGCTTGCGATTGTCATCGGTGTCGTTCGTATTCTTAAAGGCTGGCCTATTCATATTATGATTACAGGTGGCTATATAGGAGTAATTATTCTGACTTGGTTTGCACCTGAAACTATTATCGGCATCGCGTATGACTCCGGAGGAGTAACGACGTCTACCATCACAGTACCATTGGTAACGGCATTAGGGGTTGGATTAGCCTCGTCTATCAAAGGACGAAATCCAATGCTTGATGGCTTCGGATTGATAGCTTTTGCCTCTTTGCTTCCTATGATGTTTGTTATGGTATATGGGATGGTATTGGCATGATTAATGTCTCTCAATTTGTCGATACTTTTACTGGAACGGTACTCGATGTTATCCCAATCGCGACCATTATTTTCGGGTTCCAGTTAGTTGTGCTTAGAAAGCCGATTGCTAATTTAACCAGTGTCATTCTTGGCTTCTTTTACGTCATTTTGGGACTGTCCCTATTTTTGTTAGGGTTAGAGTTGGCGCTATTTCCATTGGGTGAAACGATGGCTGAGCAATTAACCGCGCCTGAGTTTCTTTACTCTTTTAAAGACAACCTCACAGAGTCACTGAGCTGGATTGATTATTATTGGGTATATCTTTTTGCGTTTTCGATTGGATTTAGTACCACCATTGCCGAACCATCTTTGATTGCTGTTGCTATCAAAGCAAATCAAGTTTCAGGTGGCTCGATTAGTGTTAATGGCTTACGTATTGCGGTGGCGTTGGGTGTCGCCATCGGGATATCTTTGGGGAGCTATCGAATCGTCGTTGGTGATCCTATACATTATTACATCATGGTCGGCTATATCGTGGTGATTATACAAACAAATTTTGCCCCTAAAATGATAGTGCCATTAGCCTATGATTCAGGTGGTGTAACAACATCGACAGTGACCGTACCGTTGGTTACTGCATTGGGTTTAGGCCTTGCTTCTACTGTTCCAGGAAGAAATCCTGTTATAGATGGTTTTGGCTTAATTGCGTTTGCAAGTTTATTCCCAATTATTTCAGTCATGGCTTATGCCCAAATTACTCAATGGTTAAATGCAAGATCTGTTTCTAAGGAGAATGAGAATGCGCTTTAAACTAATAATCGCATTTGTGGAAGACACAAAGACAGATACAGTTTTAGATGCTGCGCGCTTAGCAGGCGCTACTGGTGCTACCGTTATTAACAATGCTAGAGGGGAAGGGCTAAATCAAAAAACCACTTTCTTTGGTCTTACGTTAGAGGTTCAAAAAGATGTTCTATTGTTCGTGGTGGAAGAACATTTATCGAGACACATACTGGAGACGATTAATACTGTAGGCGAATTTGATCAAGAGTCAGGGCAGGGTATCGCAATACAGATTGATATTGAAGATGCCGTTGGGGTTGCTCATCAGATAGAGACATTAACGAAAGTCGTAGAGGAAGAGCTATGAATCAGCACAAGGTTGTTAGAGTTCGAGATGTAATGGCAAATTCTTATGTCATGGTTGATGGGATAACAACGGTCAAAGAAGGCATTCGGTTGGCGAGGCTACATGTTGTAAAAGCACTTGTTGTAAATAAGCGGAATGAGGATGATGAGTACGGCATTGTGTTGATGAACGATGTTGCGAAAAAAGTATTGGCGCAAAATAGGTCGGTTGAGCGGACTAATATCTATGAAATCATGACGAAACCAGCCCTCTCTGTCGACCCGGATATGAATGTGAAGTATTGCGCTCGTCTCTTTGAGCGGTTTGGCGTAAGTCGCGCACCAGTGATAGAGGATGGTAAAGTAATTGGCATGGTGAGTTACAACAATATTGTTGTTAATGGCATGGCTTTAGACGCGTAAATTAAGAGATAAAACGTCATGAAATTGTTTTTTGCTTCTGACCTGCATGGTGCCTTGCCTGCAACAGAGCTTATGCTAAATAAATACCGACAGTCTGGTGCCGACCATTTGATAATTTTAGGCGATGTTTTAAATCATGGCCCAAGAAATCCTGTCCCTGATGGGTATCAACCTGCACAAGTTGCTGAGCGACTAAACGAATATAGCCGTGAAATAATCGCGGTACGCGGCAATTGCGATAGTGAGGTTGATCAAATGTTACTTCAATTTCCAATGCTTGAGGCTAATGCATGGGTCTTGCTTGACGGTGGCGTGCGAATATTCTTAACCCATGGTCATAATTACAATAGTGAAAATAGACCACCGTTAAGGGTAGGAGATGTGATCGCACATGGACATACTCATCTACCTATTGCGGAAAAAGTGGCCGACCAGATTATCTACAATCCCGGCTCTATTACCTTCCCTAAAGGAGGACATGTTGCAAGCTATGGTCTTTATGAAGAAAAAACCTTTAAAGTACTGTCGTTTGCTGACGAGGTCTTAAAGCAAGTCAGTATTTGATCTCAACAAGAATGGTTTTAAAAATAACACCACTTCTCTCTACCGAAGACGTGGCGTTTTGAATATGAGTTAAAACATAAACGATTAATTTGAAGAGAGGATACGTGAGCCATGATTTAGGCTAGTAAGCAATATGGCTTTCGTATTGATAACATCCACTCTACGACTCTGCTCTGCGTCCATGATAAACAGTGTTTTTACTATCCCTAATTGCTCTTCGGTAAAATCGACACTCGTATTCGTCGATGTCTCCTTGAATTCCTTTGGGTTGATCAGCAAGTAATTATCACTCAGTTCCCATTGCCCCGTTTCAGAGATATTCATAACCGAAGTGACTTGGTCCTTTTTCTCGAACATTGTGAGACGAGATACTCGTAGATACGTTCCGTTGGGCAAATATTTAACATTGCTGCTGACATAGACCTTGGTCAAAATACCAAGTTTATTGGTATCGTTTTTTGTAGTTCGGGTGAGACATAGCTGTTCATGGTCGATTGCCATTCTCGGGATGTCAGTTCTTTCTCTAATTTGAGGTCTGAACCAAAGTATAGCCAAGAGCTAAAAATCACTGAAAGAGAGAGTACAACATATGCGTATTTTTGATGGATCATGTCCTATTCCTAATTCTTACACAAAGCGGATATATCTTGCTGCTTTGCGATGAGCTGAATGGTAATGTTTTCCGACGTATTTGACTCAGAATGAACGTAATTCATGATTAAGTTATTGTTAGGCCCAGCGGTAACGATAATCTCTATCGGCTTTTGCTTGTGTCCGGCAACATACGCAGAGACACATTTGTTAATCAGTGGTTGCCAATCATCTAATGGTGGGTGATTCTCTGTTGTACGCAATGGTATATTTTCGACCGTATCAATTAATTTAAAATTTGATTTTGCAGGCTCAATTGCCATATAAACAAAAATGGGTAGTAGCGCTGCAATGATAAGAATTACCTTCGTTATCAATCGTTCCTGCTTATTCGAGGTCGATATAGGTTGCTCGACCACGATGGGTTTGATGTGCGTTTGATTAGCCTCGGTTTCAATGGCATCTTTGAAACCTTTGTCCGAAGAGAAAACGATGTCTTCAGTGTTCTCTTGACTAATTTCTTCGATGCTCGATGATAACGGAATAGTTTTCTCTACATTGGCAATAAACTGATAGCCTCGTTTAGGCACGGTTTTGACAAACTTTGGCGCTTTGGTTGAATCTAGTAGCACTTTTCTTAGTGTGGAAATGGCTTGAGTCAGGCTAGAATCATCAACTTGAAAACCTTGATCTCGCCAGACAAACTCATGGAGTTCATCGCGAGTTATGATCTGATTTGGGCGTTCACAAAAAAGCAACAGTATTCGACTTTCATTACTACCTAAACGACTTAGTTCATTACCATCTATTTTATCGATAATGGAGTTGTTGTTCGGATCAAATACAAATCGTTGTGCCAGAAGAAATTTGGTACCTACGCTACTCATTGATTATCTTTTACACCTTAAGTAATTGAATAAAAAGTGGAATGTCTAGAGAATGCATATATTCACTAGACTAATGATATAAGAGTTTTACAAATTTTGATAAAAACTTAGCGCAGAATAAACAAAAATGTTTGTAAAAAACACTGTTTTTATGAAACTTGACCTTGAATTTACAATTGCGAACCCTATCTATTAGCCATCAATAGGCACTATTTAAGTCTAATTAATAAACTCAACAGCGAATGGCGCTTAAGCCAGTTTGCTAAGTGAACCTAAAACGAATGGAGTTAAAATGAGCGAAACAGCAATACAAGACAAAGAAACTCGTGGTTTTCAGTCGGAAGTAAAACAACTACTTCACCTAATGATTCACTCACTTTATTCAAATAAAGAAATTTTCTTACGTGAGTTAATCTCAAATGCGTCGGATGCGTCCGATAAACTTCGCTTTCAAGCCTTATCGAATGGAGATTTGTATCAAGGTGATGCCGATCTTGGAGTAAAGTTAGCGTTTGATGCTGAAGCGAAAACATTAACGGTTTCCGATAATGGTATTGGTATGAGTCGTGAAGACGTTATCGAGCATCTAGGGACGATAGCAAAGTCGGGTACGGCAGAGTTTTTCTCACATCTTTCTGAAGACCAAAGTAAAGATTCACAACTCATTGGTCAATTTGGTGTCGGTTTCTATTCTGCATTTATTGTCGCTGATTCCGTTACTGTACGTACTCGTGTAGCCGGTTCTAGCTCGGAAGAGGCCGTTCAATGGCACTCTTCTGGCGAAGGTGAATACACCATCGAAACCATCAAGAAAGAGTCTCGAGGTACCGATATAATTCTTCACATGCGTGAAGATGGTGAGGAGTTTCTATCAGAATGGCGTTTACGTGATGTCATTGGTAAGTATTCTGATCACATTGGTATTCCCGTTTCTATTTGGACGAAAGAGAAAGATGAAGAAGGTAACGAGAAAGAAGAAGGTAAGTGGGAGCAAATAAATAAAGCTCAAGCACTTTGGACTCGGAATAAATCTGATATCGATGAAGAGGAATACAAAGAGTTCTACAAGCATGTTTCTCATGATTTTGTTGACCCACTCGTGTGGACGCACAATAAAGTGGAAGGTAAAAACGACTATACCAGCCTGCTTTATATCCCGGCTAAAGCACCTTGGGATATGATGAATCGAGATCATAAAAGTGGTCTAAAACTCTACGTACAACGCGTATTTATTATGGATGATGCAGAGCAGTTTATGCCGACGTATCTGCGTTTTGTTCGTGGTCTTGTTGATTCAAATGATCTACCTCTGAATGTATCCCGTGAGATCCTCCAAGATAACAAGGTGACGCAAACATTACGTAATGCTTGTACTAAGCGTGTATTGACGATGCTTGAGCGCATTGCTAAGAATGATGAAGAAAAATATCTTTCGTTCTGGAAAGAGTTTGGTCAAGTGCTGAAAGAAGGTCCAGCAGAAGACTTTTCTAACAAAGAGAAGATTGGTGGGCTGATGCGCTTCACTTCAACAGAAGTCGATTCTGCGGATCAAACGGTGTCACTGGCTTCTTATGTTGAGCGTATGAAAGAAGAGCAAGACAAGATCTTTTACCTCACTGCTGATAGCTATGCAGCGGCCAAAAACAGCCCGCATTTAGAGCAGTTTAAAACGAAGGGAATCGAAGTTATTCTTATGTGTGATCGCATGGATGAATGGCTAATGAACTACCTTACTGAGTTTGACGGTAAAACATTCCAGTCTATTACTAAAGCAGGGCTTGATCTTAGTAAATTTGAAGATGAAGCAGAAAAAGAGAAGCAAAAAGAGGCTGAGGAAGAATTTAAATCCGTTGTTGATCGTACTAAAAACTACTTAGGTGGTCGTGTTAAAGAAGTGCGTACAACGTTCAAACTTGCCAATACTCCCGCGGTTGTTGTGACAGACGATTTCGAAATGGGTACCCAGATGGCGAAGCTATTGGAAGCGGCGGGTCAAGATGTACCTGAAGTGAAATATATCTTCGAAATTAACCCTGAGCATGAACTGGTTAAGCGCATGGCTGATGAGGCTGATGAAGAAGCATTTGGCCGTTGGGTCGAGGTGTTACTTGGGCAGGCAATGTTATCTGAACGTGGAGCAATGGAAGACCCAACTCAATTCTTAGGTGCTATCAACACACTTTTGACTAAGGTGTAAGAGAATAGATCTCGGTTAACCCGTAAACTACACAACGAGCCCGCATTCTGTGCTAGAATCGCGGGCTTCATAATTAATGAAAATCATAAATATTATACCCAAACTCATCGTTACTCGCTGGCTAAAAAGAAGCACTGTGAGCTTCGGTATAAATTAAAATAAAGAGGACATGTCATGCGCATTATTCTACTCGGTGCCCCAGGTGCTGGTAAGGGAACACAAGCTCAATTCATCATGGAGAAATACGGGGTTCCGCAGATCTCTACAGGTGATATGCTACGTGCAGCTATCAAAGCAGGTACTGAGATGGGTAAAGCTGCTAAAGCTGTTATCGATGCAGGACAGCTTGTTTCGGATGAGATAATCTTAGGCATAATCAAAGAACGTATCGCTCAAGCTGATTGTGAAAAAGGTTTTCTACTCGATGGTTTCCCTCGCACTATCCCACAAGCGGATGGTCTTAAAGAGTTGGGTGTTGCCGTCGACTATGTAATCGAAATTGATGTCGCTGATAGTGTTATTGTAGAACGTATGGCAGGTCGTCGTGCCCATTTACCTTCTGGCCGTACATACCACGTTGTATTTAATCCGCCGAAGGTTGAAGGCCAAGATGACGTAACGGGCGAAGATCTTGTTATCCGTGATGATGATCATGAAGATACAGTACGTGCTCGCCTTGGTGTATACCATGACCAAACGTCTCCTCTTATCCAATACTATGGAAAAGAAGCTGAGGCTGGTAACACGACTTACCTTAAGTTTGATGGAACCAAAAAAGTGGCGGCAGTAAGTGCAGAGCTAGAAGCAGCCCTTTCTTAATTGCAGCGTTGTTAAGTAAAAAAGAAATAGAAAAAACCGACATTTGAGTCGGTTTTTTTTTGTATGTGTCTATTTTTAAATTTCGTTTTAAAACGCGTTCTATGTTTTTATGTTCATTCTAACAGTGCGAGCAAGAAATCTTTGTTTAAGTTAATGTGACAAGCTAAGCTATGTCAACGCTCATTGATTATAAAAATAAGTATTTTCGGATGGAATTGAATTCAAATAAAGGTGTGTTAATTGTTAACTTAGGAACGCCTGACGCGCCAACTCCGGCAGCGGTTAAGAAATTTCTAAGCCAGTTTTTACACGATCATCGTGTTGTTGATATGAACCGCTGGCTATGGTGTCCGCTATTGCATTGGGTAATACTACCAGTACGAACGCCAAAGGTTGCCAAGCTTTACAAGAGCATATGGACCGATGATGGCTCACCGCTCATGGTGCACTCCAAAAATCAGGTAAGCAAGCTGGAGCAAAAGCTGGGCATTCCGGTCGAGCTGGGTATGACTTACGGGAACCCAAGCATGTTATCGGGGATTGAAGCACTTCAACTACGAGGTGCAGAACAGATAATTATCTTACCGCTCTATCCTCAATACTCTCGAACGACAACAGCTGCGGTAGAAGACGCAAAAAATAAAGCGTTCTCAACGTTAGAAAACAGCCCTCAAAATACATTGATTAATGATTATCACGATCATCCTCTCTATATATCTGCATTAGCAAATAAAATACGCGCTCACTGGCAAGAAAATGGCAAGGGAGATTACCTACTCTGTTCTTTTCATGGTATTCCTCAACGATATGCTGATAGCGGCGATATATATCCGGTACATTGTGAAAAAACGACCGAATTGCTTGCTAAGGCGCTTGGATTAACTGAACAACAAATAGGGATGAGCTATCAGTCTCGTTTTGGTAAAGAAGCCTGGTTGAAGCCCTATACCGATGCGACGTTGAAGTCATTAGCTGATCATTCGGTTAAGACTCTCGATATAGTAACGCCAGCATTCTCATGTGATTGTTTAGAAACCTTGGAAGAAATCGCCCAAGAGTGCAAGGAGATATTTGTTGAGGCTGGTGGTGAGGAATTTCGTTATATTGATTGTTTAAATGACGATGATGATCATATCCAAATGATGGCTGAACTGGTGACTCCGTACCTTAGTTAACACCAAATAGTTCGAATTTAGGTCAAATAAAGAACATCTTGATTAAGATTTGAGTACCCAAAAATGATTCTGCGTGCTGATGGTTTTTCCTATCGATAGATAGTGTTAGCATAAAAAAAATTATTCAAAGAGAGCTAGGTTTATGAGGCATTGGTATCTTCTCTACTGTAAGAGAGGCGATCAAGCAAGAGCGAAAAGCCATTTGGAAAATCAAGGTGTAGAATGTTACTACCCCGTGGTTGAAATTGAGAAAGTAGTTCGTGGCAAACGGAAAATGGTGACAGAACCGCTTTTCGCATCGTATATGTTTGTGGACTTTGATTATGAAGATGGGCCGAGTTTTACAACGGTACGCTCTACGAGAGGTGTTGTGGATTTTATTCGTCGTGGCAGTTATCCCATCGAAGTACATAGTAACTTGATTAGTGAGCTTAAAGACTTCGAACAGAATTCAGCGTTGTACCGCAGTGTTACGTTGCCTGAAACGGGACAAGAAGTCGTCATTACAGAAGGGCATTTTGTTGGTGTTGAAGCGATTTATAAAGAACCTGATGGCGACAAACGTTCGATTTTGCTCATTTCCTTGATGAATCAAACTGTCCCCGTGTCGGTGGATAACAAAGATATTGAGCTGAAATAGTGTTTAACATGATGTTAAAAAGCCTGTTAATTATAACAGGCTTTTTTGTGTCGCTATCATCACTATTGATAATACATTAAATGGTCAGAGGAACGATTGCCAACGTGATAACAACCTTACTCAGCTTAATGTTAGTAAGAATCGTTGTGAACCGCCTGTATAGCGCGCCCAGAAGGGTCGGCCATATTTTTGAATGTCTCATCCCACTCTATTGCTTTCGCTGAAGAGCAGGCGATAGAAGGGCCACCAGGTACACACTCTGCTGCTGATGGCAGAGGGAACTGCTCTTCAAAGATCTCACGGTACATATAGCCTTCTTTTGTCGCTGGCGTATTGTATGGGAATCTAAATGCGGCATTCTCCAATTGCTGATCGGTAACTTTCTCTTCAGCAAGTTCTTTTAGTGAGTCAATCCAGCCATATCCGACACCATCAGAAAATTGTTCTTTTTGGCGCCAAGCGATGGATTCTGGTAGGTATTCTTCGAAACACTCGCGAAGAATGTGTTTCTCCATTTTACCGTTGCCACACATCTTATCTTTTGGATTGATACGCATTGCAACATCAATAAATTCTTTGTCTAAGAAAGGAACTCGTCCTTCAACACCCCAAGCCGCTAATGACTTGTTTGCACGAGCACAATCGAACATGTTTAGGGCGAGTAGTTTACGCACAAGCTCTTCATGCATCTCTTTGTCGTTAGGTGCTTTATGGAAGTATAAGTAACCACCAAATATTTCATCAGCACCTTCACCAGAAAGTACCATTTTGATACCCATAGCTTTGATTTTACGACCTAATAGGAACATCGGAGTTGATGCTCTGATAGTCGTGACATCGTAGGTTTCAATGTGATAAATAACATCACGAATAGCGTCGATACCTTCTTGAACCGTATAAGTCATTTCGTGGTGTACTGTGCCTAGCTTATCGGCTACTTCGCGTGCAGCGATAAGATCGGGAGCGTCTTCTAATCCAATTGCAAATGAGTGCAATTGAGGCCACCAAGCCGCTGACTTCTCGTCATCTTCAATACGCATAGCTGCGAATCGTTTTGCTACTGCTGAAGTAATTGAAGAATCTAAACCACCAGAAAGAAGAACACCATAAGGAACGTCAGTCATTAGTTGGCGCTTCACCGCATCTTCTAACGCTTGAGTTAGCTCTTCTTTGCTTGAAACATTGTCTTTGACAGCATCATAATCCATCCAATCACGTTCATAATAACGTTGAGGTTCAGCGTCATCAGAACCGTAGTAACTACCTGGAGGGAATTCGCTGATCGTTTTACATACAGGTACCAATGCTTTCATTTCAGACGCGATAAAATAGTTACCATGTTCGTCAAAGCCCTGATACATAGGAATAATACCAATGTGGTCACGACCGATTAAATAGGTGTCTTTTTCTTCGTCATAAAGAATAAACGCGAAAATACCGTTCAGCTCTTCGAGTAATTCTTCACCAAGCTCTTGGTACAAAGCAAGAATGACTTCACAATCTGAATCTGTTTGGAAATCATATTTATCTGCGTATTTTGCGCGAATTTCTTTGTGGTTATAGATCTCACCATTAACGGCCAATATGTGTTTTTTGTTTGGGCTGTACAGAGGCTGAGCGCCGCTATTGAGGCCAACTATAGATAAACGTTCGTGAGCGAGAATCGCTTTGTCTGAAGCGTAAATACCAGACCAATCTGGGCCTCGGTGACGAAGTTTTTTCGACATTTCTAACGCTATTGGACGTAGAGCCGCGGCATCGCTTTTAATGTCTAAAATGCCAAATATTGAACACATAAATAAAAATCCCTATTAAATTCCGTTACAGCAATATGCACAATTTGCCAGTATCGTTAAAAAAAGCAACCGTTAATTGTGAATAAAATCACTAATCAGGGCTATGGTTAGAAAATATTTAATAATATCGCAAAAAAGTGAATGAAATCTAATTCGTGCTGCTTTTTGCACCAGAATTATGAATATTGCACCAATCCGGAGTTTTTACGTGCCTGAATGATATTGAATGCGCAGAATTGGCTATTCAACAGACCCTAATTAAATTTAGGATTAAGTTGTTCAGTAACATGTTTAGCAAACCCACTTCCTGCTTCGTTGTAGATATTAAATGCAGCATCGGCACCGAGTTCCTGCATGGCCTCTACTTGATCTGAATAAGCAGCAATCGCTGCAGTTTGGCCTGAATAGTGCTTCAATTTTAGCTGTTCTAGCGCAAGCTGATTACCTTGATGATGTGGCATGGACAACAAGACTAATTTCACGTTACCAGTGTCTAAGATTCGCTCCCAAAAGTCTGGGTCAGTCGCATCACCACAGATAACATTTCTATGCTCAGCTTGGTGCTGTTTTGCCGCTTCAGGATGCAACTCTACACCCAAGCTAATCTCTCCATGTTGATGGGTGAGTTCATCGTATGCGCCCGTGCCTATGCGGCCCATACCTAAAATGAGTATCTGAGCACTACCCGGATTAATACGCTGATCCATCATATTTAGTTTCTCTGCACTGCGCTCTTTTAGCCATTTTGATGACCGTTGATATAACGAATGGCCAAATCGATTAAGCGGTGCTGCAATAATAAATGAGAGTGAAACGGCGATCGCAATAGAGGCCAATATATCGCCAGATAACCACCCCATCTTGAATGCTAAACCACCCACAATTAGACCAAATTCACTGTAGTTAAACAGCGATAGAGTGGCTAACAACGAAGTACGTACTCGAAACTTGAAGCTATTGAATATCAAGTAGTAGAGGATACCTTTAACCGGAAGGAGTAATAAAAAGAGTAGCGCAGTTACTGCTCCTGATAGGGTTGGTTGTTCTGCGAGGCCGATGTTTAAGAAAAAACAGACTAGAAATAGTTCTTTAAGATTAAACAGTGATTTGGATAGTTCGGATGACTTTTTATGGCCAGCGAGAAGCATGCCTAAAAGGAGTGCGCCGAGATCAGGTTTTAGTCCGACAAAATCGAATAAACCTGCCCCAAGTACTAATGCCATGAAAACACCATAAACAACAAGCATTTCTCCGTGGCCAACGATACTGAGTAGTCGATAAAAAAGAGGTCTTAAGAATGGCAGTAAGAAGAGAAACAGCGCGTACCATTCAGGGACTTTTCCTGTTGAAATGCTTAAAAACAGCACCGCAAAAATATCTTGCATAACCAAGACACCAATTGCAATTGTCCCATAAGTTGCGTTCATCTCTCCCTTTTCTTGCAAGCATTTTACCGCGAATACCGTACTAGAAAAAGAAAGGGCAAAGCCGAGCAATATCATCTGTTCTAATGACATTAAACTGAACGTTGTAACGCCGAGTAGTTTGAAGGCGGCAATCGAGAGGGTAAAAAAGAGCGTAGATAACAAGTTATGTGCGGTTGCACCCGCCCAAATTTCTTTGGAGAGAAGGGTCTTAACATCGAGCTTTAAGCCGATAGTAAATAGCAGTAGTGTTACGCCTAAATCAGCTAAGAGTTCGATGGTTTCATTCGACTGAAAACCTAAAAAATTTAGGCCAAATCCAGCAATTAGAAAACCAACGAGTGGTGGAAGGTTGCATTTTAATGCAAGAAAGCCTGCTGCGAATGCAGATGATATTAAAATGATTTCCATATACACCTATAATGCGGTTTATGTTTGAAGTTGCCATAAAAAAAGGGTCATACTTATTCAAGCATAACCCTTGGAGTCTGGCGAGCAGAAAAGACTACTCTTCTAGAAGTTTTTGTAACAAAACGCCATTTAACATCGCTCTTTTAATCATGGAGAATGCGCCCATGGTCGGTTTTGCCTCTAATTCCGATGCGACAATGGGGAGATCAGTATGGAAAGTGGTGAGTGATTGAGCTTCAACATTGCGACGAATCGCGGGAAAGACAAGCTCAGCAGCTTGAGTTATATCGCCTGCAATGATGATTTTTTGTGGGTTGAAGAGGTTTACGGTAATCGCAATAACCTTACCCAACTCATTACCAACGCGAATCAAACTTTGTTTTGCGAGTTCATCGCCTTCCAACGCATGTTGACAGACATCAACCATCGTTATTTTATCGAGCGAAGAGAGTGAGGAAGGGTGACCCTTGTTAATGAGTGCCGTGATGCTTGCCAAAATTGCGGGATTAGAGGCCACCGTTTCTAAACAACCGAAGTTGCCACATTGGCATTGGCTGCCGAGTGGGTCTATCTGGATATGACCAATTTCACCCACATTCCTATTTGAACCCAAAAATACCTGCCCATTAACAATAATTCCGGCTCCGGTGCCGCGATGAACACTGACTAAGATGGAATCTTTGCAGTCTTGGCTTGCACCAAAATAGTGTTCTGCTAATGCTTTTCCTCGGATATCATTGCCAATAAAACACTCAACATTAAATTCCACCTTAACGATGCCACTTAGTGCAAAGTTATCAATATCAGTATTGGGGATATAGTCTACAACCCCCTCTACAGGATCGACTAAACCAGGGAGAACAATGCCAATGGCGATGAGCTGATTGATTTTATCTTTGTGCTCGTCAAGAAATGATTGGATATGTTGAATTAAACCAGATTCAAGATCTGACTGATTTAAATAATTAAAGAGACTGTGAGTACTGGCAAGTTCAACGGCGTCAAGATTGAAAAGGCTAAGTTGAACGTAGTCGCGCCCGAGCCTGATAGCAACAGAATGAAATGGTTCCCCTTCTGTTGTTAAAGATATCGCTCTACGACCACCTGTGGATGCTTGTTGAGCGACCTCTTTAATCAGGCCTCGTTTCATTAACTGGCGAGTAATTTTGGTAACACTTGCGGGGGCCAATTGACTAACATCGGCAACCTGAATCCGCGAAATGGGACCTTGTTGGTCTATTAAGCGATATACCGCTGCGCCGTTTAGTTGTTTAACAAGAACTACGTTACCTATTTGTCCGCCAGTCATACTTTAAGTTTGCTCGTATTGTCCGTTTACAATTGTCGCAAGGACGTTGAAGTCACGGTCAAAAATAGCAAGGTTTGCAATCATGCCAGCCTTGAGTTGACCTAGCATTTTGTCTGCTCCAATAGCTTTCGCTGGGTACAGTGTTGCCATGCGTAGTGCTTCATCCAATGCGATACCTACGTGCTCAACCGTATTTTGCACTGCTTCAATCATCGTCAGCGCTGAGCCACCAAGTGTGCCATTTTCATCGATACACTTACCATCTCGGTAATATACTTTTTTCCCAACAAAAATAAAGTGATCCATCTCCGCACCAGCTGGAGCTGTGGCGTCTGTCACTAATACAAGCTTTTCACCTTTCAATTTATGAGCAATTCGGACATTTGGATAATCAACATGAAATCCGTCGACAATAATGCCAGCATAGACGTCTGGTGTGTCAAATATCGCCCCTACGACGCCGGGTTCCCGTCCAGTTATCGGTGTCATGGCATTATGTAGGTGAGTGGCAAAGCTTATTCCCGCGCTAAAGCCCTGTCTTGCTTGCGCATAGGTTGCGTTGGAGTGACCTATAGAAACCACAATGCCAGCGTCACTTAGACGACGGATGTGTTCAGGGTCATTTTGTTCGGGAGCCAAAGTAACCTTGGAAACGACGTCATTGTTTAGACAGATATAGTCGATCATGGCGTCATCGGATACACGAATGAAGTCTGGACTATGTATGCCTTTTTTCATTACGTTTAGATAAGGGCCTTCTAAATGTAAGCCTAGGGATTGGTGCTTATGCAGAGCATTATATTGGCGTTGTGCCTCAACCGCTTGTCGCATATTCGCGTCTGAAGAGGTGATCAAGGTCGGCAGAAAACTGGTACAGCCAGATTTAAGATTGACCTCGTGCATGGTGTCGAGTGTTTTAGTTGAGATGTCGTCGTTAAACATCACCCCCCACAACCATTCAGTTGTAGGTCAATAAACCCAGGGCTTACATTCGCCCCATCTAGATCCATTAATTCTATGTCATCGGGTAATTCTGACTCTGAGCAGACAGAACAAATTTTACCATCTTCAATTATTATCGAGAAATTCTCGAGAATATCGCTACCGGTAAATATTTTGCAGTTGGTTAGCGCATACATAAGCAGAGTCCTATTACTTGAGGTTTTTGATGTTTTCGGCTTCTAGCTCTTTGAAGTACTTGACGGTCTTAACTTTTAGCTCTTGTGTTGCCGCGTCATCGCACACGATAACCGATTTAGCGTGTAACTGAAGTGCTGAAATTGTCCAAAGATGATTAACACTGCCTTCAACCGCAGCCTGAAGTGCTAATGCTTTGTTGTGGCCTGATACCAATAACATGACTTCTTTTGAATCGAGCAGCGTGCCGACACCTATTGTTAGTGCATATTTTGGCACTTGATTTATATCACCATCGAAGAACCTAGAATTAGCGATTCGAGTATCTTCTGTCAACGTTTTGATTCGAGTACGTGAAGACAGTGAAGAGGCGGGTTCATTAAACGCAATGTGTCCATCGTTACCGACACCACCCATGAATAGATGGATTTGGCCGTAAGACTTAATTCTCTCTTCGTACTGTTTGCATTCAGCTTCATGATCATCAGTGCTTCCATCTAGCAAATTGATGTTTTTTTCTTGTATATCAACATGATTGAAGAAATTTTCATACATAAAGGTGCGGTATGATTCAGGATGATCAGAAGGAAGTCCAATATATTCATCCATGTTAAATGTGACGACGTTTTTAAAGCTTACTTCGCCTGTATTATAAAGTTCGATAAGGTGCTTATACGTTTTTAGTGGTGAGCTACCTGTTGGCAAACCTAATATGAATGGGCGGTCCTCTGATGGCTTGAATTTATTGATAGTGTTAATAATGTGTCTAGCTGACCATAAGCCGACTTCATCAGATGTTTGTAGTGGTATAAGTCTCATCGTGGCACCTCATTTAAGTTTAGAAAACAGGTAAATATTATTACTGTAATGACATTAATTCGAATCATAAAATAAGTTTTATGATCTAGCTAGCAAAATATACCATTTCGCCCAAGAATAGGTGACTAATATCACAAAAAGTGTGCTTTTAATTTGCGGAGTGAAATTAAAGTCATAAACTAAATGTGACTAAATTGAAGGGGTGAAATAAGTCCTTCACACTAAATGGACATCCTATAGGGGGAACTCACGATGAATATTCTTGGATATTTTCAAAAAGTAGGTAAAGCACTGATGGTACCAGTTGCTACATTACCTGCAGCAGCAATACTAATGGGGATCGGATACTGGATCGATCCAACAGGTTGGGGTGGTAATAATGCGTTTGCTGCTTTTTTGATTAAAGCAGGCGCGGCAATTATAGACAATATGTCAGTATTGTTTGCCATCGGTGTTGCATACGGTATGTCTAAAGACAAAGACGGTGCTGCTGCATTGGCTGGTTTTGTTGGGTATATGGTTATTACAACACTATGTAGCGCAGCGTCAGTTGAAGCTATCGGCCTTGTGACTTTGGATGCAGGTTCTACGCTTGCCTTTAATAAAATAGGCAATCAGTTTGTAGGTATCTTGTCTGGTATTGTTGCCGCAGAGCTTTACAACCGTTACTACCAAGTTGAACTGCACAAAGCACTCGCGTTCTTTAGTGGTAAGCGCTTAGTTCCTATCTTGACTTCTTTCGCTGCTATTGGCATCTCTTTTGTTCTCATGTTTGCTTGGCCTCTCATTTTCGGCGGATTGATTTCATTTGGTGAAAGCATCGTAGGTCTTGGTGAGGTAGGTTCTGGTCTATATGGATTCTTTAACCGTCTACTTATCCCTGTTGGTTTACACCATGCATTGAACTCAGTATTCTGGTTTGATATGGCTGGTATCAATGATCTTGGTAACTGGTGGACACCAAATGCAGTAGAAGCAGGTGTCGGTGTAGTGGGTGAAACAGGTCGTTATATGGCTGGCTTCTTCCCTATCATGATGTTTGGTCTACCTGGTGCAGCACTTGCTATCTACCATACGTCTAAGCCTGAGCATAAAGCTCGTGTTGCTTCAATTATGATTGCGGCTGGTTTTGCATCATTCTTCACCGGTGTAACTGAACCACTAGAATTCTCATTCATGTTCCTCGCTCCTATGCTGTATGTATTGCATGCTGCGTTGACAGGTCTATCTCTTTACATTGCAGATATAATGAATTGGACAGCTGGTTTCGGATTCTCAGCTGGTCTAGTGGATATGATACTTTCAGCTCAAAATCCATTGGCAAATAAATGGTATATGCTGATTGTTCAAGGTTTCGCATTCTTCGGTATTTACTACTTCGTATTCCGTTGGGCTATCATTAAGTTCGGTCTTAAAACACCTGGTCGCGAAGACGATGAAGACATCGCAGAAATAAGTTCTTCAGCTGTTAGCAAAGACTCAGCGGAGCTTGCGAAAAAGTATCTAGCTGTACTTGGTGGTCACTCTAACATTCAAAACATTGACGCTTGTATTACACGCTTACGTTTGACGGTCAATGATATGGACGTGATTAACGAGAATGAATTAAAAGCACTCGGAGCGATGGGTGTGGTAAAACTTGGTGGAAATAACCTACAAGTTATCCTAGGTCCACTTGCTGAAATTATTGCTGGGGAAATGAAAAATATCCCTGCTACTGATAGTTAATAAGTCATTACGTTACATTTATTGTAAAACCTCCCGTAAGGAGGTTTTTTTGTTCTGCCACCAAGTAAATTAACAAGAATTGCACTGTTTTGGTTGTGTAAATATGGCGAATCGTGGATCATAAACGAAATTATTTTTGACAATACACTAGAGGTACATAGATGACTGAAGCTGAGGCTCGTCCATCAAATTTCATTCGCCAAATCATTGATAAAGATTTAGTGGAAGGCAAACACACTAGCGTGCATACCCGATTCCCGCCGGAGCCAAATGGTTATCTGCATATCGGTCACGCCAAATCCATTTGTTTGAATTTTGGTATTGCTCAGGACTATCAGGGTCAATGTAATCTTCGTTTCGATGATACAAATCCTGAAAAAGAGGACATTGAGTACGTAGAGTCGATTAAAAATGACGTGCACTGGCTAGGTTTTGAGTGGTCTGGGGATATACATTACTCTTCAAATTACTTTGATGATCTTTATCGCTATGCTGTTGAGTTGATTAATAAGGGCTTAGCGTATGTCGATGAACTCAGCCCTGATCAAATCCGCGAGTATCGTGGGACATTGAAAGAGCCGGGCAAACATAGCCCATATCGTGATCGCAGTGCTGAGGAAAACCTCGCGTTATTTGAAAAAATGCGTGACGGTGGGTTTAAAGAAGCAACAGCCTGCTTACGAGCCAAGATTGATATGGCATCACCATTTATGGTGATGAGAGATCCGGTTATTTATCGTATACGTTTTGCAGAGCATCATCAGACGGCTGATAAATGGTGCATTTATCCAATGTACGATTTTACCCATTGTATTTCTGATGCATTGGAAGGGATCACTCACTCAATTTGTACATTGGAATTCCAAGACAACCGTCGTCTTTACGATTGGGTGTTGGATAATATTTCAATTGAATGCCAACCTCGTCAATATGAGTTTAGCCGCTTAAACCTTGAATATACGGTTATGTCTAAGCGTAAACTGAATCAATTGGTGACTGAAAACCTTGTAAACGGTTGGGATGACCCACGTATGCCGACTATCTCTGGTTTACGTCGCCGTGGCTTCACCTCGGCCGCTATTCGAGATTTCTGCCAACGTATTGGCGTGACGAAACAAGAGAACATGATTGAGTTTGGTTCTCTGGAGTCCTGTATACGCGACGATTTAAATGAGAATGCACCTCGCTCAATGGCTGTGCTTGATCCTGTGAAAATCGTTCTTGAAGACATTGAAGCTGGCAAGGTAGAAACGCTAAATGTCGCTAATCATCCCAATAAGCCGGAGATGGGTAGCCGAGAAGTACCGTTTACTCGTGAAATATGGATTGAACGAGATGACTTCCGAGAAGAGGCAAACAAAAAGTATAAGCGTCTTGTGTTAGGAAAAGAAGTCCGTCTGCGTGGTGCATATGTTATCAAAGCAGAACGCATTGAAAAAGACGCGGAAGGTAACATAACAACTATTTTCTGTAGCTATGATGTAGATACATTAGGTAAAAACCCAGCGGATGGCCGTAAGGTCAAAGGCGTGATTCATTGGGTTTCTGCTGATAAGGGTTTACCTGCTGAGATTCGTCTGTACGACCGCTTGTTTACGGTACCAAACCCGGCAGCAGAGGATGATTTCAAAGCAGTAATTAATGCGGAATCGTTGCTCGTTAAGAATGGTTTTGTTGAACCAAGTTTGTGCAATGCACAAGCAGAAAAAGGTTTACAGTTTGAGCGCACGGGTTATTTTTGTGTAGATAATAAAGATTCTAAACCAGATGCACTGGTTTTTAATCGTACCGTTGGTCTACGAGATACCTGGGCAAAAACGGGTGAATAACGCTTAACGTCCATTGATGTTGGTACTATTAGGTACATTTCAATTGGAGCTTAACCGGCAC
>LLEJ01000023.1_pt1 | contig 19503 bp, 19 predicted proteins | sample 595831 | NCBI WGS metagenome assembly LLEJ01 (sample SAMN02919310, study PRJNA255460) | bioreactor metagenome | biome: chemostat; feature: culture 2011_10.1; material: sediment; isolation source: day101 10degC chemostat 2011 inoculated with Wadden Sea sediment taken from... | place: Germany: Bremen... | reverse complement strand
CCTTTTAGATGAATTAAAAGATATAGATGTTAAAGACTTTGTAAATGACTCAATGGTTCAAATAAAATACATGTCTCAAACATTGAGTGATTTTAGAAACTTTCTAAAACCATCTACTAAAAAAATATTATTCTCAATTAGAAAAGCTTTTGACGATATATTTGAGATTATTGGAAAACAAAGTTTTTTACTCAAATATTAATATGGAAATCAATTATGATAATGAAGAGGAAGAACTACTCATATATGGATATGAAAATGAATTTAAACAAGTTTTATTAAACTTAATTAATAATGCAAAAAATAAAATCGTTGAGAAAAATTCAAATGAAAAGTTTAATCTTTCAATTAATATCAGAAAAAAGCCATCTTATACTACAATAGAAATTATTGATGATGGTGGAAATATTGATAATGAAATTATTGATAAAATATTTGAACCATACTTCACCACAAAAAAAGATGGCACAGGATTTGGACTTTACATGGCAAAAGTAATCATCGAAGATAAGATGGATGGTATAATAAGTGCACAAAATAAAGATAATAATGTTATATTTACATTAAAACTTCCTCATAATAAAGGTTTTTCAAATGAAAATACTACTTCTTGAAGATAATAAAAAATTAAATACCACTATTAAAAAACGTTTGGAACTTAAAGGTTACAAAGTTTTTAACTATATTGATGGTAAAGATGCTTTAGATAATATTACTGAAGGATTTTCTTGTTTTATCTTAGATATAAACGTACCAAATATAGATGGCATAAAAATCTTAAAAAAAATTAGAGAATATTATGATGAAGTGCCAGTTATTATTATAAGTGCTACAGTTGAACTTGATATTATAAAAGAGTCATATGATTTTGGCTGTAATGATTATCTAAAAAAACCTTTTTTTATTGACGAATTAGAAATTAAAGTAGAAAGACTTTGTCAAATAAAAAATGAAATAATCAATTTTGATGAGAATTCTAGTTTTGATTATAAGTCTTCTACTATAACAATTAATGGAGAGATGCAAAGACTTACAAAAAAAGAGAGACTACTTATGAATCTTTTTTTAACAAAAAGAAATCAAGTATTATCATATGAAGCAATTGAGAATTATGTATGGGAAGGTTCTTTTGCATCAATTGAATCTATACGAAGTCTCATAAGAAGACTAAGAAAAGTAGTAAAAGAAGACTATATTCAAACTGTAGTTGATACAGGATATATATTTAAAACTGATTAAAATAGCATTAGAATAGCATTTTTATAGAAAACTATGCTTTTAATGAGCATATGCTCAGAAACACTATATTATATAGCGATTTAGTTTAATATGATAAAAATATCATATCTTTCTCATTTGGTGTAGTTACAATTTGGGTGAGACAAAAAAAAGGAGATCACATGAATATGTTCGGTAAAACGACAAAGCTACTTGTAGCTACTGCTTTAGTTGCAGGACTTGGTACTGCTGCAATGGCAAAAGACAAAGTATATAAATGGAAATTAGCAACAACTTGGGGACCTACACTGTCACCATTTATTGATGCACCAAAAAATATGGCAAAACTTGTAAAAGAGATGTCAAATGGAAGATTACTAATTAGAGTAGATGCTTCAAATAAACATAAAGCTGCTTTAGGTATTTTAGATATGGTAAAAGGTGGTCAGTATGACATGGGTCACTCTGCATCTTATTACTGGAAAGGTAAAGATATTAATACTTTACCATTTACAACTATGCCATTTGGTATGACAGCTGTTGAGCAATACTCTTGGTTCTACTACGGTGGTGGTATGGACTTAATGAAAAAAGCATATAAAAAACATAAAGTATTATCATATCCAGGTGGAAACACTGGTAACCAAATGGGTGGATGGTTCAGAAAAGATATTAAAACTGTTGATGACTTAAAAGGTCTTAAAATGAGAATCCCTGGATTTGCTGGTGAAGTTATGGCAAAATTAGGATTAACAGTTACTAACATTGCTTCTGGTGAATTATATACATCATTAGAAAGAGGAACTATTGACGCATTAGAATGGGTTGGGCCTGGAATGGATATCAACATGGGATTCCATAAAATTGCTCCTTACTATTTTACAGGATGGCATGAACCAGGAACTGAGTTACAATTCCTAGTAAATGAGAAGAAATTCAATAAATTACCAAAAGATTTACAACAAATCTTAGTTACAGCGATGAGAGTTTCTGCATATGATATGTATGTACAAAACTACGCGATGTCAGCTGATGCTTGGTCAAAAATTGAAACTGATTTCCCAAATATCAAAATCAAAACTTTCCCAAAAGAAGTTATGGATGCTATGAAAAAAGCGAATGCAGATTTATTAGTTGAAAAAACTAAAGGTCAACCATTCTTAAAAGAGGTATTAGATTCTCAAGCTGCTTTCCAAAAGAAAGCTAGAGAGTGGACTAAAATGTCAGACTACCTATACTTAAAAGATAACTTATAAGATATCTTAAATACAATCCCCTTTTTAAGGGGATTGCTTATATAATAGCTAATAATGATAGGTAACATAAATATAATAATACTAAATATATTTATCTGACTTATTTTTAACATACCCAAAGGATTTTTATGTTGTTAAAACTAGAAAATGGCTTCAATAAGTTTGCTGACTTTATTGGACTCATAACAGCCATAGCAATGGTACTAATGATTATAAACGTATTTTATGATGTTGTCATGAGATATTTTTTCAAATCAGGTTCAATTGCAATGCAAGAGATGGAATGGCATCTATTCTCTGTAATTATTTTATTAGGAGTTGCTTATACTTTAAAAGAAGATGGGCACGTAAGAGTTGACTTAATCTATGATAGATTAAGTGTAAGAAAAAAAGCAATGATAAATATGGTTGGTGCAATTATATTTATTTTACCAATCGCTTTTTTAGTGGGTATTAGTTCAATAGATAATGCTGTTGAAGCGTATCAATCTATGGAACAAAGTGGTGATCCAGGTGGATTAACACAAAGATGGATTGTAAAGGCTTTAATTCCTTTATCATTTTTACTACTGATTATTACAACTATTGGATTTTTTCTTAAAAATCTAAATACGTATAAGGGATTACATGGATTAGAAGAATATAACCTAAAAGGTGAAATTGAAAATCTAAAACATGAATTAGAAGAACACAAACATCATATCGTTGATATAGATGAAAAAGATGAAGAGAAAGGAGATTCAAAATGATTGGTATAATTATGTTTTTTACAGCATTATTCATGTTGTTAATTGGATTTCCAGTAGCATTTACATTTGCAGCTGTTTCAGTATTCTTTGGTATTCTTGCAGGATATATAGAAGTTTTTGAAAATGCTGACGAGCTAAATGGTATAGCACAAATTATGAATGAAGGTTGGATTGAAGCAATTTCAATGTTTGATTACATGCCTTTTAGAATCTATTCGATTCAACAGAATACTATTTTAATGGCAATTCCGATGTTTATTTTCATGGGTATTGTTTTACAAAAAACAGGACTTGCTGAAAAGCTATTAGAATCTATGGGATTCTTATTTGGAGAAATTAGAGGTGGAGTTGCAATTTCAACTGTACTAGTTGGTACTTTATTAGCAGCATCTACAGGTGTTGTTGGAGCTTCTGTTGTTGCAATGGGTGTTATTTCACTACCTGTAATGTTAAAATATAAATATAATACAGAATTAGCAACAGGTACAATTTGTGCATCAGGAACACTAGGTCAAATTATTCCTCCTTCAATTGTATTAATTATTTTAGGAGATGTATTCCAAGTTCCAGTTGGTGACCTTTTTAAATCAGCAGTTGGTCCAGGGCTTGCATTGGTTGCAGCATATATTCTATATATTTTAGTTATGGCTTATTTATTTAAAGATTTAGCTCCAGCTATTCCTTCAGATCCATCAAGAGGAACTAAAAAGAAACAAGTTATTAGAGCTTTAGTTGATATTATACCTTCTTTAACTCTTATTGTTTTAGTTCTAGGTTCAATCTTTGCTGGTGTTGCAACACCAACAGAATCAGCAGCAGTTGGATGTATTGGAGCAATTGGTCTTGCATTAATGTACAGAACTTTTGAAATAGATATGGTAAGAACTGCGGCTTTAGAGTCTGTTAAAATTACATCTATGGTATTTGGTATCTTAATTGGTGCAACTGCTTTCTCAATGGTATTCTCTTATACTGGTGGTGAAGAATTAGTTGAACATGCAATGCTTAGCCTTCCAGGTGACGGGAAATGGGGATTCATTATCTTCACAATGTTAGCAATTTTAGTATTAGGTTTCTTTATTGACTTTATTGAAATTTCATATATTATTGTTCCAATTTTATTACCAGTAGCGGATGCCTTAGGTATTAACCCAGTGTGGTTTGCAATTTTAATTGCAATGAACCTACAAACATCATTCTTAACCCCACCATTTGGATTTAGTTTGTTCTACTTAAAAGGGTGTGCCCCTTCAAGTGTTAGGACTTCTCAAATCTATAAAGGTGTTTTACCATTCATTGCAATACAAGTTATAGTATTAGCAATTGTAGCATTCTACCCAGAATTCTTCGGAATGACATCGGATAGATAAAACTATTAAGGAGTACATTATGTCTAAATTTTTGAAGCTTATTATCAATATAATATTCAAAAGACAGGATAGAATGTACTCTTTTATTTACGACCCTCAACAAAGAATTTACACTGTCCCAAGGCTTGAATAATAAAAATCATTTATAAATCATTATATAATTAAAGAATAAAAAGGATTTTAAATGTTAGAAACAAAATATCAAGAATTTTATGACAAAATTTCTCAAACAATAAATAAAAAAAATATCTTTACAGATAAGTTACATACATTAGCATATGGTACTGATGCATCTTTTTATAGACTAATACCAAAGGTAGTTGTAAAAACAGATACACCAGAACAAGTAGCTTCAATATTAGAACTTGCAAATAACATGGAATTAGGCGTTACATTTAGAGCTGCTGGAACATCACTGTCAGGACAAGCGATTACAGATTCTATATTAGTTGTTACTTCACGAAATTTTAGAGACTTTAGATTATCAGAAGATAAAAGCTTAATCTCTTTACAACCAGCAATTACAGGACAAGAAGCTAATAATATACTAGCACCATTTTCTAAAAAAATCGGTCCAGATCCAGCTTCAATTAATGCGGCTATGATTGGTGGAATTGCTGCAAATAATGCATCAGGTATGTGTTGTGGAATTGCACAAAACTCATACAAAACTCTTAAATCTATGAAACTTATCTTCCAAGATGGGGCAAGATTAAATACAGGGTGTGAAGATAGTAAATCAGAGTTTAGAAAAACTCATGCAGACTTTTTAAAAGATTTAAAACAAATTGCTACTGATACAGTTACAGATGAAGAATTAAGAGCTAAAATTGAAAGAAAATTCAAGATCAAAAATACATGTGGTTATTCACTAAATGCACTTATTGATTTTGATGATGAATTTGAAATTTTACAACACTTAATTATTGGATCAGAAGGAACTTTGGCTTTTATAGAAGAAATCACATATAAAACTGTTGAAGACTTAAAAGATAAAGCATCTGCTCTTATTTATTTTAAAGATGTAAAAGAAGCATGTAATGCCGTTACAAAACTAAAATTAGCCAGAGAAGCAAACTCAATCACTGTTGATGCTGTAGAGCTTATGGATAGAGCAGGTCTTAGAAGTATAGAAAATGACCCAGCAATGCCAGAGTTTATCAAAGATTTCAATGAAGAAGTAACAGCTCTTTTAATTGAAACTAGAGCTACATCTGCTAATGCACTAACAGTTCAAACAAAAGAAATTGAAGAACTATTAAAAGAGTTTAAAGTTGAAAGAGATATTTACTTTACGACTGATGTTGCAGAATATACTCTTTACTGGAAAATTAGAAAAGGCCTTTTCCCAGCAGTTGGAGCAGTAAGAGAAACAGGTACAACTGTTATTATCGAAGATGTTGCCTATCCTATTGAAGTACTTGCAGAAGCAACTTTAGAATTACAAGATTTATTTAAAAAACACGGATACAATGAAGCACTTATTTTTGGACATGCTTTAGAAGGTAATTTCCATTTTGTATTTACTCAAGATTTTGCTATTGAATCAGAAGTAAAAAGATATGACGCATTTATGAATGATGTTGTTACTTCTGTTGCAGTTAAATACCAAGGAAGTTTAAAAGCGGAGCATGGGACAGGAAGAAATATGGCTGCATTTATTGAAGTTGAATGGGGGAAAACTGCCTATGATATGATGAAAAGAATCAAAGACTTATTTGACCCTAAAGAACTTTTAAATCCAGGTGTTATTATAAACGATGACGCAGAAGCTCACCTTAAAAACTTAAAAGGTATGCCAGCAACAAATGAAATTGTTGATAAGTGTATCGAATGTGGATTCTGTGAACCAACATGTCCATCAAATGATATTACGCTGACTCCTAGACAAAGAATTGTAATCAATAGAGAAATCTCAAGACTTGAATCTATTGGAGAAAGTGAAGAAGCAAAAGAATATAGAGACTTATATCAATATGATGGAATAGAAACTTGTGCAACATGTTCTTTATGTTCAACTGCATGTCCTGTTAAAATTGATACAGGAAGTTTAACTAAACACTTAAGAGCAGAACAAGTAAGTTCAAGTGCAGATAAAATAGCTAGTTCAATTGCAAATAATTTCTCTACAACTTTAAAAGGTATGAAATTTGGTCTTAGCTCTGCAAATATAACTCATGCAGTTCTTGGAACTCCAAGTATGGGATCAATTACCCAGACACTAAGAGAGTGGACAAATGGTAAAATTCCAAAATGGAGTCCATATTTACCAAAACCTGCAAAAATCAATTTAGACTTTGAACAACAATTAAGTAGTAAAAAGGTAGTTTATTTCCCTTCTTGTATCAATAGAAGTATGGGTAGAAATGCTAAAACTACAGTTGATGAAGAGTTATTTGATTTAACAGTTAAATTACTTAAAAAAGCTGGATTCCAAGTTTTATTCCCTAATGATTTAGGAAATCTATGTTGTGGTATGCCATTTAGTTCAAAAGGTTTTAACAAACAAGCTAAACAAAAATCTGATGAATTAGAACATGCACTTCAAGAAGTTAGTAACTTTGGTGAATACCCAATACTTTGTGATACAAGTCCTTGTACTAAAAAGATGCTAGAAGGATTCTCTAATAAATTAAAAATTTATGAGCCAATTGAATTTGCATTAGATCATTTTACAAAAGAGTTTGACTTTAACCCAATTGATGAACCAATTGCTATTCATTCGACATGTAGTTCAAGAAAAATGGGATTACATGAGAAATTCATTGAATTAGCAAAAATGTGTTCAACAAATGTTATCGTACCAGATAATGTAAAATGTTGTGGATTTGCAGGAGATAGAGGTTTTAACTTCCCTGAGTTAAACAACTCTGCTCTTAGATTCTTAAAAGATGATATTAAAGATGCTAAATATGCATTCTCTACATCTAAAACTTGTGAAATAGGATTGAGTGAACAAGCCGAATTAGATTATAATTCAATTTTCTATCTTATTGATGAGTGTACAACTCGAAAACAATAACTATAAAGTGAGCCTAAACATGGCTCCTTTATAAGAAACCCCTTTGTGACTATAGTTTTCATTAGAAACATCAATTGTTCCTTTCATACTCTCTACAATAATCTTATTAGTCATATATAAACCCACACCTGTACCTTGAAATTTATGTTTAGTAGTAAAATATGGTTCAAAAATTTTATCAAGTATCTCTTGTGAAATACCATTTGCATTATCTTTAATAGTTAAAATAACATCATCTTTTACTTTTTTTCCATCTAAAAAGATAAGTCTATTTTTAATATTACGTTCTATAAAAGCATCTTTTGAGTTAGAAATTATATTGATAATTGCTTGTGAAAATTCATTTTCAAAATTATTTATCATAATATTATCTTCTATATTTACAATAATATTAATATATTCAGTTTTTATCATAGAATTTAAGATAGTTAAATCTTTTTTAATATGTTCTTTTAAATCAAACTCTTTTTTAGTTTTATTATCTTTTATAAAATTTGTGAAATCATTAATTGTATTAGATAAATAATTTGTATTTAGAACAATTGATTCCATTGTTTCATTAAACATCTCATCAGTTAATATTTCCATATCTTTTTGTACTTGCATACCACTAGCTGCAGTAGAGATAACAGATAAAGGCTGTCTCCATTGATGGGCAATATTACCTAACATTTCACCAAGGGCAACCATCTTTGTATGTTCTGTTAATAGTTTCTCTTTATGTTTAATATCAGATAAATCGATAAAAGCAGAAACTCTAACTTCACTATTTCTAAGAATGAAATTATGTCCTTTTACTAAAACAGGGAAAATTGTTCCATCTTTTCTTAATGCGTTGATTTCATAAGGTAACGATACTTTTTCTTCTCTTTTTATTATTACTTGCTCATGAAATAATGGATCAACAATATCAAGTGCATGCAACTGCAATAAATCTTCTTTTTTCTCATATCTAAAGAGTTTTACTGCTTCAGAGTTAGCATTTATACATTTATCATCTTTCCATACAAAAATAGCTTCTATAGTAGAGTTAATCAGATGCTCAAACTCTTCATTTGTTTCTTGTAAAATCTTTTGAGAATCAATTAACATATTATTTTGTTTTCTTAACATATTTTGTCTATAAAGAAAGAATCCTAAAATAATTGATATAGTAATTGCAACCTTCCATGCAAGAGCAGAATCAAATGATTTATCATAAGTTACAGAAACCCATTTATTTAAGATTTTACGATGATCATCAGCCTTTAACTCTAATACTGTTTTATCAAAAATATTTTTTAATAATGGCTCATCATTTCGTACTGCTACTCCTAATTGAAAGTTTTCATCTACTTCTCCAGCTATTTTTATACTACCTAGATAGTTTTTTTGCACAACATAACCTACAACAGCTAAAGAATCCACAAAGCCATAAATTTCACCAGATATAATTTTATTCATTCCATCTTTCACATTTTCAACTTCTACAAGGTTCACTTTTGGATATTTATTCTTTAAAATTTCATAATAGGCATAACCTTTAACAACTCCAATTTTATATTCTTGAACATCTGTAAAACTCGTGACAAAAGGTTTCGTAAGATCTGTTGCAATTACTAATGGAACATCTATATAACTTTTTGAAAATGATAAATATTCTAACCTTTTTGGAGTAGGTATTGCCAAAGAGATTACATCACATGTTCTATCTTTTGCATATTTTAATGTTTCAGACCAATTATTTGTTTTGACTAAATTAATTGGAATAGGAATAATCTTCCTGAAAATATCGAAATAATCTGATGACATACCAATGTGTTGATTATTAAGAATCTGTTCATAAGGCATCCAACTAGGATCTACACACATTTGAATAGATTTCTTTGATTTCATATATTCTAATTCATTAACAGTAAATTTAAGTCCTAAAACATTATTAAAATTAGTTTGAGGTCCAAACCATTTTTCTTTTAATATCAATATCTCTTTTTCTTTTATATTAGCCATTGTTTTTTGTAAAATTGATTCCATAAGAGGCCAATCTTTTCTTATAGCATAACGACCAACTGTTTTAGGCAAATAGATATTATTTAATATAGGTTTTGTTTTTATTTCTGAAAAGAAATTCTTTTTTATCAAATATTGAAGTACCGGTTCAGTTGAAATAACAGCATCTATTTCTCTTGCTTTTAAACCAACTAAAGCATCTAAATTTGTTTTATAAACAACCATTTTTATTTTAGGATAATGTTTTTTTAAATTTTCTACAAACCAATATCCCCCTAAAATACCAACTTTTTTATTTGATAAACTTTCTAAAGAAACTTTTTCTATATCTTTTCCTATTGTTGCTATTCCAATATAAGTTTCTAAAAGAGGCCTACTAAATATGGCAAACTTTTCTCTTTCAGATGTTTTTTTCATCATAGGTAAAATATCAATATTTCTATTTTTTAAATCTTCTATAGATTCTTTCCATGTTTGGTTTTTTATATAGCGAACTTCTTTACCTAGTTTTTGGGCTATAAGATTTGTATAATCAATTACATAACCTTTTTCTTCACTATCTTCTGTAAAAGAGAAAGGATAATAATCCTTGGCTACACGAGTCAAGATATAAGGAATTTCCTGTAAAAACTTTTTTTCTTCAACAGTTAAGTTAAGAGTATTACTTCTAGTATTCATCCATTTTCTATTTAATGATAAAATTTCTTCATCATTAATACTTTCAATAGCTTTATTAATGATTTCAGTTAAAATCTTCCAATCTTTTCTAACTGCTATATGTAAACTTCGTTTTAAATCCTCTTCTTCTATTCTGTGTGCTATTTTAAGATTATTTAACAAATATCTATTTTTAATGTAATTTGCAGTTATAAAATACTCAATTGCAGCATCTGCAGTGCCAAAAGCTACTGCTTCAAGTTTTTCTCTAGAAGTTTCATACTCTTTAAAAATAATTTCTGGATAGTTTTTCTTTAAATACTTTGTTGAACTCCAGCCTTTACTAACGGCAACAGTTTTTAACTTCAAATCATTTAAAGAACTTATTTCTGTTTGTATATCAGTAGTTATAATAGATAAATCTGCATCAATAATACTTTTTGCATAATTTAAATATTCTTTTCTCTTTTCAATAAAAGAGATAGGATGAATTATGTCTATCTTTTTTGTTTTTATTTTTTCTATTAGATTTGACCAAGTATCAGTTTCAAACTTAAACTCCACACCCAACTTAGATGCGATTAATTTTAAATAATCAACAGAATAACCTTTTGCTACTCCCTTTTCATTATAATCATAAGGAGCCCAATCTCTTTCATTTGATACTATAAGTTGAGGATGTTCTTTTAAAAATTCTTTTTCTTCATTATTTAATTTATCAAGTAATTGAGGGTTTGAAAATGCAAATAAGTAATTTGCAAGTAAGAATAATAATGTTATTTGCCATTTCATTTTAATGTCCTAATATAAACAAAATAATAGCAAATTATAAGATAAAAAGCAATTTTTATAATTAAAATAATTTTTAATTATATTGATTAGTTTTAGATAAAACATTTATTTTACTATTCTTATGGTAAAATGTCCGTTTTATTAATAAAGGATTAAAATGAATAAGATAATATTTGCCTTAATAATGTCAATAACAATCTCTTCGGCAGGGATGGTTGATGGTATTGCATTAGTAGTAAATGATGACCCAATTACTCTATTTGATATTGAAAAGAAAAAGTATCAAAAAAAACTTTCTAAAGAAGATGCAGTTAGTCAACTAATTGATGAAACATTATTTACTCAACTGGTAAGAAAAAACAATATTTCAGCAGATATTTTTGATGTAAATAACTATTTAGAAAAACTAGCAGCTTCAAATGGAATGGATTTATATGCATTTAAATCAATAATCAAACAAAAGTATAAAGATTATTCAAGATATGAAGAGCAAACAAAAAACTTAATTATTAGACAAAAGTTAACTGATAAACTTGTTCGTGGAAATATAAAACTTGCATCAGAAGAAGATTTAAAAATCTATTATGAAAACAATACAAGTAAATTTCAAATGGCTTCTAAAGTAAAAGCAATTCAATATGCTTCTAAAGATAAAGTAGCTTTAAATAATATAAGAAAAGAGCCAATGGCTGAAATTCCAGGAGTAAGTAAAAGTAAAATTGAATTAGATCAAACAAATTTAAATCCACAATTAAGATATATAATTAATGAGACTAAAATTAATCAATTTACTCCAATATTTACATCAAATAAACAATTTGTATCTTTACTAATTATGGAAAAAGAGGATCAAGAAACAATTAAATTTGAAAATGTAAGAGATAGAATATTTAACATAGTAATGCAAGATAGAGAGAAAAAATACTTAAAAGATTATTTTGAAAAACTAAAACTATCTGCAGATATAAAAATAGTAAGATAAAAAGGAAATAAATGTCAGATATGTTTGAAGTAATTATTGGTTTAGAGGTTCATGCCCAATTAAATACAAACTCTAAACTTTTTTGTTCATGTCCAACAAGTTTTGGTGAAGAACCAAATACAAATGTATGTCCAACTTGTTTAGGATTACCAGGAGCACTTCCTGTATTAAATAAAGAAGCAGTTCATAAAGCAATTATGCTAGGTACTGCATTAAAATCAGAGATTAATCAAAAATCTATATTTAATAGAAAAAATTACTTCTACCCAGATTTACCAAATGGATACCAAATCTCTCAATTTGAAGTTCCTGTTGTTGGCCTTGGAGAATTAACAATTGATTTCCCAGATGGAAGACAAAAAACTATTGGAGTAACAAGAGCACATTTAGAAAATGATGCAGGGAAAAGTAAACATGCAGCATCTGGCTCTCAAGTTGACCTAAATAGAGCAGGAACTCCTCTTTTAGAAATCGTATCTGAACCAGATATGAGATCTGCCGAAGAAGCTATTTTATACCTTAAAAAACTTCATTCAATTGTAAGATATTTAGAAATTTCTGATGCAAATATGCAAGAAGGTTCATTTAGATGTGATGTAAATGTATCTATTAGACCCAAGGGAGATACAAATCTAAATACAAGATGTGAAATCAAAAATATGAATTCATTTAAGTTCATTGAAAAAGCTATTAAATATGAAGTAAATAGACATATTGAAGCTTGGGAAGATGGTATTCACAGTACTGAGATTGTACAAGAGACAAGACTATTTGATCCAGAGAAAGGTGAAACACGATCTATGAGAGGGAAAGAAGATGCTGCTGATTATAGATATTTTCCAGACCCAGATTTATTACCAGTAATTATTACAGATGAAATGATGGAAAAATATTCAAAAATTCCAGAACTTCCAGATGAGAAAAAAGAAAGATTTGTAAAAGACTTTGGAATCAAAGAGTATGACGCTTCTGTTATTACAGCATCTTTAGAAACAGCTAACTTTTTTGATGAAATGATGAAAGAGGGAATTTCAGGTAAAAATGCTGCAACATGGTTAACTGTTGAATTACCGTCAAGATTTAATGAAGGCGTGACATTAGAAAATTCTCCTGTACAAGCTAAAAAACTAGCAACTGTTGTTAAAGCAATTGAAGATGGAACAATTTCAGGGAAAGCTGCAAAAGAAGTACTTGATTATTTAATGGAAAAACCAGAAACTGAAGTAGATGCAGTAATTGATGAACTTGGATTAAAACAGGTATCTGATGATGGTGCTATCTTAGAAATCATTGATGGAATATTAGCAGCAAATCAAGATAAAGTAGAGCAATATAAAGCAGGTAAAGAAAAACTAATCGGTTTCTTCGTAGGTCAAACAATGAAAGCATCTAAAGGTGCTGCAAATCCTGCAAAAGTAAATGAATTATTAAAACAAAGATTATCTTAATATGAAAAAAAATTCTATTGCAGTAATTGGTGCGGGGAAATGGGGACAAGCTCTTCATTTTGCACTAAGTCAAAATCAAGAGTGTTTAATCACATCAAGAACAAAAAAAGATATAAAAAATTTTGTTGACTTAGATACTGCAATGAATTGTGAATATTTGATTATTGCAATTCCTGCCCAACAAATTGGTCAATGGCTAAAAGATAACTTTATATTCAAAAATCAAAAAATACTTGTAGCATCAAAAGGTATTGATGCAAATACAAGTGAATTTTTAAATGAAATATATGCACCATTTGTTCCTGAAAAAAATATAGGTTTTATTTCAGGACCTTCTTTTGCCGCAGAAGTTATAAAAGGACTTCCCGCTGCAATTGTAATAAACTCAACATCTAAAAAACTATATAAAAAATTTGCACCATTTTTTTCCAACATTCTTGAAGACTTACTATTCAAAAGATGTTATTGGAGCTGAAGTTGCAGGAGCATATAAAAATGTACTTGCAATTGCTAGTGGTATTTGTGAAGGTTTACAATTAGGGAATAATGCAAGAGCATCATTAATTTCAAGAGGACTTGTAGAAATGCAAAGATTTGGATTGCACTTTGGAGCAAAAAAATCTTCATTTGTTGGTCTTAGTGGAGCTGGTGATTTATTTTTAACTGCAAGTAGTACTTTAAGTAGAAACTATAGAGTAGGGTTAGGACTTGCAAAAGGAAAAACTTTAGATGCAATTTTAGAAGAACTAGGAGAGGTAGCAGAAGGTGTTAAAACTGCTGAAGCTATAGATAAACTATCATCAAAGCATGATATCTATACTCCTATTGCAAATGAAGTAAAACTTGTTCTTGAAGGTAAAAATCCGCAAGATAGTCTAAAGGACCTATTAAGAAGTTAAAAGATGCAGACAATATCATTTTTTAACTTATCTCTACTACTACTCCCACTAATCTTTATTTGGTATTATTACAATAAATGGACTAAAGATAAATTTGAAATTTTAATCTCTACAATTAGGATGATTGTACAGTTAATTCTAATTGGATATCTTTTAATCTTTATATTTGAAGAAAAAAACTCCCTTATAGGAATACTAATAATTACTTTTATGATAGCTATATCCTCTTGGATTAGTTTAAGAAATACAGTAGATAAATCACTTAAACATTATTCACAAATATTCATATCAATAAGTATTGCAGGACTAATAAATCTTATTCTAATCATAGGTTTTGTACTTGATTTAGAAACCATTTATGAACCAAGATATGTAATTCCTATAGCAGGTATGATATTTGCTAATACTATGAATGCCTTATCCTTAGCAATAGAACGTTTTGAAAAAGAGACACAAAGAGATGTAAGTTATGAAAAAGCAAGAGCAATAGCTTTTAAAGCCTGCATGATACCTCAAATCAATGCTTTACTAGCTGTTGGGCTTGTTTCCCTACCAGGAATGATGACAGGACAGATACTTTCAGGAATAGACCCATTAATTGCAGTAAGATATCAGATAATGATAATGGCTATGGTAATATCAAGTGCAGGTATTAGTACAATTATCTATTTTTTATTAAATAAGGACAGTAAATGAATAAAATATATGGAAGTTTAATCTTCTTTTTCTATTTTCTTAAATACCCAATAGTAATTGGTTTACCGGTTTTCTATTTATACTTAGAGATGCAAAATAATTGGGTATTAAATATTTTATTTTTTATTTCTATTCTTCTAATTTTAAAAGATTGGTTCTTCCCTCACGAAAATTGTGGTTGTAAACCAAAAAATAAAAGATAATTACTTATACTCTTTTTTATGTATTTCACCCCATAAATAAAGCTGTTTTAGTATAGGTTTTAAAGTTTTCCCATATTCAGTTAAAGAATATTCTACTTTTGGGGGAACAACTGGATATACTTCACGATGAACAATTCCATCATCTTCTAGCTCTCTTAATTTCTGAATTAACATCTTTGTGTTGTTCGTGGAAGTAATTTTTGTAATTCATTAAATCTTTTGTTTCACTTCTTAAATACCATAAAATAAGTATTTTCCATTTACCAGCAAGCACATCAAGTGCCGTTTCTACTGGACATTTATCTATATTTATATCATCAATTTTTTTAACCATTTAAATCTCCTATTTTCTCAATAGTATCTTTTTAGATAGTACCTTACTTTTTTGTTAGTTCTTGTTCTTTTGTTATATTTTAGCTAAAGTTTCAGTAAAGGTCAAAAAAAGGAAATAAAATGAAAGCATATATTGTTGAGAAATTAGAAGATAAAAAATTTGAATCAGGTATTCAAGAAATAGAAATACCAGAAATATCAGAAAATGAAGTATTAATAAAAGCTTCGTATTCATCTTTAAATTTTAAAGATGCACTTAGTTCAGTTGGTAATCCAGGTGTTACAAGAGTATTTCCTCATGTAACAGGTATTGATGTTGCAGGAACAATTGAACAAACAAATTCTAAACAATTTCAAGTTGGGGATAAAGTACTAGTTACTGGTTATGATATGGGAATGAATACAAATGGTGGACATAGCCAATTTGTAAAAGTACCAGATTCATGGGTTGTAAAAATGCCAGAGGGAATATCAGATAAAGAGATTATGACATATGGAACAGCAGGTCTTACAGCTGCACTTTCAGTTAATGAACTATTAAACAATGGAATTACTAGTGGTGAAGTCTTAGTAACAGGTGCAACAGGTGGAGTGGGTTCTATTACTGTATCAATTTTAAGTAAACTTGGATTTAGTGTTACAGCAATTTCTGGGAAAGAGGATAAAATTCCATTCTTAAAAGAACTTGGAGCAAAAGAAGTTATCCTTAGACATGATTTTGATATAGAAAATAAAAGACCTATAGGAAGTGAAAAATTTGATGGTGTAGTTGATACAGTTGGTGGAAATATATTAGCTGAAGCACTTAAATTAATAAAATATGATGGAGTTGCTACTTGTTGTGGATTAACATCTTCACATGAACTTCCAACAAATGTATTCCCTTTTATTTTAAGAGGAGTAAGATTAATTGGTATTGATTCTGTTGAAGCAAAAAGAGAAAAGAAAGAAGCTGCATGGAAAAAGATTGCAAGTGACTTTAAGATAGAAACATTAGAAAGTCTTACAAATGAAATTTCATTAGATGAGATTAAAAAAGCTTACGATGCATTATTAGCAGGACAAGCAGTAGGAAGATATTTAGTTAAAATTTAATAATAAACAATGATAGATATAATCTCTTTCTAGATTTTATGATATACTTATATTAGAGGTTATATCTTATATGAAACAAATTAATAATTTTTCAAATACACAATTTAATCCTACAAATTATAATATACTTATTCTCGAGGATTCAACTTCTATTAACAGAATTCTAACGGAAGAATTTAAAGATTTAAACTATAACTGCTTTAGTGCTTTTTGCCTCAAAGAAGCCTATGAGATACTAAATACTAATACTATACACTATATAATGCTTGACCTAAACCTACCTGATGGTGATGGCTCAGAAATCATCCGAAAATTTGAAGATTCTAATATAAAAATTTTTGTATTAACTGCAGAAAATAATAGAGCTTTCATTGATGACTCTTATAAAAAAGGGATAATTGATTTTATCCATAAAGACAAAGATTTTTTTCATAAAATAGATGAGATTACTAAAACAATTGAACGTCTTGAAAAAAATAAACTATCTACAATTTTAGTAGTTGATGATTCTAAAGTTATACAAATGCAATTAAAAGAATTACTTGAAAATAGATATTACAAAGTTCAAGTCTGTGATGATACGATATGTGCACATGAACTTATACAAGAAGAGGAAATAAATCTTATCATCTTAGATGTTCAATTAAAAAATTCAAATGGCTTAACTTTTTTACAAGAAAATAAAGTTGAGATTATAAATAAAAGAAAAATACCTGTAATTGTAATATCAGGGCAGATTGATTCTTCTACTATAAGAGATGGATTAAAATCAGGAGCTGTTGATGTCATCCAAAAACCTTATGTAAATGAAGAGATGATATTAAAAGTGGATTTATGGATTGACTATAAAAGAAAAGAAGAAGAGATTGAAAAATCATCAAAACTTTTAAACCAATACAAAGAGACAGTAGATAGAAGTTCAATCGTATATAAAACTAATCCTTTTGGTAAAATAATCTATGTAAATAATGAATTTTGTAAAGTTTCTGAGTACACAAAAAAGAGTTATTAGGTGAAACATTAAACATACTTCGGCATAAAGATATGAAAGAAGAATTTTTTGAAAATCTTTGGACTACAATTAGAGAAAAAAAGAGGCCATGGAAAGGTAAAATTAAAAATAGAAAAAAAAGTGGAAAAACATTTTGGATTAGTACAATAATAAACCCTATTTTAGACTCAGACAATAATGTAATTGAATATATTGCAATAAGTAAAGATATCACACAAAATGAAATGGTTCAAGATTTTTTTAAAAATCAACTTAGTACATCAAATCAAAATCTCGAACATGCCATATCAAAAGCAAATGAATATAAAAGAGCAATGTATTCTAGTAATATTATTTCAAGAACTGATTTAAAAGGAAAAATCATTTTTGTAAATGACCAATTCTGTATTATTTCAGGATATACAAGAGAAGAACTCATAGGGAAAAATCATAGTATTGTAAGACATAAAGATATGAAGAAAGAGGTATTTAAAGACTTATGGTCTACTATCAAAAGTGATAATATTTGGAAAGGGATTATCAAAAATAAATCTAAAAAAGGGGATACGTATTGGGTTGATACAACAGTCGTTCCCATTAAAGATAAAAATGACAATATTATTGAGTATATGTCTATTAGAAGTGATTTAACAGAACTTTTTGAGTTGCATGATGAAATTGAGAACACTCAAAAAGAGATTATTTATAGAATGGGTGAAATTGGAGAAACTAGAAGTAATGAAACTGGAAACCATGTAAAAAGGGTTGCTTTATATTCAAAAGTATTAGCCGATTTATATGGAATGGATGAAGAAAATACAGATTTACTTTTTACCGCATCACCAATGCATGATATTGGTAAAGTAGGAATCCCTGATGCTATTTTGAAAAAACCTGCAAAACTTACAGCAAATGAATTTGAGTTTATGAAAACCCATGCAGAAATAGGGTACAACATTTTAAAAGGATCAGAAAGAAGAGTTTTAAAAGCCGCAGCAATTGTATCTTATGAGCATCATGAAAAATGGAATGGAACAGGATATCCAAGAGGTCTAAAAGGGGAAGAAATCCATATCTTTGGAAGAATCACAGCTATTGCAGATGTATTTGACGCACTAGGAAGTCATAGATGTTATAAAAAAGCTTGGCCAGATAAAAAAATCCTTGAATACTTTGAAGAGGAAAAAGGTATAAGTTTTGATCCAAATTTAGTTAATCTATTCTTTGAAAATAAAGAAAAATTTATTCAAATTAGAGACCAATACGCAGATTAAAACTTATTTGGTTTTATCAACTACTCAATAACACAATTAGCATCTTTTACTATATTAATATCATTTTCAATAGCGTACTCTTTTCCCCAATCATGTAATTCTTCTAAAATAGGAATCAACTTTTCACCACTGTTAGTAAGCTTATATTCAACCTTTGGAGGAATAACTGGATAAACAATCCTTTCAACTATTCCAACATCTTCAAGTTCGCGTAGTTGTTGAGTTAACATTTTTTGACTAATATGAGGGATTAGCCTTTTTAATTCACCATTTCTTTTGACATCTTTTTTAAGTGCCCAAAGAACCATCCCTTTCCATTTACCACCAATCATATCTGTTGCTAATTGAAAAAAGCAGTTATATTGTTTTTTATCCATTCTAATCTTTCTTATTTTTTAGAAGTTTAACAAAAAATACTTTATAGTTACCTAAAAGTAACTATAGAACTTTAAAGTACATACTTGACATTATTTCACTATTAAGATAAACTTTCATCAATTTAAAAAAATACAAGGAAAAATTATGTCAC
>LLEJ01000022.1_pt1 | contig 19588 bp, 20 predicted proteins | sample 595831 | NCBI WGS metagenome assembly LLEJ01 (sample SAMN02919310, study PRJNA255460) | bioreactor metagenome | biome: chemostat; feature: culture 2011_10.1; material: sediment; isolation source: day101 10degC chemostat 2011 inoculated with Wadden Sea sediment taken from... | place: Germany: Bremen... | reverse complement strand
CTAGTTGAGTGATACTTTGCCCCTGCATCATTACATTCGCATCATCAAGTACGACGGTTCGTGGAAAGGCACCAATCGGGTAACGTGCTGCGGCAACGGGCACTGGTGAACCATTTCCATCATGAATCGATACAATCAGCAATCCCTGTTCAGGTAACTGAATATCTTGACCCACCGTAATAGTAATCGGAACACTGCTTGTAGTGACGGCTTTTCCTAACATTTTTTCCGCATTTTCAATACTTCGATCAAGCATTGAATAGCGGTTGTCATCTGGGCCAATGAGTTTCTGCATGGTACGCCAGAATCGAATCGATTCTTCGTATTCTCCTCTTTGATAAGCGTTAAACGCTAACAATGAATAAACACGTAGATCAACATAATCATCCTGTAGTAAACCGATTAGAATCGAGCGAGCAAGTTGTTGCTGCCTTTCATCTTCTGACATCATTAGTGATTGCGCGTAACCTAATCTCACATCCGGGTCATCTGCGTCGAGCTTGTGCGCTTTTTTCATCGCCCCTGTCGCCGTATCCGCGTCTCTATCTGCCATCGCTATCCGGCCCAACAACAGCCAACCTTGAGCATCATCTGGTTGATAATGTAATCTTGTACGTAAGGCGAGTTTGAGATCTTTCAGCTCGTCTTCAGTTAGCGACTCTTGCTCAGGTGACATAAGTTTTTGTGTCAAAGCGGGCAATTGGTCGTTAATGCTTTGCCAATGCGACACTTTATCTAAACTGCCAAAAATTGAGTAGACCGCATAAGAAATAACGACCAAAACCAAGGCTGATGGAATAAACACGGCCATTGGAGAGATAGAGAATGACTTTGCTTTGTTCTCGTCAGCCGGGATGTCTTCTAGCAGCAGTTGCTTCAAATCGACAATCAAATCTTCTTGATCGGTGACCACACCCGCTTCTGCTTCGACTTCAAGTTCTTCTAATCGATCTTTGTAAAAAGCTTTGTTAAGTTCATCTCGACGCGCTTCATCATCAAATCGTTGTTTTCTAAAAAGCGGTAGTGCAATAAAAACAATACCCGCCAAGGTCAAAACGACGGTAGATAACCAAAAAATTGCCATTATTGTTTATCTCCATTTTCTTCTAATATTGCTTTTAAGCGGGCTTCTTTTTCTGCATCCCATTCTTTTGATTGATTCACTTTCTGAGCTTTTTTCTTGCTATTAAATACAATGATACTGAATCCAAGTAGAACAACAAATAAAGGCCCAAGCCAAAGAACAGAGGTCGCTATAGTGAACGGTGGTTTGTAGGTTACAAAATTACCATAACGCGCAATCATGTAGTCGACAATTTCGTCCTTAGATTTGCCAGCTTTTGTCATCTCATACACTTTTACTCTAAGGTCTTTTGCAAGCTCGGCGTTTGAATCACTAATGGTATTATTCTGACATTTTAGGGCAGCGTAACGTGTGGCTTAATTCTTTAAACTGCTCTTCTTGCTGCTCATTATCAAACTCGAAAACATCAATCGCCGCATATGCGGTGAATGACATTAATAAAGCGCTAAATAAAATCACAAATAATTTTTTCATTATTTAGCTTCCTCAATCATCTGCAAGTACATAGGCTCTAGCACTTCTGCCCAGTTCCCTAAAGTGACATTACCTACATGGCGATAACGAATAATGCCTTTTGCGTCGATCAAGTAGGTTTCTGGTGCGCCGTAAACGCCTAGATCCAGCCCTAACATTCCGTCACCATCAAACAGGCTGATAAGATAAGGGTTACCTAAGTCATTTAGCCAACCCGTCGCTTTAGCACGGTCATCTTTATAGTTTAAACCAATGATTTTTACACCCTTGGCCGCGAGCTCATTTAACGTTTGATGCTCGGCGTAACAGGTAGGACACCATGTGGCCCAAACATTCAGCAGTAAAGGTTCACCTCTAAAGATCGCTTGATCGTGCAACTTACCGGGCTCGGCCAAGTCTTCCAAACGGAACTCAGGTACGGGTTTGCCAACAAGTACTGATTCTAGCTTTGTCGGGTCTTCACCTTCTGCATTACGAGACAGTTGCACCACGAAAACAGCCACAAGTACAAGAAACATAGCGAATGGTATAAACAGAATTTTCTTATTCATATTTTAGGCCTTCACTTCCTTAGACTTGCTTCTGAAACGATAACGTTTATCACTCATCGCAAGAAGTCCACCTAACGCCATAAAGACGCTCCCTGCCCAGATCCAACGTATAAACGGTTTGTAATACAATCTAACCGCCCACGAACCGTCGTCACCGAGTTGCTCGCCCATTGCGATATAGAGGTCGCGCGTAACACCAACATCCAACGCTGCTTCCGTCATCATCGACCCAGACGTAGTATAGAAACGTTTTTCCGCATGCAGCGTATTGACGTACTTACCATCTTCTGTAATTTCGAAATCTGCTACATAGCCATCATAGTTGGGACCATTTTTGTCTCTTAGGCCTTTGAAGTAAAAGTTATAGCCTTCAATCTCAAAGTTTTCACCTGGTGCTAAACGCACATCACGCTCAACACTATAGTTCTGTGTCATCGCGATACCAATAACCGTAACGGCAAGACCCACATGCCCAAGGACCATAGACCAATGGGTTCTTTGAAGCTTACGGATACCAACCAAAAAGCGGTGTCTGTGGGTTGCACGTTGATGTATTTCATAACAGTGCATCGTGATAATCCAAAGCGCCATGACCCAGCCTAGGTAGGCCATTCCAGTAAACTTGTCACCAAGAATTGACACAAACAGACCGGCAAATACGAATGAAATAACGCCGCCGAACAACATCGGTTTTATCAACGAGGAGATATCATCTCGTTTCCAGCGAATCAGTGGGCCAACGCCAATTAGGAAAGAAAAGGGAATCATCAACCAAGTAAATAACATATTGAAGAAAGGTGCGCCTATGGAAACCGAACCTAAACCAATCTGCTTATGAACAAGTGGTAGCAATGTACCCACTAATACGACAACCAAAGCCGCGATTAACAAAATATTATTGGCAAGTAACCCATTCTCACGCGAAAACAGCGCAACGTTGCTGCGAACACGGATGGCGGAGCCTTTCAGCGCAAATAGCAACAATGAACCACCGATAACAACGATCAGGAATCCAAGAATAAACATACCGCGAGCAGGATCTGAAGCAAATGCATGCACCGAAACCAAGATACCAGAACGAACTAGGAAGGTCCCGAGCAGACTGAGTGAGAAAGCAGAGATCGCCAATAGAACGGTCCACGCTTTAAACGTACCACGCTTCTCTGTGACAGCCAGTGAGTGCATTAATGCTGTACCCGCTAACCAAGGCATAAACGATGCGTTTTCTACTGGATCCCAGAACCACCAACCACCCCAACCAAGTTCGTAATAGGCCCACCATGAACCCAGTGCAATACCTAAAGTCAAAAATACCCATGCCGCCGTTGTCCAAGGACGAGACCATCTTGCCCAAGCCGTATCTAAACGACCCGTCATTAACGATGCTATCGCAAAGGAAAAAGCAACAGAGAAGCCAACATACCCCATATACAACATAGGTGGGTGAATAATCAGACCGGGATCTTGCAATAACGGGTTAAGGTCACGACCATCGATAGGAAAGAAAGGTAACGTTCTTAAAAAAGGATTCGAGGTGACGATAATAAACAGAAGGAATCCAATTGTAATAATCCCCATCACCGCAAGCACACGACTGATCGACTCTGGAGGCATACCTCGACTAAAAGAAGCAACAGCAACCGTCCAACCCGCTTGAATTAGCACCCATAGCAGCAGTGAACCTTCGTGAGCTCCCCAAACCGCAGTAAGACGATAATACCAAGGAAGCGCGGAGTTAGAGTTACTCGCGACATAGCTGATAGTAAAATCGTTGGTATAAAATGCCCAAAGAAGAATACAAAATGAAAGTAATAAGAATGAAAACATGCCCCACGAGAGTGGTCGAGCGGTTGCCATTAACATATGAGACTGCTTAGCAGCACCAACCAGAGGTAGAATACTTAAAAGTACCGCAAACCCTAGAGAGACAATAAGCGCAAAATGACCAATTTCAGCAACCATTTACTTGTCGCCCCCTTTTAACTGCTCTTCCGTGTAGCCCATTGGCTCATGCACTTTTTCCATCGCTTCAGCTATTTCTGGTGGCATATAGTCTTCGTCATGCTTTGCTAGCACTTCAAAAGCTTCAATAGATGTCGCTGTTGTTAAGACACCTTGTGCGACGATACCTTGTCCTTCACGGAAAAGGTCTGGCAGTATTCCTTCAAATTCGATGGTCACCTGAGGACCAACATCGGCGAGCTTAAACGACACTTTTAAAGACTCAGGATCTCGGCTAACCGAGCCTTTTACAACCATGCCGCCTATACGCAGTCTTTGACCCACTTCTGGTTTAGAACCATCTGGCTTGCCATGCACCAGTTCTGTTGGTGTATAGAAAAGATCCATGTTTTGATTTAGTGCGTACAACACAAGTCCAATCGTAGCACTAAGACCTAAAAACAGTGCCAGCAACAGACCCATTCTTTTTTGCGTCTTGGGGTCATAATGTATTCTCCAAATTCTTTGCCGCTTCTATTCGGGCTTGGCGTTCCTGTTTACTTTTAACTTCACGAATGATTTTTTTGCCCGTCATTAAACTACTCACTGTAAGGATGAAAAGTGACAGAAACGTAACCCCAAATGCACCCCATACATAGGCCCCGTAGCCACCCATAGCTATTAGGTCACTAAAGCTTTCAAAATACATATCTATTATCTCCCGGAAATGAGCGTTTGCACCCAAGGACGATGACTCTCCTTAGACAAAATCTCATTTTTAAATCGTACTAAAGTCAACGTAACAAAAAAGAACAAGAAACCAAATATGTTCAAGAGCAGTGCCCATAGCATGTCGCCCGAAATAGACGGTTTAGCAAATTTAGTAATGCTGGCTCCTTGGTGTAGTGTATTCCACCACTCTACAGAGAAATGAATAATAGGAAGGTTAATAACACCGACAATAGCCAAAATACCCGCGGCTTTAGCCGCTGTTTTTTGGTCATCAAAGGCATGATAAAGTGCTATCACACCTAAGTACAAAAATAGTAGTACCAGTTCAGATGTTAACCTTGCATCCCATACCCACCAAGCGCCCCACATAGGCTTGCCCCAAACGGCTCCAGTGAACAATGCAATGAATGTAAATACAGCACCTATTGGTGCCATTGCTGCCGCCGCCATATTCGATAATCTATGCTGCCATACGATACCAACAAACGCAGCGATTGCCATCGACATATAGGCACCCATAGACCAGATAGCGGAAGGAACATGGATATAGATAATTCGAAAACTATCCCCTTGTTGATAATCAGAAGGCGCAAAAGCTAACCCCCACACCGTACCCGCGCCTAAAAACAGTACTGTTAATACCGCGAAGTATGGTAACAATTTATTACATAAATTATAGGTCACTTCGGGCTTAGAATAGGGATGAAGCCATTTCCACATGGTGATATCTCGCTCTTGATTCGTGTTTTTATAATATGTTTTTATACTGGGCTAAACTAAAGACAGCGCAAGGGACGATCGTATTCTCTGCCACCTGCAAAACAATACCCATAAAGAGGTAGTTTGTCGTGCTAATTCACACTAACTCTAAGTGCAGCACTTATTGCAAATGGAGTTAAAGTCATTGAGCCAGCAAGCATCGCTGCCATTATAGCCAGTTGACCGTTATATGGCATGCCTAAACTCGCTGCATCGATCGCTGACGTCGCAAATATCAATATAGGTATATAGAGCGGTAAGACGAGAAGACTCAGTAATACCCCCCCTTTTTGTAACCCAACGGTTAATGCCACACCGATAGCGCCAATGAAGCTTAATGTCGGAGTCCCGACTAACAATGTCAGAACAACGGTTTGCCACGTGTAAAAGTCTAATGATAACAACACAGCTAAAAGAGGACTTATCAATATCAATGGCAACCCCGTTAACAACCAGTGTGCAACCACTTTTGAGATAACCACGAGTTGTAAAGGAATGGGCATAAGCATCATCTGTTCTAAAGAGCCGTCTTGAAAGTCGTCTCGGAACAGCCTCTCTAAGGAGAGTAAGGCCGAGAGCAATGCGGCTACCCAGATAATACCTGCGGCTATTCTCGCCAATAAATTTGGCTCGGGACCAATACTTAGAGGAAACAGCGTAATGACGATAATAAAAAACCACAGTGGGTTAAAAATATCGGCTTGACGACGGAAGGCAATCAGTAACTCTCGGCGGACAATCATTAACATAGGTTGGATCATATCAATCACCCAACTTAATTTTGCGAAGTTTCGGTGAATCAATAAACATATCTTGGTGAGTCGTAAGCACCACTATTCCCCCTTCTTCGGCGTGCTTGAGAAACAAGTTTTCCAATACTTTCACACCCTGTTTATCAATGGCGGTAAGTGGTTCATCTAGAATCCACAAAACCTGCGTACTTAACCATAACCTTGCTAGTGCTACTCTGCGTTGTTGACCTGCGGACAGTTGTGCGACAGGCACATCTTCTCTCCCTGCAAGGCCAACTTGAGCAAGTACAGACCAAATTTTGTCTCTATCAATTTCCGATTGATGAATCGATTGATAAAAAGAGAGGTTTTCAAACCCGGTAAGTTCTCTTTTTACACCCGTCTGATGGCCTAAAAAAAGTAAATCTTGGTGAAAAAGGTCTCGGTTACTTACTGTGATGCTGTCGTTCCAACGAATTTCACCACCTTCACAGTCACCGAGACCTGCAATAATTCTCAGTAATGTCGTTTTCCCTGTGCCATTACGGCCTTCAATTTGAACAATTTCGCCTTTGCCGATCTTGAACGACAGTCCTTCAAAAAGGACTCTTTCGTCACGAATAGCGGTAAGATTTGAGACTTCTAACATGATTACTACTATTTATAAATTTAACTGCCATATTAGCATAGGCTTTATCACCCTACGTAGGGCATAAATAACAAGAAACTGACTTTTTTCAATTTGACCACTCAGTACCGTCACATAATGACAAAATTCTTTATACAACCCACTATTTTTTCGATCTATTAATCAGTAAGACACAAAAAAAGAGAAGCAGAAACGCTTCTCTTTTTTACTTTACAAAACACAAACTCCGTTCCATCTATTTATGGCTTTACTATTTCTTATTACTCGGCCTCATAGGGGGGACTTTTTCCTTTCCAGAAATCTTGTTTTGTAATGCCATCATCAACTCAGCTTCTGCTTTGGGCAATTCGCACTCTTCGATCAATTCATCTACACCAGCGCCGAGTTCTACCATTTTACTTGCTCTAGAATACAAACGGCTATCAGAGTCAACATGCTCTAATTCTGTAATTCTTTCCGACAAATGTAGAATTAGCTCTTGTTGTTCCGATACCTTTTGACCCAGACCAATCACAACAGAGCGAACCTCAAGCAATTGATTATTCGCTTTTGTGATCTCTTTTTCTAGATTTCTGGCGGCCTGTCTATGGTGCTCTAGGCTTCCTCGCGTTTGCTTGCCATTACGCAGCAAAATAACACCAAGAATAAGAGCCAAAAACAGACTCCCGCCTATCAGTGCATAGAGCGTCATTGAATCGAACTGTTCAATCATTACAGATGTGCCATCTCGTTCCATTCATCATCTGAAAGAAGCTTGTTAAGGTCGACCAAAATTAATAGTTTACCTTCACGATTACTTACGCCTTGGATAAACTTGGCGCTTTCATCAGTACCAACACTCGGTGTGGTATCGATCTCAGATGAGCGTAGGTAAACTACCTCAGCAACGCTGTCGACCAGGATACCGATAACTTGACGTTCTGATTCAATCACGATGATACGAGTATTATCAGAGATCTCGCCCTGCATCAAACCAAATCGCGAACGCGTATCGATAACCGTAACGACGTTACCACGCAGATTAATGATACCCAAGACATAGTCGGGTGCGCCCGGTACTGGAGCAATTTCAGAATAGCGAAGTACCTCTCTAACCTGCATTACATTAATGCCATAAGTTTCTTCTTCGAGCTGGAAAGTTACCCATTGAAGCACTTCGTCACTTGCTTGATCTTTTTTTAAATCTACTTCATTCACTTGAGACATGTCTTATCCTCTTTGTGTCGCTATCGACAAACCTTTTATCAACTATTTAAAGACTTTACGTCTAGTCCAGCAGTTATCATTGTTATCATTGCCTCGACGTGAATCAAAGCACACATTTTTTCTTTGACCATACCTGCAAGCCAAGGCCTTTTGCCTGCTTGCTCTCGCCAACGTACACTCCGTACATTAAGCGATTCGGTGCCCTTCAGTTCGCTTGCTGCTAAGCCCCAACTACTATCGCCTAGCATTACGATATATTGATAAGCCTCTTTATGGGACTCATCTTTTAACTTGTCTGCCATTACCCATTTTGCTGTATCGACAACATCATATTGATTGTCTTTATTGGTTTGAAGACCCAGATACCAATTCGGCCGACCGATCAGGTGGCTCATCTCCGTCGTTTTGTGAATACCGCCTAATTCATCTAAAGGAACCGCAAAAAGTACACCATTCACATCAAAGTAGAGTACCTGAAAATCAACACTTCTTTCCGTACTTTTCCAGTCATCAAACACCGATGGGGTATACGCGGTTTCAATTTCCGATTCAACTTCAACAACTTGATCTATTTGCTGCTCTACATAAACTTCAGGTTCTTCAACAACGGCTTCAAAAACAGGATTCACCTGGGTCTCTACTGCCCATTCCTGAACCTCTTCAGCCTCTTGCATAGGAGCAACAAGCACGTCATCTTCTACTTGACTGATGCTAACTGTATTCTGTTCAATTAGGCTGACAATCTCTGGTTCGGCGACAAGATCCGTCCTCTCCATTTTATCAAGAAGCTTTTGAACATCCTCTAAATCTGGAACCTCAAAACTCATTGTATCCCAATGTCGTATAGGATGACTCATAATCTGTTTGCGGTTGAAGCGCGAGTGACGGTTCTTGACTCTGCTCATTTAATTCGGAAATGAGGGCGGAGTCAACCGCCACTAAAGGTGTTGATTCAATACTTGGGTTATCCGCGAAATCCCACTCTTCATCAAGAAGTGCCGTGAAATATTCATCTAGTGCCTCAGCACCCGTCAGTTTATGTGCTTGTTTACTGATCATCTAACGCTAACCTCTCTAGGTAGATCAACAGTTGCTTGTATGCAAATACACCCCGGCTGCCTTCCGCAAAATGAGAAGCTGGCAAACGTTTTAAACTTGCGTCTCTAAACTTCGTATCAATAGGTACTGCGGAACTCCACACGTGATCTGGGTAGTCTTTTTTAAGCTGATTCAACGTCGTTAGTGATGCTCTAGTTCGCTTGTCATACATAGTCGGCACAATCGTTGTTTTAAACGCTCTGTTACGTGACTTTTGCATAATGGTTAACGTACGAACCATGCGTTCCAGCCCTTTCATCGCGAGAAATTCGGTTTGCACAGGGATAAGGATACGATCACTTGCGGCTAACGCATTGACCATCATCACACCCAGTATAGGCGGGCAATCAATAAGCACGTAATCATAATCACCATGTAAGGCGAGCAAAGCGCGCTTAAGGATCAATCCCATACCACTTCGATTGCCCATCACTCGATCAAGGGTCGCAAGTGACATGTGAGCGGGAATGATATCAATATTGTCTACATCAGACGCCAATATTAGTGGCCTAACTGATTCTTTATTTATTTCCGATAACTGAAATAGATCGAATAAACTTTTCGCTACAGTATCTGAATCGTATCCAAGATAGGTTGTTAAGGAGCCATGTGGATCGGTATCCACTAGCAGCACTCGCTTATCTTTCTTCGCGAGTAAGCCAGCAAGAGTGATGGTCGTCGTCGTTTTACCTACGCCACCTTTTTGGTTTGCAACACTCCAGACAATCATGCGGTCCCCTATGCCAGGCCGACTTCGACAAGCATACGCTCAGCGATACGATCTAGTGGTAAGTCTTCGGTTGAGATAGCCGCTTTAGCAACGGCTTGCGGCATGCCGTAAACTACACAGCTATCTTCATCTTGAGCCCATATCGTTGCACCCGCTGTTTTCAACATTCGTGCACCTTCGCGACCGTCTGCGCCCATACCCGTTAATATCATTGATAACACTTTATCGCTATAAACCTTAGCGGCGGAACCAAATGTAACATCAACGCAAGGTTTATAGTTCATCCTATCACCACCGTCTACGATGCGTAATTTGGCCATACCTGGTCGACCTTCAATCATCATCTGCATGCCACCAGGAGCTAAATAAGCAACACCGGGACGCAATACGTCACCATCTGCTGCTTCTTTGACTTCAATGTGGCAAAGGGTATTTAAACGGCTCGCAAAGGCGGCCGTAAAAGTGGCGGGCATATGTTGAACGAGGACAATGGGATGCGGATAATTTTTGGTAATTTAGTCAATATTTTCTGCAATGCAACCGGACCACCTGTTGACGTACCAATAGCCGTCAATTGATACTTCTTGCCGCTCGCGCGAAATTTCCCCGCTAGCTTTCTATCCGTTGCAGGTGCCCGATTTGCCCCCGCAGCTAATGTGGCGCTCGTCGTCCCACCCACTGCTGGCCTACGTAACCCAGAACTCGTCGATGTTGTGGCAGGAGCAGGTGTCACTGCTCTGCGGCGTACCTGCATTTTCTTACGGGCAATCTCGACAACTCTTTGTTGTAACAGCTGAGTTGCTTCATCTCGATTACGCGCAATATCTTCAAATTTTTTCGGCAAGAAGTCTAATGCACCAGCATCAAGGGCATCAAGCGTCGCACGCGCACCGTCATGTGTTAATGAAGAGAACATTAAGATAGGCGTCGGGTTTACCTTCATGATTTCACGGACCGCAGTAATGCCATCCATGATAGGCATTTCGATATCCATTGTGATCACATCGGGTTTAACTTTAGCGACTTTTTCTATCGCTTCCTTGCCGTTTGTTGCGACATCAATAACCTCTAAGCGTGGATCTGCATTAATGATCTCACTCACTCTCCGGCGAAAGAAACTTGAATCGTCTACAACTAATACTTTTACAGCCATATCATCCTTCTTACATACGCGAGCGCATCGCGTACTGCTTCAATAGGTTAGGTACATCCAGTATCAGTGCGATATGTCCATCACTGGTAATCGTCGCACCTGCCATGCCAGGTGTGCCTTGCAATAGCTTATCTAATGGTTTGATGACCACTTCTTCTTGACCAATCAAATTATCCACAACGAAACCGACTCGTTGGCTGCCCAATTGAACGATAACAACGTGTCCGTGACCTTCACGTTGATCGACAGAACTCGCTTTTGGAACTAGCCAGTTTTGCAAGTAGAACAGTGGAATCGACTTCTCTCGAACGATAATCGTTAACTGACCATCGACAACGTTAGTCTTACTTAAATCTAAGTTAAATATCTCATTGACGCTGGCGAGTGGTAGCGCAAATGGCTGATCACAAACGCCAACCATAAGCGTTGGCAATATCGCAAGTGTTAGTGGTACCTTGATGGTTATCTTGGTCCCTTTCCCTAATTCAGAGTCAACATCAACAGAACCATTCAAAGTATTGATGGCGGTTTTAACCACATCCATACCAACACCACGACCTGAGATGTCTGAAATTTTTTCTTTTGAAGAGAAACCTGGGGCAAAAATGAGATTAAAGCACTCTTTGTCGGTTAAACGAGAAGCCGCTTCGGTATCCATCAATCCACGATTAACCGCAATGTCTCGAAGCTTATCGGGGTCCATACCAGCGCCATCATCAACGATAGCAAGCTCAATATGGTCACCTTCTTGAGAGGCAGATAGAATAACTTTACCGGTTCTGGACTTACCCGACTTTTCACGATCATCTGGCATCTCAATTCCGTGGTCTACGGAATTTCGAACCAAGTGAATCAGTGGATCGGCCAACGCTTCTACTAGATTCTTATCCAGATCCGTGTCTTCGCCACGCATTTCAAGCACAATATCTTTGTTTAGTGTTCGAGCCAAATCACGTACAACACGAGGGAATCGGCCAAATACCTTTTTAATAGGTTGCATGCGCGTTTTCATTACCGCGCCTTGAAGATCAGCAGTAACAATATCTAAGTTCGCGACCGCTTTAGACATCTCTTCATCATTGCGGCTTAGCCCTAGGCTCACCAATCGGTTTCGAACCAATACCAGTTCACCCACCATATTCATAATGATATCTAGCGTCGAGGTATCAACACGAACCGTTGCTTCCGCTTGCGGTTTTTGAGCTGCTGGTTTATTTACCTTCTGGGCTGATTTTTCCGCAGCAACTGGTTTTGCGGTCTCACTTGGTTTAGCCGGAGTTTTGGGTGCGACTGCTTTTGGTGTAACAGCAGGTTTAGCAGTAGGAGTAGGTTTCGCTTGCGCTACGGGTGCCGGCACATTTGCAGATTTCGTGGCAGCGTCTAGCTCTTCAGGAGAAGGGCCTTTACCTGCACCGTGTAACTGGTCGAGGAGCTTTTCAAACTCGACGTCAGACATGACATCTTCTTCAATGGAAGAGCTGCTTATTGCTGGCGATGCTGGTGTCGGTGTTGCTGCAACGCTGCTTGTTGGAGCACTTCCCTTACCGTGTAATTCATCAAGGAGTTTTTCGAATTCATCATCTGTTATATCACCAGTCTCAGGAATAGAGGTAGGCGTTATTGGTGCTTCTACCGCGACTGGTTTACTCGTGTTCGCACTGGGGGCAGTGCCTTTACCATGTAACTCATCAAGGAGTTTCTCAAATTCATCTTGAGAAATATCATCTAGGGAGCCGTTGGAGCTATTTTCAACGAAGTTACTTTCGATAACGGGTTTTGATGCAACTTCAACGACAGCCTCTTCAACAACCTCTATTGTGACTTCGTCCGCACTAGCAGGTTTACTCAAACGATGAAGCTGAGCAATTATTGCAGGATCTGCAGGTATCAAGGCTTCGCCGTTTTGCACAGAAACAAACATGACGTTTACGGCGTCAAGCGACTGTAAAATCGTATCCATCAACTCTGCAGTGACAGAACGTTGACCATTTCTTAAAATATCAAAAACGTTTTCTGCACCGTGACACGCGTCGACAAGTTCTGTTAATGAGAGGAATCCAGCCCCACCTTTTACGGTATGGAAGCCGCGGAAAATGGCATTTAACAGTTCTTTATCGTTGGGTTATTCTCAAGTTCAATCAACTGCTCTGAAAGCAGTTCAAGTATCTCACCCGCTTCTACTAAAAAATCCTGTAGAATTTCTTCGTCTAATTCATAGCTCATAGTTTACCCTTAGAATCCAAGACTCGACAATAAGTCGTCGACATCGTCCTGAGATGAAACCGCATCTTCCCTTTCATGAGGATTTAGTATTGGTCCTTCTGCATTGGTAGATGCTTTCTTAGTAACGCCAGGCTCTTCATCGATTTCTTCTACCCCAAATACGGTTAAAATATCGACTAATCCTTCTTCAACCTCACGAACCAGCGTTATTACGCGCTTTATTATTTGTCCCGTAAGATCTTGAAAATCTTGTGCCATCAAAATTTCAGTTAATTGACTGCGAAGCTCTGTGCTATCGCCCTCGATTTGACTGAGTAAATCATCAATGTGTAAGCAAAGTGATTTAAATTCCGATAGTTCAATCCGGCCTTTCATCAGTTCATTCCATGTTGGCCTGACTTCAAGCAAGCTTTCATGAAGTTTATCTGCAATCGGTAGAGAACGTTCAACGGCATCCATTGTTTTATTGGCTGCGAGTTCGGTCTTCGTAATGACATATTCTAGCCTGTCACGTGCGTCCGGTATCTCTTCAGTTGCAATGACACTCATTCTTGGATCAAACTTAAACTGATCAAGTGCATCGTGAAGGTCACGGGCCAGAGAGCCGACCTCATTTACAATGGGGTTTTCTCTACTTTTTAATATCGACAATACGATATCGTTAGCATCTTCTTGCTTACCAACTTCAAGTAGAGCAACGAGTTGTTGTGCTTGTTCTAATGAAATCATAGTGAAAGTCCTTTCTACGCGATTTATTATTGGTTATTTGCGTATAACGACTTATAAACGCTCAAAGATTTTGTCTAGCTTCTCTTTTAGAGTAGCGGCAGTAAATGGCTTAACAATATAACCATTTACACCTGCTTGAGCAGCTTCAATAATCTGTTCGCGTTTCGCTTCTGCAGTGATCATTAAAACGGGTAAATGTTTGAGTCCCGCATCAGCTCGAATATTCTTAAGCAGATCGATACCTTGCATGCCTGGCATATTCCAATCAGTCACCACAAAGTCAAACTCACCTTTTTTCAGCATTGGTAGCGCGGTCAAACCATCATCGGCTTCTTGGGTATTATTGAAACCCAAATCACGTAAAAGGTTTTTAACTATACGGCGCATTGTTGAAAAATCATCAACAATCAGGATCTTCATGTTTTTATTCAAAATTACCTCCACTGAGGTTCAATTCAGTGTATTAGTCTTCTCGTGTCCACTCGCTTAATTTGGCGCGTAAACGTTGCATCGATTGGCTATGTATCTGACTGACGCGAGATTCGCTGACACCCAGTACTTCTCCAATTTCTTTTAGGTTTAGTTCTTCATCATAATAAAGAGAAAGAACCAATGCTTCTCTTTCGGGTAATGTTTTGATCGATTCGATCAAAGCATTACGAAAATGCTCGTCGGCAACACCTTGAAATGGCGTATTCGAGTAAGAATCTTCATGAGTAGAGATAACGTCTTCTGAAACACCTAAATCCTCTATACCTACTAAGCGCGAACAACTTATGTCTGATAGAGCGGAATGATATTGCTCTATCGTCATGTTTAAGTGCTTAGCAATTTCTATATCGGCAGGGTCTCGAGAAAGTTGAGCCTCTAATTCATTTATTGCTTGGCTAATCGTTCGATTATTTCGATGGACCGAACGAGGGACCCAATCTCCTTTGCGTACTTCATCTAGCATAGAGCCACGAATTCGTATTCCGGCGTAGGTTTCGAAACTTGCACCTTTTGAATTATCGTAGTTTTGCTGAGCTTCTAGAAGGCCAATCATTCCTGCTTGAATTAAGTCGTCAACCTGGACACTAGGTGGTAGACGTCCCATAAGGTGGTGCGCGATACGTTTGACCAAATTCGAGTACTTCTCCAAAAATGATTTTTGGCTATCTACATTTGCATATTGGTCATAGGTTAGCGCCTTATTCACTAAGTGATTCCTCTAACGGTTCTGGTTTGTTCAATAATCTTTCCACAAAAAACTCCAAATGCCCACTAGGTGTTTTTGGTATCGGCCATGTTAATGCTTTATTCGCTAATGAGCTCAATGCTAAAGCAGCTGGCGAGCGCGGATATGCATCAACAACGATTCTTTGTCTCTTTACGGACTGTCGTACTTTATCATCTAAAGGAACACATGCGACGAGCTCAATGCTAACATTCAAGAAGCGTTCTGTGACCATGGTCAACTTTGCAAACAATTCTCGCCCTTCTCGATAGCTCCTGACCATATTTGCAACAATTTTAAATCTCTGTACGCCATGTTCTCGACTGAGTAATTTGATCAGAGCATAGGCATCGGTAATGGAAGTCGGTTCATCACAAACAACCACGAGGACATCTTGAGCCGCACGCGAAAAACTAACCACCATATCGGAAATACCGGCGGCAGTATCCACTAGTAATACATCGACTTCTTCTTCTAAAGAACCAAAAGCGCGTATTAAACCGGCATGTTGTGCGTGGCTTAATTCGGTCATACTTTGTGTGCCAGAAGTTGCAGGAATTATCTTAATGCCGTGGGGACCTTCAACCATGGCATCTTTTAGCTCACATTCACCTGCCAAAACATGACCTAAGTTACGCTTCACTCTTAGCCCAAGCATGATATCGACATTTGCCAACCCGAGGTCAGCATCTAAAACCATGACTTTCTTTCCTTGACGAGCCATACATATTGCCAAACTTAACGTGACATTTGACTTACCGACCCCACCTTTACCGCCCGTGACCGAAATTACTTTAGTTAAACTTGGCTGAGTGAGTCTGCGCAAGCCGCTTGCTTGGTCGTGCATATTATTATCTGTCATAATCTATCGTCACTTAGAATCCATCAGTTTCACTGGTCCAGTAGTGGGGTTCATCTTCGGTTGATTTCTCAAGTAACTCGTTGGCTTTTGCAACCAGATACTTCGGCTGAGCAATCACTATGTCTTCCGGTACCCTTTGACCATTAGCCACATAAGCTACTGGTAGTGAGTTCTGGACTATAACGCTTATAAATTCGCCTAAACTTAAAGATTCGTCGATCTTAGTCAGAATACACCCGGATAGAGGTATACGTTTGAAGTGATCAATGGTCTCTTGTAATACTCTTCGTTGTGCTGTCGCAGGTAGCACCAAATAACTATTTATCACTGAACCGCTATCCTGCATCAACGTATCCAACTGTTCTGTCAATCGTACATCTCGTTGACCCATTCCAGCCGTATCAACCAATACCAATCTACGATTACGTAATTGATAAATTGCTTCGGCCAACTCCTCGGAATCTTTAGCTATTTTTACAGGACATCCCATAATTCTACCATAAATAGCAAGCTGTTCATGAGCACCAATCCTAAATGTGTCGGTTGTCACTAAAGCGACATTGTCTGCTCCGTATTCCATTGCGGCTCTTGCTGCCAATTTTGCTATTGTGGTCGTTTTCCCTACGCCAGTAGGACCGAGTAGCGCAACAACACCACCACGTTTGAGTATGTCTGTTTTTGTCACAACAACTTGATCAGAAACCAGAGACAGCAACTCCTTCCATGCTTGAGCTGGTGGTGTATCTTCCGAAATATAGCAAGCAAGTTGATCGGCTAAATCAGAGGATAATCCCATCCTTTCTAGGCGTTTAATGAGCATAGCTCTCAGCGGTTCTCTTCGCTCAACTTCTTGCCACATAAGCCCAGATACCTGATGCTCTAAAAGACGACGAATAGACATCATCTCGTCACGCATTAAATTCAGTTCTTGATTCGTTTCGGCTTCTGAACCCGACGGACCTCGACTACGGTCATATCGAGTAGGATCAAGCTTTGGCGTCGGTCTAGGGTTTCTCGTATCATCTGAAATTAGCTTCGCCAACCCTGAATCTTGTGCCAATGAAGAGGAGATTGCGCCTCGGTGAGCTTGAGACTGAGACGATTGCTGTGGATTAGATTGACGCTTCAATAAGGCAGAGAGCGAATCAGCTTCTGTCGTTCTGGTGCCACTCTCTTCTTCGTTACTGCTATATTGCTTAAGCATATTGGCGAAGCGTTTCGTCGTCGAACCTGAATGCGTATTGGCCTGTAAACTCACACGATCATCTTGTAAGTCTCGGCTATACTGACGCTCATCTACCTTAGCTGAGCCCCCATCATAACGTGACTGAACACGGGAAGGACTTTGAGGAGTGGTTCTTTCAACGGGTTCTCCATCGATAGCGGCTACTATCTCTACTCCACCGGCCACCTTTTTGTTAGACATGATGACAGCTTCAGACCCAAGTTCTTCTTTCACTTGAAGAAGAGCTAGTCTCATATCTTTGGCAAAAAATCGTTTTATCTTCAATGTATTCGTCCAAGGTTTATTGGCGTAGCTCGTATGTAGTTTGGTCACGCTGTGCAGTTTTAGTTGCCCACTGCTTGTACTATCCTAATCTGCTTCTCGTCTGGAATTTCTTGATACGATAGCACTCTAAGATTAGGAATAGTGTTCTTAACAAACTTCGCCAATGTCGTTCTTAACACACCTGATGTAAGCAATACCGCAGGCTCACCTTTCAATTCTTGTTCTTGTGTTGCTTGACTTAGCGAGGACTGAAGCCTTTCAGCTAACCCTGGCTCAATTCCGGTGGATTCACCACCCGACGCCTGCATAGTTTGATGCAATATTTGTTCCAATTCAGGAATAAGGGTGATTACTGGCAATTCTGGCTCTATGCCATTGATTTCTTGAACTATAAGTCGTTTTAGTGCAATCCGAACCGCGGCCGTTAATATGTCAGGTTCTTGACTCTTGCTCGCATACTCAGACATGGTTTGAACGATAGTTCGAACATCTCTGATAGGGATGGCTTCGTTAAGCAGATTCTGGAGCACCTTCACAACAATACCTAGAGGCAGCTGATCAGGTACAAACCCTTCGACCAGTTTCGGTGTGGATCGCCCAAGCATCTCAAGCAAGTTCTGAACTTCCTCATGACCTATTAACTGTGAGGCATTATTGGTTAATAATTGACTCAAATGCGTCGCCAGTACCGTTGCAGAGTCAACCACTGTGTAACCGAGCGCTTGAGCATGCTCTCGTCGATCATCTTTAATCCAAACCGCCTCCAACCCAAAGGCTGGGTCCACTGTTGGCTCACCCTCAACCATTCCATAGACTTGACCTGGATTTATCGCCAACTCTTGGTCAGGACGAATCTCGGCTTCACCGACCGCGACGCCCATCAATGTAATCCGGTAACTATTTGGTGTTAATTCAAGGTTATCGCGTATATGCACTGCAGGGACAAGGAAACCAAAGTCTTGGGAAAGCTTCTTACGAACCCCTTTGACCCTATCAAGTAACTCCCCGCCTTGCTCTTTATCCACCATAGGAATGAGCCGATATCCTACCTCTAACCCAATGATATCTACAGGTTGCACATCATCCCAAGAGAGCTCTTTTAGTGCCGTACTCTCTGGATCTTTAGTGACAGGTAAATTAGGTTTCTCTGCTGCTTTTTTCTGTTTACGCTTTTGATAATATACCGCTCCACCCGCTAATGAGCTTAACAGTAAAAATGAGAAATGAGGCATGCCTGGAACCACGCCCATCACACCCATAATGACAGCGGTAATGGTTAAGGCTTTTGGGTTATCAAACAGCTGGAACACCATCACTTCCCCCATATCCTCATCGGTATTTTGACGAGTCACCATGATAGCAGCACCAATGGATAACAATAATGACGGTATTTGAGCAACCAAACCATCACCAATAGTTAACAGTGTGTAGATTTTAATTGCGTCTTGGAAAGACAAATCAAATTGCAACATACCGATGAATAGACCGCCGATGATGTTAATAAATAGGATTAAAATACCGGCTATTGCATCCCCTTTAACAAACTTGGATGCACCATCCATCGAACCGTAAAAGTCGGCTTCTTTGGTCACTTCAAAACGACGAGTCCTTGCGGCCTCTTGATCAATCAAGCCCGCATTTAAATCTGCATCGATGGCCATTTGCTTACCGGGCAAGGCGTCCAAGGTAAAGCGAGCACTTACTTCTGAAATACGCCCTGCACCTTTTGTCACAACCATAAAGTTAATGATCATTAAGATAAGGAATACGATGAGACCAACCGCATAGTTGCCTCCAATAACGACACTACCAAATGCTTCGATAACACTACCTGCCGCATCTCCTCCTTCATGCCCATAGAGTAAGACCACTCGGGTAGAGGCCACGTTCAGTGCTAGGCGAAGTAAGGTTGCGACTAACAAAACCGTTGGGAAGGCAGC
>LLEJ01000021.1_pt1 | contig 19746 bp, 17 predicted proteins | sample 595831 | NCBI WGS metagenome assembly LLEJ01 (sample SAMN02919310, study PRJNA255460) | bioreactor metagenome | biome: chemostat; feature: culture 2011_10.1; material: sediment; isolation source: day101 10degC chemostat 2011 inoculated with Wadden Sea sediment taken from... | place: Germany: Bremen... | reverse complement strand
TGTTCACTTAAGACATCAAACTCCGTCATCCTCACAAAAGTGGGGATCTAAACCTGCCATCCTGACGAAAACTGACCTGTTTTCATGAAAACCAACGTCATCCCCATGAAAATGGGGATCTAATATCACCAAGATTCCCGTTTTCACGGGAATGACGATGACTACTTTGTCTTAAATTACTCCCTAGTGGAGCGCTTTTAATTGTCTAACGTATTGGCAAGGGGTGTGGAATTGAATAGTACTGTTTATAAAACAAAAAAATCCCGAGCAATTGCTCGGGATTTTAATTTAAAGGAGAAAGGATTAAATTAGTGCTTCCATTTGACCTTTAATGATTTCAGAGTGCGTACCAAATACCGCTTGGAAGTTATCACCGCGAGTGAATACACCTGCAGCACCTAGTGCTTTCAGCTTATCAGTGTCAACAAGTTCAGCATTGTTAACAGTAACACGTAGACGAGTGATACAAGCTTCTAAGTCTTTAATGTTTTCTTTTCCGCCGAATGCTACGGTGATGTCTTTTGCTAAGTCATCATTACTTGTATTCGTTTTAACTTTCGCTTCACTTTCATCTTCACGACCTGGTGTTTGCAGGTTAAACGCTTTGATTAGGAATACGAAGACAGTAAAGTAGATTACCGCGTATACAAGCCCTACAAGTGGTAGCATCCAACCGTTTGTTGAGTGACCAAACAATAACGTGAAGTCAAACAAGCCATGGCTAAACGTTGTACCGTGTTTGATGCCAAGTAAAATCATTACAACAAATGCAGAACCAGCTAACAGTGCGTGAACAACATACAGTAATGGTGCAACGAATAAGAAAGCAAATTCGATTGGTTCAGTAATACCTGTTAGGAATGACGTCAATGCAGCAGAGCCAAGGATTGAAGCAACAACCTTTTGCTTATCACTTTTAGCCGTTACATACATGGCTAGACATGCTGCAGGTAGACCAAACATTTTAAACATGTAGCCACCAGCTAGGTTACCAGCTGTTGGGTCACCTGCTAGGTAACGAGGAATCTCACCACGAACGACTTCGCCAGCAGCTGTTGTGAACTCACCAACTTCGTAGAAGAAAGGTGCATTCCAGATGTGGTGCAGACCGAAAGGAATAAGAGAGCGCTCAACGATACCGTAAATACCGAATGCAACTTCAGGAGACTGGTATGCAGCCCACTCTGAGAATGTCGCAATGCCAGCACCGATTGGTTGCCAAACAACCGCAAGGATTGCTGCAACAATACAAGCTGCTAGAGAGGTTACGATTGGTACAAAACGTTTACCACCGAAGAAACCAAGGTAGGTAGGGAGTTTGATAGTGTGGTAACGGTTAAACAGCTCAGCTGCCACCAGACCCATAATAACACCACCAAATACACCAGTATCGGTACCCTCTGCAACAACACCAAGTACGCGAGTCATTGTTAGGTAACCTAATGTTGCTGCAAGTGCTGCAACACCATCATTTTTTGTAAAGCCTAAAGCAACACCAATAGCGAATAGAAGCGCCATGTTTGCAAACACACCCAGACCAGCCTCGGTCATGACTTGTGCTACGATATCAGGTAAGAATTTTGCTACTTCTGAGTTACCACCAATACCGAGTAAAATACCAGCTGCTGGCATACAGGCAACAGGAAGCATTAGGCTGCGACCCATCTTTTGCATTGTACTAAAAAAGTCCATTAGAACCCCCGTTCAATTTTATAATAGAATATTAATTTCATGACTAGATATGAGTAAAATTAATATAGTTATTTATTCAAATGTATTAATGAAAGGGAGCGAATATATATCGCATAAATTTAAATTAATTAATTACATTTGAATAAGAAATATGTTTTCTGTTTACGGGGAGTATATTAATTGGTCGCGACTATTATTAAAGAGGTTACTGTCACGCCCAACGTAACAAAACGTAACAGAGTGCAAGGGTTAGTAATGCCGAGGTAAAAATGTGCTAAATTCAAGTTACAAACATGAAAATGGCACTTTCCTATAGAGAGTGTTTAGTGATTGCTTTAAAAATTTATTACGATTAAATAGAGATACGTTGTGATAACCCTACAGCACACAATAATAGAAGGATGAGATTTATGTATGCAAACAAACGAATACTTGTTGTTGATGATGATGAGGAAATTCGTGACCTTCTTGAAGAATATTTAACAAGAGCTGGATACAGCGTCATTTTGGCATCCGAAGGAGAAGAGATGAAGCGCCGGTTGCTTGAAATCGAGCCGGACCTAATCTTGTTAGATGTCATGATGCCAGGTGACGATGGCTTCACATTGTGTCAATACGTTCGTAAATCTTCTAATGTCCCTATTATAATGCTGACAGCGGTTTCCGATGAAACGGATCAAATCGTCGGGTTAGAAATTGGTGCCGATGATTACGTCGCAAAACCGTTCAGTCCACGCCAACTTACGGCGAGAATCAAGGCGATGTTACGTCGGACTCAAACGATGGAAGTGGCAACTGAAAAGCATAAACCAAAATCTATCCAATTCGCTCGTTGGAAACTCCATGTTCAGTCTCACACGCTAACAAACCTTGAAACCAATGATGAGTTTGAATTATCAGGAAAGGACTTTACTCTATTGATGTTATTTCTGGAGAATCCCAATCAGATATTAGATAGGGATACTATCTCTCAAGTCATCAAAGGTCGAAACGCCTTACCGACGGAGAGAGGACTTGATGTTCAATTATCTCGCCTGCGCCAACAACTTGGGGATAGCGGCAAAAAACCAAAGTTAATTAAAACGATGCGCGGCGACGGGTATATACTTTCTGCCGATGTGATATATGAAGATTGACCTGTCTAAGCGTAGTCGGAATATAAATAAACTCGTTGGTGTATACGAAAGTATACTCGAAAAGTGTGCCCCCATTGTGCCTCGTTCACTGGTTTCTCGAACCTTATGGTTAACCTTATTGTCGGTAATACTTGCCCAACTTATTGCAACGACCATCTGGTATACCCAATCAAAAGATAGAGAGATAGAAGGGCTAACATCGACCGCGACCAGCATGGCAAATAACTTTGCTTCAACCGCAAATTTTTTCCAATCGTTGCCTTTAGAATATCGACATATGGTATTGAACCAGCTAAGAAATATAGGTGGAACTCGATTTTTCGTTTCGTTCAATGAAGAAGAAATAATCATTGATCCTGCACGTCGGGGTGAAATGAAAAACGTCACCGTCAACGTGGTGAAAGACGTACTGGCAAAGAAACTAGAAAAGCTCAGTGATGTGAATGATGTGAAAGTGGAGTTCTCTAGGCCAGAAAATCTGCATGTATTAACCAATGATACGCTACTTGGTGATCTGCCTAAATCTTGGGCTCATTACACACTCATACTGGAACCGCTTAACCCGCCTATTTTAGTAGTGCAGATACGATTGGCTGAAAATGAATGGCTTTATATCGCTGCCTTGCTTCCTGCTCCATATGCTTTACTTGAAGATGAGGTCATCTCCAATCAACAGATGTTTTTCATCTTCTTTATTACGGCGTTGCTGATGACGTTTACCTACACTATGGTTCGTAGACAGGTTAAGCCTTTGAAGAACCTCGCCAAAGCGGCGAACGCTTTAAGCACCGATATAAACCAACCCCCTTTAATTGAAGAGGGGGCAAGTGAGTTAGTGACGGCGACACGCGCATTTAACCGTATGCAGGAAAGCCTTAAAAAACACATTGATGATAGAGAGCGATTATTTACCGCTATTTCCCATGATCTAAAGACACCTATTACTCGACTGAGAATTCGTTCCGAACTTATTGAAGACGATCAGAGAGGATTAAAATTTAACAGAGACTTGGATGAATTAGAGCTTATGGTGAAAGGGGCTCTACAGACGGTAAAAGATACTGATATACATGAGAACTTAGTGCAAGTTGACGTCGTCGACATGCTAGAAAGTATTGCTGAGCAGTATAATACTCACGAGCAGCGTGTTGTCTTTACCTCATTAAAGATAGAACCATTAGTATGCAAACCACTGGCTTTAAAAAGATGTCTTTCCAACCTTATTGGCAATGGTGTGAAGTACGGATATAAGGTGACTGTTTCCGTGAGCGATGAAACGGACTTACTACGAATCATTATTATTGATGAAGGTCCAGGGATTCCTGAATCAAGAATGGAAGACGTATTTAAACCCTACTTTCGTTTAGCAAAAGATAGTGAAGGACATGGATTAGGCCTTGGGATATCCAGAAGTATTATTAATTCACTTGGTGGCCAATTGGTCATGTGTAACCGAGAGGAAGGCGGTTTACAAGTACAGGTAGACTTACAAAGAGCAACATTAAGATGACAAAAATTCTAGATTTATTCAACGTACCACAGATCGTCAAAAAAATGGTGTTTTCATTTTTGTCGCTTATTTTCGCGATGTTATCCGCCTCATTAACCAATGCAAGTGAGATCGAGGTTTTGCACTGGTGGACGTCAGGAGGTGAAGCTCGCTCGGCTGAGTTGCTAAAACAGGGTGTTGAAGAGAGAGGTCACGTTTGGAAAGATTTCTCCGTTGCTGGAGGTGGTGGGCAGAGTGCGATGATGGTATTAAAAGCACGAGCGGTATCCGGAAATCCACCTACATCGGCGCAGATAAAGGGATTTGATATCCAAGAGTGGACAAAATTAGGCTTCCTTACCAGCTTAGATGAAGTGGCTAAAGAAGATCATTGGGACTCTCTATTACCTAAGTTGGTTTCTGACACCATGAAATACAAAGGGCGATATGTTGCCGCGCCGGTGAATATTCATAGAGTAAACTGGCTATGGATAAATCCAAAAGTGATGGAAAAAGTCGGCGTTCCTATCCCACGTACTCTTGATGAATTTTTTGTTGTGGCTGATGCTATAAAAGCCGCAGGATATATTCCTTTAGCCCACGGTCGACAGCCTTGGCAGGACGCAACCGTATTCGAATCAATTGCTATCGCTATCTTGGGACCTGACGATTATTACAAGGCATTTGTAGAGTTGGACTTAGATGTATTATCGAGTAAAAAAATGGAGCAAGTATTTACGGCATTTAAGAAGATGCGCACCTATATCGATGATAAAGCGTTAGGTCGAGATTGGAATGCCGCCACACAGATGCTGATGAATGGTGAGGCTGCAATGCAGCTTATGGGGGATTGGGTAAAAGGAGAGTTGACGGTAGCCGGGAAGGTCCCCGGTAAGGATTACCTTTGCATTCCTGCGCCGGGAACCGAAGGGATTTTTAGTTACAATATAGATAGCTTTGTGTTCTTTAAATCGCATGACCCGTCTAGAGGGCAAGGGCAAAAAGAGCTAGCAAAAACGATCATGTCCAAATCCTTTCAAGAAGCGTTTAACTTCAGTAAAGGGTCGTTACCGGCAAGAACGGATGTGTCTATGCAAAGGTTTGATGATTGCTCATTTAAATCCAAGACGGCCTTTACTATGGCTGAAGGGAGCAAAAATTTATTGCCAAGCCTTTCAGCGGATATGTCTACAACCAGTTACATTCGAGATGCCATGATAGATGTAATCAGTGAGTTTTTTAACGATGAATCAGCCGACCCTAAAAAGGCACCAGAAAGGTTAGCACGAGCAGTGAAAGCCGCTATGTAATTTGTATTGCGTCATTAAGTCCTCGATCTACCGCTATTTGGTCAATAGTTTGAAAATCTGGTTTGCGATAAGATTATTTTAAGTCTAAGTATGTTGCTTGGACTTTTACATTTTTTGTGGAAACGTTTACACACTTTGATTTTGATCACAGCAAGGGAGGCAGATTGCCTCTACACTGCATACATATTCTATATATAGGCTCATCTTTAAAAGAGCCCTTATAGAGTTCAATTTTATACGCGAAATAGTGAAGATAGAGAGGCTAATGTGAAAGTTTTAGTTACTGGTGGCATGGGTTATATAGGAAGTCATACGTGTGTTCAAATGTTGGAAGCAGGTATTGAGCCAATTATTCTTGATAATCTTTGCAATAGTAAAACAACAGTCCTTAACCGAATTGAAGCTCTTACCAATGTACGCCCTATGTTTTATGAAGGTGACATTCGCGATGAAGCATTTTTAGATAAAGTTTTTTCTGAACACAAGTTTGATTCTGTCATTCATTTTGCAGGATTGAAAGCCGTTGGTGAGTCGGTAGCAAAACCGCTTGAATACTATGACAATAATGTGAACGGTTCACTTGTATTGGCTAGAGCCATGCGAACTGCCGGCGTGAAAAGCATTGTGTTCAGTTCTTCCGCAACCGTATATGGCGACCCTGAAGTGGTGCCAATTACAGAGGATTCTCCTGTTGGGGCGACAACAAATCCTTATGGTAGTAGCAAATACATGGTAGAGGGAGTGCTAACTGACTTCTTCAAATCGCAACCTGATTGGAGTATTACGTTACTTCGCTATTTTAATCCAGTTGGTGCACATCCGTCGGGAACCATGGGGGAAGACCCTCAAGGGATTCCTAACAATTTGATGCCATTCATCGCTCAAGTTGCTGTTGGTCGTCGTGAAAAATTGTCTGTTTTTGGTGCTGACTATGCAACACCGGATGGTACGGGTGTCCGTGATTATATCCATGTGATGGATTTAGCCGATGGTCATATCGCAGCGCTTAATTCAGTGGGTAAGAAATCAGGTTTGCACATATACAACCTAGGTACAGGCAAAGGTTCTAGTGTGCTGGAAATGGTAGCCGCGTTTGCTCAAGCGAGTGAAAAATCCGTACCTTACGAACTGTGTCCTCGCCGTCCTGGTGATATCGCTGAATGCTGGGCGAGTACCGCCAAGGCAGAAAAAGACCTTGGTTGGAAGGCGATTCGTACTGTAACGGAGATGACTGCTGATACGTGGAATTGGCAATCGAAGAACCCACAAGGTTACAAATAAAATCTAAGACTAGGTGCCCGAACGAGTGCCTAGCTGCCAACAAATTATCGAGAACGTGTATGTCTGAAATAAAATTCAATCCAATTGATCACCCTCATCGTCGCTACAATCCTCTCACTGGCCAGTGGATTTTGGTTTCCCCACATCGAGCAAAACGCCCTTGGAGTGGTCAAGATGAAAAGCCCGATACAGCGGAACTAGCTCATTACGATGAAGATTGTTTTCTTTGTGCAGGCAATACTCGTATCTCTGGCGATAAGAATCCAAATTATGAAGGTACGTACGTATTCAGCAATGATTTCGCCGCATTAATGATAGATTCACCCGATGCACCTGAATCCGAAAATCCGTTGTTTAAAACACAAGGTGTACGTGGTCTTAGCCGAGTGATCTGCTTTTCACCTGATCACAGTAAAACATTGCCAGAACTTCCAGTGGGCGAAATTCGTGGCGTAATTGATACGTGGAACGAACAAATTGAAGCGTTAGGTAAAGAGTATCTTTGGGTTCAAGCTTTCGAAAATAAGGGCGAAGCAATGGGGTGTTCTCAGCCGCATCCACATGGTCAAATATGGGCAAACAGCTTTCTACCTAATGAAATTGAACGTAAAGAGAAGAATCTAAAAGCGTATTACGAAGATCAAGGAACCAATCTGCTGGTTGATTATGTTCAAGCAGAAATGAAAGACGGTGAACGAACCGTTGTTGAAACAGAACACTGGATTGCTGTTGTTCCTTATTGGGCAGCATGGCCATTTGAGACAATGCTGCTTCCCAAAACACACATTCGTCGTATGAGTGAATTGAGCGACGAACAACGTGATGACTTGGCATTGGCAATAAAAAAACTTACTAGCCGATATGACAACCTATTTGAGTGTTCATTCCCCTACTCAATGGGGTGGCATTACGCCCCTTTCTTTGAAGAGGGAACGGATATAGAGCATTGGCAACTTCATGCACTGTTTTATCCTCCTTTGTTGCGTAGCGCATCAGTGCGTAAATTTATGGTTGGCTATGAAATGCTGGCGGAGTCTCAACGTGACCTTACCGCAGAGCAAGCAGCTCAAAGACTGCGAGATTTAAGTGACGTTCATTTTAAAGAGCAGAAGTAATCGATCTGTTCGATTAAAACGAAAGATAAGAAATGAACGGTAAAGAATTATGGTTCTCAACTTTCTACGAAAATTGGTGCGTTGAGAATCAACCTAAAATGAAAAGAGAAAATACTATGACGACATTATCTAACAGCGTGAAAGCTTCATTTAGCCGAGTGCTAGGTTATGAAGCCACACACCTCATTCAGGCACCAGGTCGAGTAAACCTTATTGGTGAGCACACAGATTATAATGATGGTTTTGTACTTCCTTGCGCAATTAACTATCAAACGGTTGTCGCCGCAGCAACGCGAGATGACAACATTGTTCGTGTCGTTTCTGTTGATTATGATAATGAAATCGATGAGTTTGATCTCACTGAAGAGATCCTATTTCAAGAAAACCGTATGTGGGCAAACTACATTCGTGGTGTAGTAAAGTGCTTGAGAGGGCGTGGATATGAGTTTAAAGGTGCCGATATTTCTGTCAGCGGTAACGTCCCTCAAGGCGCTGGATTGAGTTCTTCTGCTGCACTAGAAGTTGTTATTGGTCAAACATTTAAAGAATTATACAAATTAGATATTAGCCAAGCTGAGGTCGCACTAAACGGTCAGCAAGCAGAGAATGAGTTTGTAGGCTGTAATTGCGGCATTATGGACCAGCTTATTTCAGCAGAAGGTAAAGAGCACCATGCACTGCTCATCGATTGTCGTTCACTTGAAACGCAAGCCGTTTCAATGCCAACGGACATGTCTGTGGTTATTATTAATTCAAACAAGAAACGTGGTTTAGTCGACAGTGAATACAATGCTCGTCGTGAACAGTGTGAAGAGGCGGCCCGCGTATTCAATGTGAAAGCATTGCGAGATGTCACTATCGAACAATTTGAAGCTCGTGAGACAGAGTTAACCCCAGTAGTGGCTGATCGGGCTAGGCATGTTATCACTGAAAACGATCGCACTTTAGAAGCCGCTAAGGCTCTTAAATTGGGTGACATGAAGCGTATGGGTGAGCTAATGGCCCAATCTCACGCTTCTATGCGAGACGATTTCGAAATTACTGTTAAAGAGATTGATACTCTGGTAGATATGGTTAAAGAGGTTATCGGCGATAAAGGTGGTGTTCGTATGACTGGCGGAGGTTTCGGTGGTTGTATCGTAGCACTTGTGCCACCCGCTCTTGTTGATAACGTTAAAGAAACAATACAAGAAAAATATGAAGCAGCAACGGGTCTCAAAGCGTCTATCTATGTGTGCCAAGCAAAAGATGGCGCAGGACTAGTTTAGCCGCAATACTACGAATAAAGGTAATCAATGGTCATGGCTGACACACTAATTGAAACGATGACGAAAGAGGCGGCCTTTGATGGGCACCCAGCGTCGTTAATCAAACTTGAAAACAAATCTGGAATGACCATTACCTTGATGGACATTGGCGCAACATGGCTTAGTTGCGTTTTGCCCATTGGTAATAAAGGTCGAGAGGTGCTTTTAGGTACCTCAAATATGGAAGACTTTAAAAAAATGTCTTCTTATATGGGCGTAACCGCGGGCCGATTCGCCAATCGTATCGCGCTAGGTCAGTTTGAGATCGACAATAAAAAATATCAAGTTCTGACTAATCAAGCTGGAAACGCCCTTCATGGTGGTCCAAATGGGTTCAATGCAAGGCGTTGGAACGTGGCTTCTCAGGGATCCAATTATGTTCAGTTTAACTTAGTATCACCAGACGGAGACCAAGGTTTTCCAGGTAATCTGGATGTCTTTGTTACCTATCAGTTGACCGATGACAATCAGGTTGTCATCAGCTTTAAAGCGTCAACAGATAAAGCGACGCCTATTAATCTTACTAACCATGCTTATTTTAATCTGCAAGGTGAGTCTTCAGGTAAAGATTGTAAGTCATACTCTTTGCAAATAAACGCAGATCGCTATTTGCCAACCAATGATGTTGGTATTCCGCTTGGTGCATTAGCGCCAGTAATCGGTACCGGGTTTGATTTCAGAGCAGCGAAGACGATAGAACAAGATTTGTTAGCAGACGAGCAACAACAATCTGGTAACGGATACGATCACTCTTTCTTTTTAAATCCAGAGTGTCGTACCGGTGCGTGTGCAGCAACGGTCACTACAGTCGATAAGAAAGTAGAGATGAGAGTATATACGAACAAGCCCGCTATTCAGCTATACACAGGGAACTGGCTTGCCGGAGAGAAAGGGCGTACAGGTAAAGCGTATCCTGCCTACGCTGGTGTCGCATTAGAAACTCAGTTTTTACCTGACTCTCCAAATCACCCAGAGTGGGAGCAAGAGAGTTCGATCTTACGTCCCGGAGATGAATACAGTTATCAAACTCGATATGGATTTGAGTTTGGGGCACAATTAAAACGCAGTAAATAATATAGAATCCCACGAAAGTGGGATTCTTTTTTGCCATTAGTTGTAAAACTGGGTATGTGCGGGTAAAAGTGTTTGCGATTCCGACTGTGTAAATCGACATTATTCTTTTGGTTGAGGGAGCATTTCTATCTCGCGAAACTCTCTTGCTGTGACATATTCTGAATTCTGTATGTCTATTTTGTGTATGTGTTTTTCGGTTAACTCAGCGGCTTTACTGACAAAACCACGGCAACCACATTCGGATTTCTTAATGTCGCTACAAAGTGTAGAACCAACAGCACCTAAGAATTCTTGTGACAGCTGGTTAGAATGTTCACCTTCGCCAAGTAAAATGATGGCTGAGTAAAGTGCGCCACATGTCCCTTCTTTAGCTCGCCCACCCCCAGCCACAACAGCTGAACGAATAACCTGTTCTGACATACCTGATTCTGGTTGAAAGGCTTTCAAGACGGCCTGTGCGCAATTGTAACCTTCTTCTCCGTGAAAATAATCTGATGCCCGTTTGCTTTTCATCGTTATCCCTCCGCTAGGCCAATTAACCGGAACTAAATTTTTACTACTGACTCTCTGCGGACGATCGTAGGGGAGAAACGATTCGCTTCCGGTTCGATACTCTCTTTTTTCGCAAGAGAGAGAGAAAGTCGAGCCGCTTTTTCCGCCATTAGTTTAATAGGATAGCGTATCGTTGTAAGTTTTGGGTGAATATAGCGAGCGATTAACCCATCATCGAAGCCTACAATAGACATCTCTTGTGGCACTTTCATTCCGTTTTCTTCAAATATCGAGATAGCACCTGCAGCCATGTAGTCGTTGTAAGCGACTACGGCCGTAAAATGGACTGATTTAGTTAACAAGTTTGTTGCTGCATACTCGCCACCTTCACTATTAGGCTCACCGTATTCAATGTGGCTTTTGGTTGCCACCAAACCATTATCTTTCATCGCGGCTAGATAGCCTTCGACTCGTTCCTCGACATCTTCGATTGCATGTGATGAGGTGATACAGGCAATTTTAGTATGACCATGACGAATTAAAAACTCAGTGGCTAAATAAGACCCTTTACGGTTATCTAAAGAGATACATCTATCAGCTAGTTCGGGAATATGTCGATTGATAATGACCATTCCGGGAACTTCATTAGCAAAGTCGATCAGTTCTTTATCGGTTAAACTTTTAGCATGGATGATTAAAGATTCGCAACGGCTATTGATCAAAAGCTCAATGGATTCTCTTTCAAGTTTTGGGTCGTGGTAACCGTTACAAATTAGGATATGTTTACCATGATCCTGAGCAACGTTATCAATGGCTTTTACTGCCGTGCCAAAAAAAGGATCTGATACGTCAGAAACGAGTACACCAACCGTGTTTGTAGTCTGATTGACAAGCGCTCTTGCGTTAGCATTGGGTCGATAGCCTAACTTGCTCATTGCTGCTTTTACGCACTCTACAGAGGCTGCGCTCGCTTTAGGCGATTTGTTTATTACCCTTGATACTGTCGCAACAGAAACACCTGATTCTCTTGCTACATCTTTGATTGTTGACATACGTCACCTCGGTTGCATCCGTTTATAATTAAACAATGATAGTGGAACTAACGCAATGCGGAGTGTCGCATAATCAGGAAGTAGTAGGTAACATGTTGTTTTTTGGGTTAATATTTTCGTGTAAACGTTACACTTCGATGGTTCTATATGTTTGATATAGAAGGAAAAATAGTGAAATACCGCCAAAATAGGCGGTATTTTTTAGTGAATGCATTCAGCAAAAGCTATATCAATATAAAAAAAGTGATTGTTCACAAAGCTACTTCGCTTGATATTACCTCGTTATATTCCACGTTCGAGCCACGTTCTCAGCTAGATTTTCGAGATTGACTTCTGCTTCTATGAAGGCAGTGGCTAAGTCAAAAGGCCTTGGAATGGCGACAAATACAGCATCAATACCGTAGTCGTACACCGCTTGATAGTCTTTGCCCACACAACCCGCTATTGCGATCACGGGAATATTGGTTTTTTTCGCTTCTTGTGCAACACCCATCGGGGTTTTTCCGTGTATGGTTTGCCAGTCAATGCGACCTTCGCCAGTAATGACTAAATCTGCACCCAGTACTTGCTTTCCTAGTTCAACGGTTTCCATCACAATATCAATCCCTGGTTTTAGTTCTGCAGAGGTAAAACCTAGCAAGGCGCCCCCCATCCCACCAGCAGCACCTGCGCCAGCGACATCGATGATGCTTTTACCTAGTTGTTGCTGAACTTTTTCACCAAAGTTGCGCATTCCCGCATCGAGAAGCACCATATCTTGCTCCGTTGCCCCTTTTTGTGGACCAAATGTTGCCGTCGCACCGTGTTCTCCACAAAGAGGGTTGTCTACATCACACGCAACTAACACCTCGCAGTTTATAAAGCGAGGATCTAACTCCGAGTTATCGATAGTGGCAATTGAACCTAACCCAGTACCGTTAGGCTCAATACGCTGACCTTTGTTGTCAAAGAACTTAACACCGAGCGCATCCAACATACCGATACCACCATCATTAGTTGCGCTGCCGCCTAAACCAATAATAAGTTTCGTTGCACCGTTATCTAACGCATGAAGAATGACCTCACCGGTACCATAACTAGAGGTGAGCTTCGGGTCACGTAAGGCGTTTTCAACATGGTGTAGGCCGCTAGCGGCTGCCATTTCAATAGCCGCGGTCTTACCGTCGCCCAAAATGCCATAGAAAGCGTCGACTTTTTTCTGTAGTGGCCCCGTAGCAGTAAGCTCAACTATTTTTCCTTGAGTCGCATCCACCAGAGACTGTACGGTTCCTTCGCCACCGTCGGCAACAGGTACATGTATGATTTCAGCCTCTTTCCAGACGCGACGTAGGCCATTCTCAATAGCTTGACAAACTTCTTTTGCAGTTAGGCTCTCTTTGAATGAATCTGGTGCGATAACGATTTTCATTTTATTTCCTAAATGATGGTTTAGAGCAGCACTAAGCTAAGGATATAAACGAGCGTCATAGCGGTTATACCTTGTACTAACGTTGCCATTGTTTGTGCTCTATAAGCTAACCCGACACTCATGCGGCTAAACTGAGATACGACCCAGAAGAAGCTATCATTAGCATGAGAAACGGTCATTGCTCCTGCACCAATTGCCATTACCGTCAATACTCGTCCCATTTCAGAGTCTAAGCCAAGTTGAGACAACATTGGTGCAACTAGTGCTGAAGTTGTTACAAGCGCTACGGTAGAGGAACCTTGAGCCGATTTGAGCGCTGCTGCGACTATAAATGGCATGAATATACCGACACCTAATGCAGAAAGCGTTGCACCTAAGTACTCACCTAACGGGGTTGCTTTAAGAACTGCGCCAAAAGCGCCACCTGCACCTGTAATTAATAGTATCGGTGCTGCTGCGGTAATACCTTGGCTAATACGTTCACTAAATTCAGCAATTTTGTTTTCCGTTTTTAATAAGCGTACAGATAAGAACAGACCAATAACTAATGCAGTAAGTGGTTGCCCGAAAAATGCGAATGTTTCAAATACAAATCCGTTGCCTAAAGGGCTGCTCGGAAATTTTGCAATTGAACCAAAACAGATAAGTAAAATCGGAACAAAAATTGGAGCGAAGGCTTGATTAGCGGTTGGTAGTTCACCATAGGAAGCTTTTAGTGCTTTCCAGTCCTGCTGTTCTTCATACTGTTCATCAACAAGATCGGGTTCTACATCCTTAAAACGGTTTGCCCAAAGCATTCCTGCGATTGCAGCTGTAGCAGCGACAAAAATACCAATACCGATGACTAGGCCAAGGTTCGATTCTAAGCCGAGATTACCTGCTGCTGCGATAGGTCCGGGTGTCGGCGGGACGAAAGTATGCGTAGCATATAAACCAGTGGCAAGAGCAACACTCATCGCTACGCTTGAGGTTTTAAGGCGTTTTGATAACGACTCTTTTAGTGAGTTCAATATAACAAAACCTGAATCACAAAATACAGGCACAGAGACAATGTACCCGATGATGCTCATCGTAAGCGTAGGATAACGTTCGCCAAGTACTTTTATTACTGAGTCTGCCATGGTAATCGCAGCGCCACTTTTTTCTAAAATAATACCAATGATAGTACCTAATACGATGACTAAACCGATATATCCAAGTATTCCTCCAAAACCACCTGCGATCGTTTTAGCAATGCTATTAGCGGGAAGGCCATAAGCAAATGCAGCAAGGAAAGCGGCGACGATTAAGGCCAAAAAGGGGTGTAGTTTAAATTTGGTGGTGGCTAAAACAATAAATGTGATGACACCGAGTAGGATAAGAATTAGACCCATGTTTAACTCCGTTTATTTAGTAATTATTATTTATTGATGCCAGAAATGATTTCTGGTTAGGGAGTATTATCAACAGTTAGGGTAGGAAATACTTTAGGCGATAAACCAAAATAAGAGAGAGTTTTAGGTGGCTTATTGTGCATCCGAACAATTATGTCTGGTTTTTAGAGATCTGGTTCGCAATGTATAACTCGACGAGGCCAGAAAACTTATGCGGGGAAATAGTCGTGATTTTTTCTATTTTGTCTAAGCGGTAGCGCAGAGTATTTCTGTGGATGAACAGAGAGTCAGCGCACTCTTTTAGGTTGCCTTGGTGTTCAAAAAGAGCATGCAACGTTTTGGTCAATTGACCAGACTTATCTTCTTTTAGTAATCGGTAATAGGGTTCGCATAATTGCTTACCTTGCCAAGAATCACTTAATGGCGAGAGCAGTACGGGCAACCGTGCATCTTCAAATAGATATTTATTATTGTTAGGTAGGTGCAATTGTCCATACGCCATTACTTGTAAGGCGCTTTTGAATGAAGTGAACAAGTTTTCGGGGCCAGGAAAATATTTACCTAAGGCGATGTTTATGTTGAAGATACCATTTTGTTCTAATCGTTCAATAAGTTGATCAATTCTTTGGCTTTCCTTTTTACTGAATACCTGACCACTACCATCAACATAAGGTTTAAGAACCACAACTTCATTGAGTGATAATACCGCGACGAGGTTATCTCGCTCTGGGTATTCAAGTAATTCAACAACTTGACGAATAGTGCTTTGACTGACGGAGGTGTTAGATCGATTAAAGCGAATGACAGCAGCGACTCTAGGCTTAGATAAATCAATATCAAGTCGAGATGCCCAGTTTTGAAGTTCAACGATCGACAGCTTATTGTTTATCCACGCGGTTATAAACTCTTCTTTATGTCTTCTGTCCCATTGCAGTTGTTCAATTAGCCTCGCTTGTTCGACAATCATTTCTGCCGTCATTTTTACCAATGCAGCGTAGTTACGAATGGTGTCAGGATCACCGGTTATGCCAACCACGCCTATGATTTCTCCTTCCGCCATCAACAGTAGGTTAATACCGGGTTTCACACCTTTTAAGCTGGAGGCATCTGAGAGACTCACTTCCACGGTATCGCCATGCTTAATTGCGAGCAACGCACCATCATGCAGTTTGCCTAAACGTTTGGTATCACCGCTTGCGATAATCGTCCCTGCATGGTTCATCACATTGATATTATTACCAATAATGTCCATGGTTCGATTTACAATCTGTTGCGCTAGCTGGTGGTCGAGAAACATGACGATGAGACACTTAAAAATGTAATGATGATGACAATGATAGTAGCGCGTAAAACAGAAAAGAAAAAGGGCTGGTAGTTCAGCCCTTTAAGTCATCTAGTATTCCAAATAATCATGGATGATTAGTTGTTGCTATGTAGCTCGCTGTTTAGTTCAACGGCTGATTTGTTTGTGAGGCACTCAATTTGGCCCGTTACAGAGTTACGGCGGAACAATAGATCAGACTTACCTGCTAATTCTCTGGCTTTCACTACTTCGACTTCTTGACCTTGTGAGTCAAGCATAAGAACCTTAGAGCCAGCCGTAACGTATAGGCCCGATTCTACTGTGCAGCGGTCGCCTAGAGGGAAGCCAAGGCCAGAGTTAGCACCTAGTAAGCTACTTTCGCCAATAGAAACGACCACTGAACCACCGCCAGAAAGCGTCCCCATAATAGACGCACCACCACCAATGTCAGAACCATTACCGACCAAAACACCCGCCGAGATACGACCCTCAACCATGCTTACGCCACTGGTACCCGCATTAAAGTTAATGAAACCTTCATGCATAACCGTTGTACCTTCGCCAACGTGAGCACCAAGGCGTACCCGTGAAGTGTCCGCGATTCGGATACCTGCAGGAACAACGTAATCCACCATTTTAGGGAATTTGTCTACGCAATCGACACTGATAACCTCGCCTGCTAGGCGAGCGTCTATTTGACGTTCAGTCAACTCAGGCAGATCGATAGGGCCTTTGTTCGTCCACGCAATGTTATGCAGAAGACCAAAGATACCGTCCAATACTGTGCCATGAGGTTTTACAAGGCGGTTAGAGATAAGTTGAAGCTTTAAGAAACCTTCCGCGACCGATTGCGGTTTCTCATCTGACGCTAGGATAACGAGAACCAGTGGCTGCTCTGAGTCCACGGCTTTCTCTGCAAATGAGGCGTTTTCTACGTCAGCGTTTGCTGCAAATGCTGTTGCAATCTCACCGCTTAGTTGATTAGAAATCTCGATGGATTGGTTGCCACCCTGATAACCACTCACCTGACCCAAAGCAGAAACCAGAGCGTCGCTTGGATTTAAGATAGGGCTAGGGAAGAATGCTTCAATTATTTTACCGTCACGGTTTTTTGTCGCGGTACCAAATGCGAGAGAAAAGTTAGCCATTTGTGCGTATCTCCAAAAATGTATTGTCTGATTGTAATGAATGAGAAAGAGTTCACTTAAATAGAAACCAATTTTTCTCGTGATTTGTTAAGCAGAATAGAATTATCGTTCACTATGGGGTCATCATAATGAGAGCGAACAATAGATGAAAGGGGAAAATAGGAGAAAGTCTGTAAATTGATACGCCTTGTCTTTTTGGCGATATATTTCTTTAAAAAGAAAACTAGAGAACAAAAAAAAGCGCAGTTTAATTACTACGCTTAGATGCTTTTACGCCGCGTCTTCTTGCGGGTCTTCAACAGCTTCTACTTTTTTTGGCTTTTTAGGGACGGGTTTGCGTTTCGCACCTAAAGCATAAAGCAGTTCTTCTTTGTTTTGAGCCAAAAATAGTGATAGCTCTTCTTGCTTCGATTCATCTTCAAGAAGCTTACTCTTACCAATAAGCTCAAAAAGCTCATCAGCCGTATCTAACATTTTGTCGTAAGCGTCAGCTTCAGCCTTAGAGGTAAAAGTCATCTTTTCTTCTCCGTTGCGCTCCACCACGTACTTGACGATTACAGCCATGGTTATTCCTCAAACATCGTTAAAATATCTACTGTGTGCTTATACAGTTTATTGTTGGGTAAGTCCACTGTGATCTCTGTTTATGAGAAGTGAAAATAACAAAATAACTGGATGACACTAAACCTAATGATGTGGGATTTCGAGTTTTTTCTCAAGCATTCTAACGCCTTGAGAGACAATTAATATTAAGACAAGATATTCGATGACTAAGACGCTGTATATTTCTAGGGGTAAATATTCGTTAACGACAAGTTCGTTCGCTTTTCTTGTCAGGTCATTTAGACCGATGACGCTCACTAATGATGACATCTTCAAAATATACACAAACTGATTACCCAATGGCGGTAGCATTTGTCGGATAGCTTGAGGAAGGATCACTAATCGCATTTTTTGCCAATAAGTAAGCCCTAAAGATTCTGCTGATTCATGCTGACCTAACGATACGGATTGAATGCCGCCACGAAATACCTCCGCAAGGAATGCACTTTCTGCAATAGATAGTGCGATGACTCCAGCCCAAAAGTGATTGAGGCTAACATCTAATAGTGTCGGCATTCCGTAATAGACCCAAAGCAGTAGCACTAATACGGGTATGGAACGAATAACCTCGACGTAGACTCTGTTGATAATACGGAGTAAACGAGAATCCGATAGAGAAAGAAAAGCAATGAATAGCCCTATAATCATTGCTAAGCCCATGCTGATCAAGGATATATTAATCGTCTCGTAAAATCCTGACACTAAAAATCCAAGGTTAGCCGCCCCTTGTTCGGTATTTGGGTTGAGTACATACCAACCCCATTCATAGTCACTGCATCCAGTGAGTAAAGATAGGGACAAAATAAGAATTAGATATGGCTTATGAAAAAACGGCATGGTCACTTTTCTAGAAATTCTTCTCGTAAGTGCTATGTTAACAAGTACTGCACGGTTATGGACAAATTAAATAGGAATAACAATGAATAAATGGATCTTACTAATTCTCACCACAATGCTAAGTATTGGCAACGCATCGGCAGAGACAAGCCGTCTGAAAGAAATTTTGAATTCTGGAGTGCTTAAAGTAGGAACGACAGGCGACTGGAACCCTATGACAGTGAAAGATCCAGCAACGAATAGCTACAAAGGATTTGATATTGATATCACGACAGAACTGGCTAAGGATCTGGGCGTAAAAGTGGAATATGTCGCGGCAGATTGGAAAACGCTGGTTAATGGTATCACTGCAAACAAATATGATATTACGGGCAGTGCGTCGTTAAACATGTCTCGGGCGAAAGTCGCGGGGTATAGTCAGCCCTATTTTTATTTGGCTTTTGTTCCCGTCGTTCAAAAGAAATCGTTAGACAAATTTAATGACTGGAGTGATATAAATAAAGCGGGTGTTAAGGTAGCCGCGACCCTAGGCACCGTTCAGGAAAAAATGGTTAAAGATTTTTTCCCGAATGCAGAACATATTGTCATTGAAGCACCAGCTCGCGACTTTCAAGAATTACTTGCTCGCCGTGCAGACGTATCAGTAACGTCGAACGTTGAAGCAGCAACATTGGTAAAACGCTTTAAGCAATTGGCTATTGTTCCTGTCAAAGAAGCGCGAAAACCGACCCCTATTTCGATGCTTTTACCTCAAGATGACCAGGTGTGGATTAACTATATTAATCACTGGGTAGAGCTTAAGAAAACCCAAGGCTTCTTCGATGAGACAGCCAAAAAGTGGGGGTTGAAAAGTTTGTAGTTTTATAATCTAACCACGAAAGGTCAATAGACCTTAATCACTTTAGCTTATCCTCGATATTTATTCGTTATTCTGGTGAAAACAAGAATAACGGATTTTTTGTGCCTAAAGCGTCGAAACTCATCTTATAAAACCGATTGTAATATCATTGCTCCAAGAATTTATGTAAACAGAATATCGTACGTTATTAATAGCTTAGTACAAGTCTCGGTATTTCTATTGAATGATACTTAACCATTTATTTCACTGATATGTTGGATTCTACTT
>LLEJ01000020.1_pt1 | contig 19920 bp, 11 predicted proteins | sample 595831 | NCBI WGS metagenome assembly LLEJ01 (sample SAMN02919310, study PRJNA255460) | bioreactor metagenome | biome: chemostat; feature: culture 2011_10.1; material: sediment; isolation source: day101 10degC chemostat 2011 inoculated with Wadden Sea sediment taken from... | place: Germany: Bremen... | reverse complement strand
ATGTAGAGCACGCAAAACAAGCCTTGGCTGAGAGTAAAGCTCGAGTCAAGCACGCCGGAAAGAGCAAGCAATTAAAGCTCGCGAAGAAGGCAAAGCGAAACAAAATGCGACAAAGCCAGCACAGCAACGTCGTGCTAAACCTGCCGCGCCGCAACAGAAACAAAATAACAAGCCTGCAGCCCCAGAAACACGTGCACTAACCTCTGATGATATGATCGTTGGAAAAGAAGTAAACGTGAATATGGGTAAAGGAAATATGGCTGCAACTATAGTTGAAATTAATAAGGATGATGTGCGTGTTCGCCTAACCAACGGTCTTCAAATGGTTGTTAAAGCGGAGCACTTACGCGCATAGAGGAGACTATCCTACGCATGAATTGCCATTTAAAACTGACTCTAGTCGCCGCATGCATTAGCATTGCGGCTTCTGCACAAGCTTTAGAATCCAAAATTTCTAAAGACCAATTACCCACACTTGCACCGGAAGTTCAACACCAAACGGCAAGTAAAAGAGTAACGTCTCGCTTTACTCGATCTCATTATAAGCATTTTAGTCTCGATGATGATTTCTCTAAGGCGATGTTTGAGCGTTATTTAGAACTGCTTGATTTCAGTCGAAATATTTTTACCCAAGCGGATATAGATTCTTTTTCTGAATGGTCGACTCAATTAGATGACCAACTCAAGATTGGCGACAATCAAATTGCATTTGATGTTTACAACCTTGCAATGGAGAAGCGATTCGAGCGTTATGTGTTTGCTTTGTCCGTTTTAGATAAAGAAATCAAATTTGATGTTGAAGAGTCGATTGAATTGGATCGTTCTGAAGCGAATTGGGCCCAAAATACCAAAGAGTTAGATGAACTGTGGCGTAAGCGTGTTAAGTACGATGCCTTAAGTCTAAAATTGACGGACAAAGAGTGGCCTGAAATAAAGGAAATGCTTGAAAAGCGTTATAACAACGCCATAAAGCGTATTACTCAGTCTAAAAGTGAAGATGCATTCCAAATCTACATGAATGCTTTTGCTCGTCAGGTTGACCCACATACGAGTTATCTGTCACCACGTAATGCAGAACAGTTCCAGTCAGAGATGAGCTTATCTTTAGAAGGGATTGGTGCGGTTTTACAAATGACCGACGATTATACCGTGATTCGTTCGCTGGTAGCTGGTGGCCCTGCGTCTAAAAGTAAAGAACTGTCTGACGGAGACCGCATCATCGGTGTTGGACAAGAAAGCGCCGACATGGTGGACGTAATAGGTTGGCGATTAGACGACGTTGTTCAGTTGATTAAGGGACCGAAAGGGACCAAAGTAACACTGAACATATTGCCTGAAGGTAAGAACTCTAAAAGTTACGATGTCGTAATAGTGCGAGATAAAGTTCGTCTAGAAGATAGAGCGGTTAAGTCTGAGGTTATTGAAAGAGACGGCAAAAAAATTGGCGTTCTTGAAGTTCCTAGTTTCTATGTTGGCTTATCCAAGGATACAGACAAGCTAATCAAAGAACTTCAACAGCAATCTATAGACGGCATCATTGTCGACTTGAGAAACAACGGTGGTGGGGCGCTAACTGAAGCGACCGCATTGTCGGGTCTGTTTATCAAGAAAGGGCCCGTTGTTCAAGTTCGAGATAGTTATGGTCGCGTGAATGTTAACAGCGATACCGACGACATCTCTAGCTATGATGGACCACTAACTGTTTTGACTAATCGTTATAGCGCCTCTGCGTCAGAGATATTTGCCGCGGCCATGCAAGACTATGGACGTGCAATTATTTTAGGAGAGCAAACCTTTGGTAAAGGGACGGTTCAGCAACATCGTTCACTAAATCATATCTATGATTTGTTTGATAAAGAACTTGGCTACGTTCAATACACTATTCAAAAATTCTACCGTATTGATGGTGGTAGCACACAGAATAAAGGTGTCGTACCTGACATATCTTATCCTAGTGCTGTTGATCCAGAAGAAACGGGTGAAAGTGTTGAAGATAATGCGCTGCCATGGGATAGCATCGATAAAGCAGTCTATGATGTATTGAAACAGCGTGATACACAAATAGCTGCACTTAATTTGCAACATGAGCTGCGTATAAGTAGCGATAGAGAATTTGGTTTTATTGCGCAAGATATTGCTCAATACAAGCTAGAGAAAGACGACAATACTTTGTCATTAAGTGAGAAAACTAGGAAAGACAAAATAGAGGATAGAGAAGCAAAAAGATTAGGTCGTATCAATGAACGTCAAAAGTCGCTAGGTGAAGAAGAATTTACTTCTCTTGATGATGTTGATAAAGATTACGAAGGTCCAGATGCTTATTTAGACGAGTCTGTTGCCATTATGGTTGATATGATAAAGGCAAAGTCAGCTAGTTGATAATAATGAAAACATTCAGAAGGCGAGCGTTATGCTCGCCTTTTTTTTGTTTTAAATAATGTGATTTGCGTCAAATATTTCGCTTTATTCAGAAACTAACTCTACGCTTATAAAAAGTGAGGAGAGTCAGTGATGAAGATTATCATGTTAATTCTAGCCTGTTACACACTCGTGTTTTCAGTCTCGGTTAGCGCGACTAGCGCAGAAATAAACAAGAATAAAATCGATTTAACTCAGTTTGATTACCCTTTTTTGCTCGGTGATTGGTTTCTGACTAATCCAGCGCCGGGAGAAGGTCATGCTGATTTCTTAGCAATACGGTTGCACATAGCATCAAACTATCAATTTGCTATCGAGATACAAAACAAAGACCAAAGTACGAATTACTGGCAAGGGAACTATTCGTTAAGTAACGACACCTTAATATTAGGGTTAGATACCGAAACCCCCCAAACATACAGTTACTTGGCCAACCATAACCACTTAATGCTCAATGGCATCCCATTTGTCAAAGGTTACTCGCCAGAACTCATTGGTCGTTGGAAAAGTGCTGAAATTAAAGGTGATGACATTCTCGCAAGCAATGTCAGCCATGTCAGCCTGACTCTGCAACCTGATTTCATGTTCTTATTTATGTCAGAATCTGCAGATGGAAATCTCGCTGCTTATCAAGGTATCTACTATTATGAAGGCGAAAACTTAGTTCTTATGTATGAAAAAGGTGAACACAATTCTCGCTATAAAGTAGAGAATAATACTCTGACCCTTGAGGGAACGGGTTTTGATATGTATACCGTAATGAATAGAGTTGAGTAAATTTGTCTGATTACGGTCTAAATAGCACCACAATTAGAGGGCACTTTGATAAAGGTGCCTTTTTTGTGTTTGTTAAACCTTGTTTTTGTTCAAATTAACCCGACATATAAGGGTAAGGATAAACGAACTCGGTTGTTTCAATCTGAATTCGCTTTATGATCTACTCTATTCTCTGGAAAGACTCTTAGCAAAGTAAGAGTAAAGGAAGAACTATGTCTGAACAATCTCAAGCAACACCTGTCGCTAAGTATCGTATAGATTACCAGTCTCCATCGCATTCGATTACTCATATAGATTTAGAATTTGACCTCTATGATAGAGAAACTATCGTCGTCGCCGTTTCTAAAGTAAAACAGTTGCAAGAAAGTAATACTCTTAGCCTAGAGGGCGAACAGCTAAAACTTTTGAGCGTAATCATTGACGGGGAAAAATGGACGAATTTTAGAGAATCTGATGGGATACTTACTATCAAAGGATTGCCCAAAGAATTTGAATTAGCGATTACCACCGAGTTAGATCCAGAAGGGAATAGTGCATTAGAAGGTTTGTATAAATCAGGTGGCGCATTTTGTACGCAGTGTGAAGCGGAAGGATTCCGTCGTATTACTTATTATATGGATCGTCCTGATGTGTTGGCCGTCTTTACATCAAAGGTTATAGCAGACAAAACTCAATATCCATTTTTGTTGAGCAATGGGAATAAAATTGGATCTGGTGACCTTGATAATGGACGTCATTGGGTACAATGGTTAGACCCGCACCCTAAACCTGCGTACTTATTTGCTTTGGTAGCCGGTGATTTTGATCTATTAGCGGATAGCTATACAACGATGTCTGGTCGCGATGTTGCCTTAGAGATTTATGTAGATAAGGGGAACCTAGACAGAGCAAGTCACGCGATGCTATCGCTAAAAAATTCGATGGCATGGGATGAGCAACGTTTTGGTCTCGAATACGACCTAGATATTTATATGATTGTTGCCGTCGATTTTTTCAATATGGGTGCGATGGAAAACAAAGGGTTGAATGTATTTAACTCTAAGTTTGTACTGGCGAACGAAAAAACGGCCACAGATACGGATTACTTAGGTATTGAAGCTGTCATCGGTCATGAGTATTTCCATAACTGGACAGGAAATAGGGTTACTTGTCGCGACTGGTTTCAACTGAGTTTGAAAGAAGGCTTAACCGTATTCCGAGACCAGGAGTTTTCATCTGATCTAGGTTCTCGAGCGGTAAACCGTATTAACAATGTTAGGATTATCCGCGGGCCTCAGTTTGCTGAAGATGCAAGCCCAATGTCACATCCTATCCGTCCAGAAAAAGTTATTGAGATGAACAACTTTTACACGCTTACCGTGTACGAAAAAGGCAGCGAAGTCATACGCATGATGCACACGTTGTTAGGTGAGGTGAGTTTCCAAAAAGGGATGAAGCTTTATTTTGAACGACATGATGGAACCGCAGCAACATGTGATGATTTTGTTTCTGCTATGCAAGATGCCTCCGGTGTTGACTTAACTCAGTTCAAACGTTGGTATAGCCAGTCAGGTACGCCAACTATTCATGTGACTAGCTCCTATGACAGTGAGCAAAAAACCTACGCAGTTACTGTAGAGCAATCAACCGCCGCGACTCAAGAACAAAAAGAGAAGTTGCCCTTACATATTCCTCTCGATATTGAGTTGTATGACTCGAATGGTGATGTTATTCCGCTACAGTGTAACGGAAAGTCCATCAATAATATTCTAAATATTATCGAAGAAAAACAAGTATTTATCTTTGATAACGTGGATGAGTTGCCAATCATTTCTTTGCTGCGTGACTTCTCAGCGCCAGTCAAATTGGTCTATGAATATACCGATCTAGAGCTGATGTTTTTGATGGTCCATGCGACTAATGAATTCGCTCGTTGGGATGCGGGTCAGATGTTATTGGCTAAATACATTAAAGCAAACGTAGAAAATGTTCAAAATGGGCGTGCCTTTGAATTATCAGAGCGTGTTCTAGACGCATTCAGAGGCGTGTTATTGGATCGCGAATTGGACCCCGCGTTTATTGCAGAGGTGTTGTCTTTACCGAGCCAAAACGAAGTGGCAGGTTGGTTCAAGCCAGTTGATGTCGATGCTGTTTTCTCAGTTTTAAAATCAATAAAGATGGCTATCGCTGACAACTTGCAAGATGAATTAACCGCTATTTATGGTTCATTAGTTCAATCCAAATATACTGTAGAGCATGATGCCATTGGTAAAAGGGCACTAAGAAATATGGCCTTAAGTTATCTCGCTTATCTGCCACAAGGTGATGAGTTGGCTAGAGCACAATATAGTAATGCCAACAATATGACAGACACAATGGCCGCGTTGTCCGCTGCGAATCAGGCAAAACTGCCGTGTCGTGAAAAGATGATGGATGATTTTAGTGCAAAATGGGTCAATGATGGCTTGGTAATGGATAAGTGGTTTGCATTACAGGGCACTAATCCTTCGGATGACGTTCTAGATGTGGTGAAGAAAACCATGCAACATCAAGCGTTCACTATGAAAAATCCGAACAGAATTCGCAGCCTTATCGGATCGTTCCTTACTGCGAATCCAGTTAGTTTCCACGCGAAGGATGGTTCAGGCTATCAATTTGCTGGAGAAATATTAACTGAATTAAATGAAAGCAACCCACAGGTTGCATCTAGACTGATTGACCCTCTACTGAAATTTCGTAATTACGATGAAGCAAGACAGTTATTAATGCGATCAGAATTAGAAAAGTTGTCAAAACTTGAAAATTTGGCAAAAGATCTGTTTGAAAAGGTGACTAAAGCGCTTGATTCGTAGTTAAAACTTATAAGAAGATAGTCGCATGACTATCTTCTTTTTTTTATTTAAGTAAAACGTAATATGAACCAATATACATTTCGTCTTGATATTTCTTACAATGTGTTCCTACAACACTATGCTGGTTCAGCAAGCAGTGTGCTGGTTTACACTGAACAAGGGTTAAAACTACAAGTTCCTGCGATGCGATTAAGACCGTTCTTAACTCAAATTGGTGTAAAAGGTCGGTTTCGATTAACAACAGATAAACTAAACAAGTTTGTTAGCCTAGAATCGGTTTAGATATGTTAAATTTCAGATAGTTAAATCGAGTTACTACTCACAATTTTTGATACCCACCTCTCTATTTGTAACCAATTCATTAACTTATTTTCAATATATCTCTTACAATAGCTAAGTACCCAACGAACATTGTGTTCGTGTTCCCACTAAAATTAATTTGGAGTGCAATATGACCGCACGCGAGCCTGTTGTGCCGGTTCTACTTGAAAAAGTGTATCAACTTATTCAAGACAAACTTGAACTTGCTCAAAAACCTTTAGTTACTCAGCTAGCGAAACATCTCTACAGCAACATTTCTCAGGACGACCTGATAAATAGGAATGACTCAGATCTTTATGGCGCAGTGATAAGTTTATGGCACCATATTTCTGAAACACAATTCAAAGATATTTCGGTTAGGGTATTTAATCCTAGCTTGAGCCGCCATGGTTGGCAGTCAACGCATACGATAATTGAAATCGTTGTTCCAGACAGTCCGTTTCTCGTAGACTCAACAAAAATGGCTTTGACCAGACTGGGACTAACCTGTCATTTTATGATTAATGGGCCTACGCAATTAAAGCGAAATGGTGACGATGAAGTCTCTGCGTTAAATAGTGGTGAAGGGGATTTTCAATCTCTGTTTCATATTGAGGTTGATAGGCTGAACAGCAAAAGTGAAATGGCTGCACTCAAAACTGAGCTTGTGGGTGTGTTAACCGATACTGGATTAGTGGTTAGCGATTGGCAGGTGATGTCAGACAAATTACAACAAGTCATCAAAAAAACAGAAGTTAATCTTAAATCGATTCCATTGGAGAAAAGTAGCTTAGACGAAAGCCTGCAGTTCATGAGATGGCTAGGTAAGCATAACTTTACCTTTATGGGCTACAAAGAATATGACCTAGTTGAAAGTAACAATGGCCTTCAGCTCGAACCAACGAAAGAAAAAGGCTTGGGTTTATTTGGTCTTGCTAGTCGTATTCGTACCGTAGAGCTTTCAAAGTTTGCTGAATCAGCGCAGGCAGAAGCGACAAAACCTTACCTACTTATTCTCACCAAAGGTCATGCCTCTTCAAGGATTCATCGACCAGCTTATACAGACTATATAGGTATCAAGAAATTTGACGAACAAGGTAATGTTGTAGGTGAGCATCGATTCACTGGGCTATACACATCTGCTGTCTACAACCAAAGTGTATTCAATATTCCCTTAATTGGACAAAAAGTAGAACGAATTCTTACCGCTAGCGGGTATAGAAAGGGATCTTACTCTTATAAAGCACTTCTCAATATTTTAGAAAACTATCCAAGAGATGAGTTGCTTCAAGCAAAAGAAGAAGAGTTGTTAGAAACCGGCCTTGGTGTCGTACAAATGCAAGATCGTGATCTTGTTCGTTTGTTTGTTCGTAAAGACCCGTTTGGCCGTTTTTTCAGTTGCATGGTTTATGTTTCCAAAGAACGTTATAACACCGAAGTACGAAAACTGACCCAACGTATACTCCGTCAACATCTAAGTTCAGATCAGGAGGTTGAATTCACGACGTTCTTTTCAGAAAGCCCACTTGCGAGGACGCACTATATAGTTCGAGTGGACAACAATAATTTCAATATAGACGTAAAAGCGATAGAGCATAACTTGATGGAAGCTTCTTCAACTTGGGTCGATAGACTAGAACACGCAATTGTTGCAAACTTGGGCGAAAGCAAAGGTCTTTCTTTTGCAAAGCAATATAAGAATGCATTTCCAAGTTCATATAAGTCAGATGTTATGCCGAGCATAGCGGTTTCAGATATTGAACGATTAGAAAATCTGAATGACGAAAACAAATTAGGTATGCTGTTTTATCGACCTCAAGAAGAGGGGATAAGTTCTAAGGTTGTCCATCTTAAGTTGTATCACCGTGATGAACCGATTCATCTGTCTGATGTCATGCCGATGTTGGAAAACCTAGGGTTACGAGTTGTTGGTGAATCGCCGTACGAAGTAAGAAAAGCAAATGGAACGGTATACTGGATACTTGATTTTTCCATGCTCCACAAAAGCGATGAGAACATTGACTTACGTGAAGCACAAGAGAGATTTCAACAAGCGTTTGCCGCTATTTGGTCTGGTGAGTTAGAAAGCGACGGCTTTAATAGATTGTTACTCGGTGCAGGTTTAACCGGAAGAGAAATTACGATACTAAGAAGCTATGCTCGATATATGAGGCAGGTTGGATTCCCATTTAGCCAAAGCTATATCGAAAACACGTTATCCGATCACACCGAAATGGCAAAAAGCCTCGTTGAATTATTTGAGAGACGATTTGATCCTAAATGCAAAGGGGCCCAAAAAGGGCAGACGGATCTTATACAATACATCACTGAGCAGCTCGATCATGTAGAGAGTTTGGATGACGATAGGATCATTCGACGTTATATGGAAATGATCTCAGCGACGCTAAGAACAAATTATTATCAACTAGATAAAAACAAAAAGAACAAACCATGGCTATCGTTAAAACTTAGGCCGCGTGAAATTGCAGATATTCCTAAACCCGTTCCTGAGTTCGAAATATTTGTGTATGCACCGGATATCGAAGGGGTGCATTTGCGGGGTGGAAAGGTTGCTCGTGGTGGACTTCGTTGGTCAGATAGACAAGAAGATTTCCGTACGGAGATACTCGGGTTAGTAAAAGCACAACAAGTAAAGAACACCGTAATTGTTCCTGTTGGTGCGAAAGGCGGTTTCGTATGTAAAAAACAACCAAGTCTATCTTCACGAGATGAAATATTTGCGGAAGGTAAACGTTGCTACAAGAAATTCATTCGCGCGTTATTAGATGTTTCCGATAATATTGTGGAAGGTCAGTTGGTTCATCCAACGAATGTGGTTCGTCATGATGAAGATGATGCGTATTTAGTGGTAGCAGCAGATAAAGGAACGGCAACGTTTTCTGATTTGGCGAACTCAGTCTCGGAAGAGTACAATTTCTGGCTGGGTGATGCATTTGCCTCTGGTGGGTCAAATGGTTATGACCATAAAGCGATGGGCATAACGGCTAAAGGTGGATGGGAGTCGGTTAAACGCCACTTTAGAGAAATGGGGATTAATTGCCAAACCACCGATTTTACCTGTGTCGGTATTGGGGATATGGCGGGTGATGTGTTCGGAAATGGGATGCTTCTTTCCAAGCATATAAAACTGCAAGTTGCTTTTAATCATATGCACATATTTATCGATCCAACCCCAGATTCTGCAAAAAGTTGGAAAGAGCGAGATCGTCTATTTGCATTACCACGATCAAGCTGGGAAGACTATGATCCTAAACTGATCTCAAAAGGTGGCGGCATATTCTCAAGGCGATCAAAGTCGATCAAACTTACACCAGAAATACAGAAGATGATCGGAACACGCAAGACGGCGCTAGCACCCAATGATCTTATTAAGTTGCTTCTGAAAATGGACGTCGATCTTTTATGGAATGGTGGTATTGGTACTTACATTAAAGCGTCCACAGAAACTCATACTGATGTTGGTGATCGTGCAAACGACGTATTGCGAATAGATGGCCAAGAGCTAAAAGCGAAAGTGGTTGGAGAAGGTGGCAATTTAGGAATGACACAACAAGGTCGTATTGAATATGCCTTGTCTGGTGGACGTGTAAACACGGACTTTGTTGATAACGTTGGTGGCGTTGATTGTTCTGATAACGAAGTGAACATTAAAATATTCCTTAACGGATTAGTTGCACTCGGTGATATGACAACGAAACAACGTAATGAAATCCTGGATAAAATGGAAGTTGAAGTCGGCGAGATAGTATTGGAGGACGCCTATTGTCAGGCTGAATCTATTTCAGTGACCGAAAAACAAGGAACTTCATTAGTTAAGGAACAGATTCGATTTATCCATACATTAGAAAAAGCAGGCCATCTAGATAGAGTATTGGAATATATTCCTGATGATGAAACCTTGCTAGAACGAGAGAAACAGGGCAAGGCGTTTACTCGACCAGAGCTGTCTGTATTGGTTGCTTATGGAAAGATGATATTAAAAGAACAGTTAGTAAGCGACGAGATAGCATCAGATGACTATCACAAACAACTGTTAGTAAAATACTTCCCTGAGGAGTTACGCCGTAACTATATTGCTCATGCTGAAAATCATCCTCTTAAACGAGAGATAATAGCAACGGCACTGGCAAATCAAATGGTTAACGAGATGGGATGCAATTTTGTCACCCGTCTTCAAGAAGAAACAGGCGCCAGCATTGATAAAGTTGCTAATGCCTATTCTGCGGCTCGTGATATTTTTAACTTCGAAAAGACATTAAAAGATATTCGTAAACTTGATAATGTCTCAACCACAAGTGCACAGTATGACTTGATTTTCCAAGTAAGAAGGACGCTAAGAAGATTATCGCGATGGATGATCAGAAATAATCCGGGTAGTTTTAGTGTTAATGATCTGATTAGTCATTATAAGACCGATGTGATCGCGATAGGAAAAACACTGGATCAGTGTTTAGTACCAGAAGAGGTCAAAGAGCATGACGATCTTGCCAACGCGTGGATAGAACAAGGTGTTGAGAAGGGGTTGGCGCATCATGTGGCTCGTTTATCGAGTCTCAATTCAGCATTAGATATTTCCTCTGTTGCGAAGGAAAGTGGGCGAAGTGTTGAAGACGCGTCTAAGTTATACTTTAATTTAGGGGATAGGCTCTCATTACATTGGTTCCTAAAGCAGATCAATACCCAAGGTGTAGACAATAACTGGCAGGCTTTGGCAAGGGCGGCATTTAGAGAGGATCTTGATTGGCAACAGCGCCAGCTTACGGCGCTGGTTCTCAGTTGTAATTGTGGTAGCACAGCATTTGATCCTTTGTCTGATCTGGACTCTTGGATCAGTAGTAATAAGCCTTCTTTAGAGCGTTGGGAGAATATACTGAACGAATTTAAGGTAGGTTCGATGCATGAATTTGCTAAGTTTTCAGTTGCCTTGCGAGAATTGATGCTATTAAATTTGAATTGTTCCAAAAATAAGTAAATAATACAGCCCCGTTTATACGGGGCTTTTATTTATCGGAGGCATACATGCTTTACCGTCTTGCAAGGACTGGTTTTTTTCAACTCGATGCCGAAAAGGCACACGATCTCGCAATTCAAAATTTCAAACGTTTTCAAGGTACACCATTCGACCTTTTTTACCGTCAACATTTACCAGATAGACCGGTAGAATGCATGGGACTGAAGTTTAAAAATCCGGTTGGCTTAGCCGCTGGCTTGGATAAAAATGGAGAATGTATCGACGCGTTTGGCGCAATGGGATTTGGATTCATAGAAGTTGGCACGGTAACACCAAAACCGCAGCCAGGAAATGACAAGCCAAGATTGTTTCGTTTGACTCAGGCTCAAGGTCTAATCAATCGGATGGGATTTAACAACGACGGTGTTGATAATCTCGTTGCCAACGTTCAAAAAGCATCTTACGACGGAATCCTTGGCATCAATATTGGTAAGAACAAAGATACTCCCTTAGAAAAGGGCAGCGATGACTATTTAATCTGTATGGAGAAAACCTATCAGCATGCAGGATATATTGCTGTTAATATTTCTTCACCTAATACACCGGGCCTAAGAACGTTACAATATGGTGAGGCCTTGGACCATCTTCTATCTGATTTGAAGTTGAAACAAAACGAATTAGAAAAGAAGCATGGGAAGTATGTTCCGTTAGCGCTTAAGATAGCGCCAGATTTAAGCGATGAAGAAATTGTTCAGATTTGTGACTCTCTCGTTCGTCATAATATTGATGGTGTCATTGCAACCAATACAACGTTAGATAGAAGTATTGTTAAAGGTATGAAACATTCGGATGAAGCGGGTGGTTTAAGTGGTCGGCCAGTACAACAACGAAGTACAGAAGTGGTTCGTTGTCTATACGCAGAACTTGGCGACAAACTTCCTATTATTGGTGTGGGTGGTATTGACTCATTTGTTTCGGCAAAAGAAAAAATGATGGCAGGCGCAAAACTAGTTCAAGTTTATTCTGGCTTTATTTATCAAGGTCCTGGTTTAGTGAGAGATATCGTTAAAAATATCTAACAACAACATTAAAAATCAAAAAAGAGGAAATTTATTTCCTCTTTTTTTTTGGCTCCGTACTTGTAGAATTATTTTGTTAGTTGAATAGGTAGCACCCAAATTACCTAGAAAACGGAATTTATAATAATCAAGAGATGGAACGATGCTTAAACCTCGAGATACATGGAATTGGTTTTTTGATGAGCAAGAAAATGCTCTGATGCTTGACCTTGGAAGTGACATGCTGTTTAGAGTCAATCTTCCTAAAAAACACCTCGTAGATTGTGCCTATACTGACACCGATTTTACGGTAGATGATGCTTCTGCTTTTCAAGCATTTAAAGAGAGCGCATCCAACCTAAACCTGACTGAACCGAGACAAGCAGAGTTGGTCCTTAACTGTGTTGCGTCAAAGCGATTTCACAAGCCCGTACAGCCTCAAAGTTGGTTCTTCGATGAACAAGCTGCAGATTACCTTCCAAATGAAGGAGATATCGTTCACCTCAAGAATAGTTATGGGGAAGGGTATTTCATGGTTATCGAAGTTTGCCATAACGCGAGCCTATGCGCGTACATTGAGACTGACGAATTTGCCTTGAATGGACGTAAAGTCCTTAAGTTTGGTGAGCCAATTAAAGTTATGCATAATCGCATGGTGTGTGCGAACTCGTTATTTGAAGCGTTACCGATTGCTTTGGTAAGCTAAACCCTCATTCGTTCCCTTGTTGTACTTTCCCATCGACCCTTGCGGTCGATTTTTTTTGTTTAAAATAGTTCAATAATTCTTACTTTGGCCTAAAAGTCGAGAATAGAACTTCGCTCGACAATAAATTATCTCTATTTGTTATCCAAATAAACGATTATTGCACTCTCATCAATGAGACATCGATGCCAAAGAAAAATATTTTTTCTTAAGTCGTTGCCTCTATTCGCCTAAATATCATTCAAATTAAGCTCATTTATTCCCGTTTTAACGCGTAATGTAAGTAAATTACCACTCAATAACCCAACTGGTATAGACCAATATTGGCATGAATAAGTATTCACTTCGCCTGTGAGTCAATAAAAACGTAATATCGATTATGGAAGTAAATACTCACTTCGTTTTGGACGAAAAAATAGTTTTAACGAGAACTGAAGGGCTAATGTTGTCTAAAAACTGAGCACCTGAACAAGCTCTGAGAGATTTTTTGGCGTTTTGTTCTTAATTGATTTATTAATCAGGTATAATCAAGGCCATTTTTTTGCTGATTAAGATAGATATGAACCAATATTTAGCGATTACTTCAAATGGCTTGGAAAACTTGCTTGTTGAAGAGTTAAAAGCGCTCGGAATAGTTGATTTTAAACCTGTTCAAGCAGGTGTGAAATTTAAAGCGACCAACGAACAGGTGTATCGTTGCTGTTTATGGAGCCGTATTGCTTCAAGATTTGTACGTGTGTTGTCTGAATTCAATTGCCAAGACGATATGGACCTCTATCTATCTGCTTCCGCAATAAACTGGTCATCTCACTTTACAAGTTCGAAGAACCTGGTGGTTGACTTTAATGGTACCAATAACGAGATTCGTAACAGCCAGTATGGTGCGATGAAAGTTAAAGATGCCATCGTTGATAGCTTTACCAAAAAGAATCTAGAAAGGCCTTCAATCAGCAAAGAACAACCAGATATACGAATCCACGTTCGTTTAAACCGTGAAAAAGCCATCTTAGGTATCGATTTGGTCGGTTTAGGTCTGCATCAGAGAGGCTACAGAACCGAGGCTGGGCAAGCCCCGCTTAGAGAGACACTGGCTGCTGCTGTTGTAATGAGAAGTGGTTGGAAGAAAGGGGTTTCGTTATTAGATCCTATGTGTGGTTCAGGCACCTTGTTAATAGAAGCGGCTTTAATCGCGGCTAATATGGCACCCGGTGTTCTACGTAGTAAATGGTCATTCGAAGAGCTTAACGACTTTGAACCAGAGCTTTGGGCAGAGATAAAAGCAGAAGCAAATGTTCAGGGACGAAGAGGTGTCAAAAATATTGACACTAAGTTCTACGGTATAGATAACGACAAACGCGTGCTAAATATTGCCAAACAGAATGCCAAAAGAGCGGGTCTAGAAAACGTGATTGAGTTTCGTGTCGGTGACGCCGCAGCGCTAGCTCGTCCTGAAGGTTATGAGACGGGGGTTATCCTGTCCAATCCACCTTATGGTGAGAGATTGGGTACTGAACCGGGTTTAATCGCACTCTATACATCCCTTGGTGCTCAGCTTAAACAGAACTTTGCAGGCAGTCAGGCGTCTATTTTGTCTAGCTCTGATGACTTGTTAAGCTGCTTAAGAATGCGCGCTGATAAGCAGTACAAGTTGCAAAATGGTGCGTTACCGTGTCACCAAAAAAATTACTCAATCAGTGAACGACGTGCTACTGACAGTAATGAGCCCCAACAAGAAGGTGCTCTAATAGCGCCAGACTTTTCCAATCGCTTAAAGAAAAACATTGCCAAAATTGGCAAGTGGGCAAAACGTGAGAAACTCGACTGCTACCGTATATATGACGCCGATTTACCCGAGTACAATGTTGCGATAGATGTTTATTTGGATCACCTTGTTATTCAAGAATATGCCGCGCCAAAAGATATTCCGGAAGAGAAATCGAAAAGGCGATTAACGGATGTTATCCGTGCCGCTATTCAGGTTACTGGTGTTGATGTGAATAAAGTGGTCCTGAAAACTCGCGAAAAGAAAAAGGGATCGTCTCAATATCAAAAACTAGGCGAAGGTTCAAGAACGTTCGAGGTGCAAGAGTACGGCGTTAAGTTGCTGGTTAATTTACATGACTACCTTGATACAGGGCTATTCCTTGACCATAAGATCACTCGTCACATGATTGGTGAGATGGCGAATGGTAAGGATTTCTTAAATCTATTTGCTTATACCGGCTCTGCAACAGCCCATGCCGCTTGTGGCGGCGCTAAATCGACAACAACGGTAGATATGTCGAAGACCTATCTAGAATGGGCCAAAGAGAACCTAAAACTAAACGGGAAAGTAGGTCGTGAACATAGGTTTGAACATGCCGACTGTTTACAATGGATTCTACGAGCACAAGAGACCTATGATCTCATCTTTATTGATCCGCCTACGTTTTCTAATTCGAAGCGTATGGATCAAACTTTTGATGTACAAAGGGATCACGTCGAGTTGATTAAGGATCTGAAGAGGTTACTACGCTCCGATGGTACGATTGTGTTCTCGAACAATAAACGTCATTTTAAAATGGATCTTGATAGTCTTAAAGAGCTTGGTTTAAGCGCAACGAACATTTCGCCTAAAACATTGCCTATGGATTACGCAAGAAACAAACAGATTCACAACTCTTGGTTGATCAAGCATGCAGAAGCATCTTGAATTAAAACTTTATAGTACAGAAGGGTGTCACCTTTGCGAGCAGGCTTTAGATATGCTGCATATGTTGAAGGTGTCACCTCAAGTCATTGATATTGCATACGATGACACGTTATTTGAGCGTTACGGGGTCACAATTCCGGTGGTTAATTTCAGTGGAATTGAACTTAATTGGCCCTTTGATAGTAAAAAACTTAAAATTTGGTTAGAAGAAAATGGCATTACTTACCATACATAATGGTCAATTAGCATTTGGCGACGTACCGCTACTCGATGGTTCAGACTTTACGTTACAAGAAAATGAGCGAGTCTGTTTGGTTGGTCGAAATGGCGCCGGCAAATCGACCTTGATGAAGATACTTTCAGGTGAAGTCATTATGGATGACGGAAAGTATCAAATAACTCAAGATGTCGTTGTCTCGCGTTTAGAACAGGACCCACCACGGAATGTTGAGGGGACGGTACTTGATTACGTTGCAAGCGGCCTTGCTGAAGTAGGTAAGCTACTAAAAACCTACCATGAGCAACTTGATCTTGTCGCAAGTGAACCAACCGAGAAGCACATTAATCGCTTAGCCAAAACGCAAGAAAAGCTTGAACATGCCGATGCATGGCGTTTTGAAGACAGAATCAAGAATGTGTTAGCGGCCCTTAAATTGGATGGTGAGACGAAACTAACTGAATTATCGGGTGGTTGGCAGCGAAAAGCGGCGCTTGCGAAAGCATTGGTCTGTGACCCAGATGTGTTGCTGCTTGATGAGCCAACAAACCACCTAGACGTAACCACCATTGAGTGGTTAGAAGGTTTTCTAAAAGACTTTAGAGGATCAATCATATTCGTCTCGCATGATCGAACGTTTATCAAATCTATGGCAACCCGTATTGTCGATCTTGATCGCGGCAATCTAAGCTCTTTTCCTGGTAATTATGATCAGTTTTTAATTGATAAGGAAGAAGCCCTTCGCGTTGAAGATATGCAAAATGCTGAGTTTGATAAAAACTGGCTCAAGAAGAAGTGTGGATCCGACAGGGTATTAAAGCTCGAAGGACGCGTAATGAAGGCCGTGTAAGGGCCCTTAAAAAGCTAAGACAAGAGCGCAGCGATCGACTTGAGGTTCAAGGCAAAGCGAATATTCAGATTGATACAACGAACCGCTCTGGAAAAATCGTCTTTGAAGGTGAGAACCTCAACTTCAGCTATGAAGGGAAACCGATTGTATCTGATTTTAGTTTCAACATTATGCGCGGTGATCGAATTGCGCTCATCGGCCCAAATGGCTGTGGCAAGAGTACGGTATTAAAACTGCTGCTTGATCAAATCAGCCCACAATCTGGTTCACTGCGTTGTGGTACGAAACTTGAAGTCGCCTATTTTGACCAATATCGTGAAACTCTCGACCCCGAGAAAACCGTTATCGATAACCTTGCCGATGGTAAGCAAGAAGTTACGATAGGGGGAAAAGAAAGACATGCGCTTAGTTATCTTCAGGATTTCTTGTTTTCACCTAAGAGAGCAAGAACGCCCGTTAAAGCACTGTCTGGCGGCGAAAAAAATCGTCTGTTACTTGCACGATTATTTACCAAATCGAACAATCTGTTGGTTCTCGATGAACCGACCAACGATTTAGATATAGAAACTTTGGAACTTTTAGAGGATTTGCTTGCCAACTATGAGGGGACGCTTTTACTTGTTAGCCATGATCGTCAGTTCGTAGACAACACGGTGATGACAAGTTGGATATTTGAAGGCGACGGTGTGATTGAAGAGTTTGTTGGCGGTTATCACGATGCGCAGCAACAACGAACACAAGCGCAACAGTCTAGAACGCCTGAGATAGCCTCTCAAAATAAGGTGGTTGAGCAAACGCAAAAAAATACTCAATCACGTGGTAAACGAAACAAGTTCTCGTATAAATTACAACGAGAGTTAGAAGAATTACCAGCGAAACTAGAGCAGTTTGAAGAGGTGATTGAAGCCCTTCAAGTACAGGTCAATTCTTCAGAATTTTTTGCTCAATCCGTAGAGCAAACACAGCCCGTATTGGATAAGTTGGCTTCTCAAGAGAAGCAACTTGAAATAGCATTCGAAAGATGGGAAGAATTAGAAGCTATGCAACAGGAATTAGAGAAATAAATGAGTAGTAAAACATTTAAGCTATCCACATTAACTATCTTGATCGTTAGTGCTACGCAGGCCAACGCCGCACTGTATAGAGTCGTTGAAGTGGCTTCTAGCAGTACTGATAGTTATTCAGCGGCAATAGAGTCAGGTGCAGTGTCAGGCCAAGACCTTGGTTGTTTCGGTACAACGAGTTGTGGTAATGACGACTACAAATTGGCGAGTGATACCCGTAAAGGTTTCGCTGGCTTTTCTTATAAACAAGAAGTTCCGTTCGGTATTGATAATCGTTTTTACTATCTTGACCAAGACGATATCGAAAATTACTGTGACAACGAACTCGGTTACTCAACTTGTGAGAGTTGGGCATACAATCGCTGGTTCGGCGTAAACAATGTTGGCGGTCTTTATCGGGAGCGTCAGGCATGGAATTTAGGCAGCTACCCATCAAATGCATCCGCTTATTTACAACTAGCGAACATTGATTCTCCATCCGCAACGGCCCCGACAGGTTCTACGTTAATATCCAATAGCAAGAATGTTGTGGTTAATGAGATTGAGGGTACGGGCGCTGATACGACGATCATAGGAAACAGTAACAGCGGGTATTTTAGCATCAATGGTAATGCCATTTTAAAATATCGCGATCGCGGTTTCTACGGTTCGACGTCATTGCTTCCCAAATCGATTGCTGATGGCGCCGTTGATATAGTAGAAGAGATGGGTAGGACGATGGCGTTTGACTCATTTGTATATGATAACAAGACATACGTTGTTGGATCTGGCTCGGTAGCACCGTTCGCCTATGGCGATGCCGATAAAGACTACTTTGGAGACGTTGGACTTTGTGTCACGTATTCCGAAGCGGCACTTCACAATAATTGTCAGAATTTCGCGTTCGCAATGAAACCGTATATATGGAAGGTAAAAGACGCTGGAGTTTCCGTCGGCACTTCTGCGGAGGGGGTGAGCGCGTCATTGTGGAGCATCGGTAGAGACGATGCCAGTGATACTGTCAGTACCTCAAATGTGAATGATTATTCCGCACAAGGTAGTATTCGTAGCGTTGTAATGCCTTCCGATGGTACCTATAAAGATAAGCCTGTGCTTGTTGGATACAACACCGATGAATACAGCAGCCGATTATTAATGCAAGCCGCAGTGTTTTATCCAAATGCCACATTTGACTCCTCGGGTGTTGTTGAGAACGCCTGGAGTACCACATTTATTACCGATGCAACCGTTCGTGTCAGTGGTGATTATGTCCACAGTAATTCGGTCGCAAAAGATATCAATGACAACCTGTTGGTTATTGGCGAAGCCAAGCGTTATGGTGACACACCAGAAGCAGGGGCCGCGAATAATAGATTGTTTATTGCGAATGCAAGTAATGGCAGTCCAAGTGCCGCCTATTTCTCTGGTGGAATATTCTTTGCTGGTGCCGGTGGTGAAGCGAATGCGATAAACAACTTTAACGAAGTTGTTGGTCAAATTGATGCGGAAACAAACCGAGAAGTCAACGGTAAGAAACGTCGCAGACGCGCCTACATTTATCCTTATAACGGTACGGGCACTGAAGCGGCAAGACGGTCAATATTTAGTGATCAAGCATGGTGGATAGATAGTCTTACCAATGGTGGTAGTTACAGTTCTGCAAATAACCAGTTCAGAGTGGTCAATGCGACGGATATAAATGATGCAGGTGTTATCTCTGCAACCGCATTGAAATGCAGCGTTGGAGGATACGACTCTACGGCTCACAATGCCTATTGTGGTGGTGGGTCAGGGAAAGAAGAGATAGTTGCAGTTAAGCTTATTCCAATTTCTGGGGCGACGAGTACAGATATCGAAAACCGTCCTTTAGAAACAGCGACCGTTTCAAGATCGGGTGGTGGTTTAGGGATTTATGCTTTGACACTTCTTGCTTTGATTAGTTTCAGAAGACGAAAGTAAATATTGTCATCGAATGACACTAGTCCAATATTTTTGGGCTAGTGTTTTTTTATACTTGAGAAATGCTCAACAGTGAACCAATATTATTGGTGGAGCTGAA
>LLEJ01000019.1_pt1 | contig 21008 bp, 19 predicted proteins | sample 595831 | NCBI WGS metagenome assembly LLEJ01 (sample SAMN02919310, study PRJNA255460) | bioreactor metagenome | biome: chemostat; feature: culture 2011_10.1; material: sediment; isolation source: day101 10degC chemostat 2011 inoculated with Wadden Sea sediment taken from... | place: Germany: Bremen... | reverse complement strand
GAAAACCTTCTTTAGCCCCCTCAACAAACGTTTCGTATACCGGCACTTTACGGACCATGCCTAACAGCAAGAAACTCATGATGATGCCAAACAAAGTTAAGCTGCCGAGCAATGAGGATAAGCTCGCCAGTGCGCTCGCACTTAAGCTACCGAGTAGAGCCATAAATAAACCAAGCAACAAAGCACAAGGTACTAAGTAGGCTAAAACCACTGGATGCCAGATGCGCAGACGCTGCATAAAGGCAACAGATAAAGTGTTCTGAATAGCGATGAATATTGCAGTCTGGCTATTTGGTCAGAGATAGGAAGCAACAACAATGTATCGTTAGGGTTAAACACAACGCCGTCAACAAATGAAGGCGCGGTCTCTGAGGGGCAATATGCTAAATTAATTGCAAAGCAGGGAACCAGTCGGCGTGAGCAATTTAAAATATGGTTGCGTCAAGGTAGCAAAAAAACCTCGGACAGTGATGCGAGTTGCAGTAGCAATTATGTAGATCAACCTTGGTTACAGTATTATTGGAATGGTTCTGACGAAGAAGATCCATCAGCGATCATCACATTTGGTATTTATAGAGGAAATGATCGAGTCATCTTCAGAGGCGAAAACCGATTTACAGGCCAATAAAGGGTAGAAAAATCGGGGTTTTGTCAGAAGGTTGTAAGAAAAAGCGATATTAACCCCATGTTTGTGTAGCAATGCCTTGCTGTAATGGCCGCGCATTGGTACATTTAGTGCAATTTTGTCTTCTAATATTATGCAAATGAGCGAAGAATATGTTTAAGAAACTTCGTGGTATGTTTTCAAATGACCTATCAATTGATCTAGGTACCGCAAACACTCTAATTTATGTTAAAGGACAAGGTATTGTTCTTGATGAACCGTCAGTAGTTGCTATTAGCCAAAAACGCGCTGGAACAGCGAAAAGCGTTGCGGCAGTAGGACATGAAGCAAAGCAGATGCTTGGCCGTACTCCGGGCTCTATTTCTGCTATTCGTCCTATGAAAGATGGTGTAATTGCTGATTTCTATGTAACCGAGAAAATGTTACAGCACTTTATCAAGCAAGTGCATGATAATAGTTTCTTAAAGCCGAGCCCTCGAGTCTTGGTCTGTGTACCTTGTGGTTCAACGCAAGTCGAGCGTCGAGCTATTAAAGAGTCCGCACACGGTGCAGGTGCTCGTGAAGTGTATCTGATTGATGAGCCAATGGCAGCCGCGATTGGTGCTGGGCTCCGAGTATCAGAACCAACGGGTTCTATGGTCATCGATATTGGTGGCGGAACAACGGAAGTTGCTGTTATCTCTTTGAATGATGTTGTTTACTCTTCATCTGTTCGTATTGGTGGTGACCGCTTTGATGAGTCGATCATCAATTACGTTCGCCGTAATTACGGCAGTTTGATTGGTGAAGCAACGGCAGAAAAGATTAAGCACGGTATCGGTTCAGCTTACCCTGGCGATGACGTAGCTGAAATTGAAGTTCGTGGTCGTAACCTCGCTGAAGGTGTCCCTCGTAGCTTTACGCTTAATTCAAATGAGATTTTAGAAGCGTTGCAAGAGCCATTAACAGGGATTGTTTCTGCTGTTATGGTTGCTCTTGAGCAATGTCCACCAGAGTTGGCCGCTGATATCTCTGAAAATGGCATGGTGTTAACAGGTGGTGGTGCGCTATTGAAAGATATCGACCGCCTCTTGATGGAAGAGACAGGCATACCCGTTGTTATTGCTGAAGACCCACTTACTTGTGTTGCTCGTGGTGGAGGTAAAGCATTAGAAATGATTGATATGCATGGAGGCGATCTCTTCAGTGAAGAGTAATTCCATTTATCCAGTACGAGTGGGTGAAATGGAATGAAACCAATTTTCGGCAGAGGACCTTCTCTGCAGTTGCGCCTATTTTTCGCAATATCACTATCAGCTAGCTTAATGCTGGCTGATAGTCGTCTTGACGCTTTTTTCAAGTGTTCGTTATATCCTCAATAGTGTTGTTGCACCTATTCAATACGCCGCAAATTTACCTCGAACTATGTTCGATGGGTTATATGAGCGACTTAATTCTCGTCAAGATCTTATCGTAAGCAATTCCTCATTAAAAAGAGAAGTATTGTTGCTGAAAAGTGATTTGAGTTTATTAAAACAGTACCAAGAAGAAAACAAACGTCTACGTGAGCTATTAGGCTCGCCATTTATTCGTGATGAAAAGAAGGTCGTTACAGAAGTAATGGCTGTCGATTCTTCACCTTATCGGCATCAAGTCGTGATCGATAAAGGTCATACAGATGGTGTATATGTTGGGCAACCAGTTATAAATGAAAATGGTATTGTCGGTCAGGTAACCTTTGTTGCCGCGCATAATTCTAGAGTACTTCTTCTTGTCGATTCAAATAATTCGATTCCTGTTCAAGTCGTTCGCAATGATCTGAGAGTCATCGCTGCTGGTAGTGGTGATATTGAGTCGATTCAACTAGAACATATTTCACTTAGTACCGATATTCAAGTTGGTGACCTATTAGTGACCTCTGGGCTCGGTGGATTATACCCAGAAGGGTATCCGGTTGGATATGTATCTAAGGTCGACAATGACAATAGCCGCCAGTTCGCTCAAATTGAGGCGAATCCAGTTGTAGAGTTTGACCGATTAAGATATTTGTTGCTCATTTGGCCGAATGAAAATAGGCAACAACAAGCTATTTCGTCCGATGGTGAAATTGAGTCAGAAGAGAGCCAAGAGCCAAGTGGAGACTCGAATGGCGAATAGTATCTTTCGTGGAAGATTAGTCGTTTGGGCGACATTTTTGATCGCTCTAATATTACAAACCATTCCTTGGCCTGGTGGCCTAGATCTTTTCAGACCATCTTGGTTACTTCTTGTTACTTGTTATTGGGTGCTTGCTCTCCCGCATAGAGTCAATGTAGGTACTGGGTTTGTTCTAGGTTTAACCTGGGATCTGTTACTTGGTTCAACCTTAGGTATTCGTGGCATTGTGATGTCATTTACTGTATTTTTGGTCGCCGCAAATTTCTTGGTGATTCGAAATATGGCGCTTTGGCAACAAGCAATATTTATTGGCGCGATAAGTGTTTTAGCAAAGCTATGGGAGTTTGGAGGGGAATTTCTTATCCAAGACGTTGTTTTTAATCCTATGTCACTATGGGCTGGATTAATTAACTGTATCCTTTGGCCTTGGCTATTTATGTTACTAAGAAGAGTTCGTCGTCATTGGCATATTAGATAATGGCGACGGCTAGTTAAAACAATAAACATTGATAGGCGATAAGATGGATCTCTATTTGGCATCGGGTTCTCCGCGAAGAAAAGAACTTTTGCAACAGGCAGGCTATCGTTTTAGCATCGTTAAGCCGGACGTAGTTGAATGCAAGGGAGTAGACGAATCTCCCTCTGACTATGTGTTGAGACTTGCCTATGAGAAATCCGTAAAAGGGTTCGCGATGGCCAACCCAAATGCGACAGTATTGGGTTCGGATACGGTAGTGGTATTACAAAATAAAGTACTGGAAAAACCGGTTGATTTTCAAGACTCCAGAAGAATGCTACAAGCGTTATCTGGGCAGCGACATCAAGTTCTAACAGCGATTAGCATAATCAATAAAGATAAATTTTTATCTAAGTTGGTGACAACAGACGTATGGTTTAAGCCTCTGAATGAAGAAGAAATAAGCCAGTATTGGCAATCAGGCGAACCGTGCGATAAAGCTGGTAGTTATGGTATACAAGGTTTAGGTGGGCGATTTGTCTCACGTATTGAAGGAAGCTACTACGCAGTAGTAGGTTTGCCTCTATTTGAAACCGATCAGCTCTTGCAAGAATTTTTATAAGCTTAATGAGGTACTCTCATGAGTGCAGAGTTGTTGATAAACGTTACCCCAAGTGAAACAAGGGTAGCAATGATTGAAGGTGGTATCCTTCAAGAAGTCCATATCGAGCGAGAAGCACGCCGTGGAATCGTTGGAAATATCTATAAAGGTCGTGTATCTCGGGTTTTACCGGGAATGCAGGCTGCTTTTGTGGATATCGGTTTAGAAAAAGCCGCTTTTTTACATGCCTCCGATATTGTTCCTCATACGGAATGTGTCGCTGAAAATGAGAAGAAGCAGTTTCAAGTTCGAGATATTTCAGAGTTGGTTCGTCAAGGGCAAGATATTGTGGTTCAGGTTGTCAAGGACCCTCTAGGTACCAAAGGTGCTAGGCTTACGACTGACATTACCCTTCCTTCTCGATATCTTGTCTTTATGCCTGGCGCAAGCCATGTTGGGGTTTCTCAGCGAATTGATAGTGAAGAAGAAAGAGATCGTCTAAAAAGAACCGTTGCAGAATATTGCGATGAAGATGGCGGTTTTATTATTCGAACAGCAGCGGAAGGTGCCGACGAAAAAGAACTTGCTCAGGATGCTATTTTTCTAAAGCGACTTTGGAAAAAAGTGGGTGAAAGAAGAGCAAAATATAAAACCAGATCTACGTTATATGGTGAGTTAGGTTTGGCTCAGCGTATTTTACGTGATTTTGTAGGCACAGAATTAACTAGAATTCAGGTCGACTCTAGATTGGTATTTGAAACGCTAAAAGAGTTCACTTCTGAGTTTGTTCCCGAGCTTACGGTTAAGTTAGAACTTTATGAAGGTGACAAACCCATTTTCGATATGTTCGATGCAGAGAATGAGATTCAACGTTCTTTAGACCGTAAAGTGGAGTTAAAATCTGGTGGCTATCTGATCATTGATCAAACGGAAGCCATGACTACCGTCGACATTAATACCGGTGCATTTGTTGGTCGTAGAAACCTTGAAGAAACCATATTCAATACTAATATAGAAGCAACGCAAGCTATTGCCCGTCAATTAAGGTTAAGAAACTTAGGTGGTATTATCATTATCGATTTTATCGATATGATGGCTGAGGATCACCGAACTAGAGTTGCGGCGTCGCTAGAACAAGCGCTGGCCGTTGATAGAGTGAAAACAAATATTAATGGTTTCACCAGCTTGGGATTGGTTGAAATGACCCGAAAGCGAACCAGAGAAAGCATTGAACATGTCCTTTGTTCCAAGTGCCCTACGTGTGAAGGCCGTGGCTCAGTAAAAACGGTAGAGACAGTATGCTATGAAGTATTGCGTGAAATAACACGTGTTAATCGCGCATATGAAGCAGATAAGTTCGTGGTTTATGCATCACCGGCAGTGGCGGAAACGCTAGAAGGTGAAGAGTCACATGCTCTAGCTGAACTGGAAGTCTTTATTGGTAAACAGGTCAAAATTCAGGTTGAACATCTTTATATTCAGGAACAGTTCGACGTCGTTATGATGTAATGGAGTATTTGTGACTTCATTTGCTGCCCGAAGCGGGCGATTAGTAATGTGGATAATTGTAACAGTCATGGTTTCTTTGGCCATTGCTGTTACCGCGTTGCGCGTTTCCCTACCAAGACTCGATAATTATAAAGCCGAGATTTCTCAATTAGTCGGTGACATTACCGGCATTCCTTTTACTATCGGAGAAGTAAAGGGATATTGGCGTAATACCCACCCCTCAATCTCTCTTAAAGAACTTGCCGTTGAAGGTATCTCTAAAGAAGGGATTACTTTTAATATCAGCACAGTGGAACTGGAGTTCGACCTAATCCAATCCATTATGACACTTGAGCCGAAAGTCGCCTCTTTGAATGTTAAAGATCTTCATCTTGATATCAGCAGTATTAATTTCTTTCAAACGGATGACGAAAAACCAGCAGCCAGCGAAATAGAGAGCCAAAGCCTAACGGTGGTGGAACAGATTGAAAGGTTATTTTTTCGCCAACTGAAAGACTTCAATTTACTTGATTCTAAGATCGTTTACCAAACCTATGATGGTAACCAACGTGCTTTGGATATTGAGCAACTAAAATGGCGAAATAGAGGCAGTAATCATAAACTTGAAGGTTCTATCAGTGTTGTTGGAAGTCAAATCAATAGCCTAGCCGTAAAAGCGGATTTTAAAGATAACGGTTCCGTAAGAGATCTTTCTGGCGATTTTTATCTTCAGGCTAACAATATTCGTGTGACACCTTGGCTGACCTCTGAATGGATAAAACAGACGGGAATCGAAAGTGGACGAATTAATTTTAATAGCTGGTTTAGTGTTGAAAGTAACCAACCAGTTAATGCCTATGTTGAACTTTTGCCGTCAGAGTTAGTTTGGAAAAAGGAAAGTGAGCACCTGCTGCAAATAGAAGAGGGCATATTCAAACTGGTCCCTCTAATCGGCAACGATGGGTGGCAAGTCAGTGGTCATTCACTTCGCGTGAGAAGCAATGAATATGACTGGCCTAGCATCGACCTCGCCTTTAAATGGACACCAGATATGTGGACGCTCAATGCCTCTCAAATTGAGATAGCGTCATTGAGGCCACTCGCACACTTAGCACCTGATTCTACTAACATTAGTCAATGGTTGGGCAGACTAGATCCCCATGGACTGATAGAAGATATACGTGTGTCTCAATCTAATAATGCGTCTATTTCCTACTCTGCAAAGATCTCTGGTGCAGGTATTAAACAATGGGAGCTATTACCAGAAGTTCATGATCTAAACGCCAAGGTATCGGGTGATGGTACAAGGCTATCAGCCTATGCCACTTTGGTTGATGATGTTCTTCCCTATGGGGATGTTTTTCAGGCTCCACTTCGAATTAAAAATGGTGAAATAGCACTGGTCTGGGAGTTAGACGACGATGGTTGGCGATTGTGGGCAGACAAAATTACCGTTGCGACACCGGATCTGCAAGCTCAGGGCGCTTTCAGAATCGATTTTCCAAACGAACAACCTGCGTTTCTTTCTTTATACGCTGAAGCCGATGTGTATAACGCGGGTGAAACATGGCGTTATCTACCGACAAGAGCTCTAGGGCAAGGTTTAACGGATTACCTTTCAACAGCGATACAAGGTGGTAATGCGGAAAACGCTAGGATCATCTGGTATGGGCCACTCAATACGTTTCCATATAAGCAAAACGATGGCGTGTTTCAAGCGGAGGTTGGCTTGAATGACACTAAATTTAGCTTTGATACACGCTGGCCAACTATTACCAATATGCAGCTGAATTTGCTGTTTGAAAATGAATCCATGTATTTGGATTCGCGCTCTGCAACATTAAATGATGTGAAAGCGGAGAGAGTGACTGGTCAGATAGCGTACCTAGGCCCTACTGGCGCAATTGAAATAAAAGCGAAAGCGTCTGGTAAGGGACCAGCGGTGCGTGATTACATGATGGCGACACCATTAGTTAATTCTGTCGGTGCGGCTTTGACTGCCATTCGAGTTAAGGGTGATATTACCTCTGAGTTTCAATTGAATATCCCATTTGATACCAAGCTTGAATCCCGAGCTTGGGGATATGCAGACTTAGTGGGTAATCACATTAATATAGAATCACCACCAATGGAGTTGGAACAGGCGAAAGGTCGAATAAATTTTGATAACGATATAGTCCAAACGTCAGGATTATCGGCAAAGTTACTCAAGCAGCCAATTTCATTGGATTTTAAAGGGGAAAGCTTAGAGTCGTCATATTCTGTTGGTATTGATATTTTAGGGGACTGGGAGATAGAACCATTAGCGCCTTACATTGGCAATGTTTGGACGGATAAAGTGCGTGGGCATGCACCATGGAATATGGATATAGATATTCAGCTTAATGACGTCGGTTTTACCTATCAAATCGGGACGTCTGCCAACTTGGAATATATATCAAGTCAATACCCACTCCCATTAGCTAAAACCCTAGGAAAAAAAAGCAAGTTGCAGATGCAAGCTTCTGGAAATCAGGAAATGATTTCAGCTCGTTTGCAACTCCCTAATGTTAAATACCAGGCTGAAATTGACATTACGGGTTCTAAACCTGTACTAGAAGCAACAAACCTACTTGTCGGTAAAGGCGGGTTTAAAGTCAGCCCAGTTGTGGGTCATGATTTGGTGATAAGAACCTCGGATTTTAACTTAGATGATTGGTTGTCTCTGGCAAATGAACAAGAGACGACGACCCAACAATCGCGTTTAAGTAAGATGAACACCCCAGAAATCCCTATGCCTCTAAGGGTAAACATATCAACAGACAACCTTACGTTTGCATCTCTTGATTGGCATAAGGTTAATTTTAGTGCGCGGAAAAAGAATCTGTCTTGGATTTTTAACGTGGACAGTTCTGAGGCGAAAGGACAAGCAAACTATCTAGAGCCTTATGATTTGACGGTCGCGCTTGAACGACTGCATATATACGCGCCCTTCTGGGATGATGAGCCCTCTATAAATCCCGTTTATCAGACGGACACTGAACATCCGTTAATCAGTGAGTTTGACCGAAGCTTCCATCGGTTAATGCCGAATCTAACGTTAAATATAAAAGATTTCTGGTTGCAAGGTTATAAAGTTGGAACGGTAAATGTTGATCTTCAGCGGCAGGGAGAGCGTTTAAATTGGAAGAATATTGATATCAACAGTGGGACTAACCACATTAAAGCGAACGGTTGGTGGGAACTGAACAAAACCAATAGCAAGTCCAGTATGGCTCTGGTAATGGAAGGTGAAAACAATACAGAGTTAATGGATAGATTTGGCATTAGCTCAGGCATCAAAAAGCGCCTTTCGAAATGTCATCTCAGCTGTCTTGGCAGGGAGCGCCATGGTCATTGCAAGTCGACACGCTTAATGGAGAGATGAATGCGAAGTTGGGTAAAGGGATCATATCCGATGTAAATGGAGCGGCGAAATTACTAGGAATGTTCAGTTTAGATTCTATTATTAGAAAGATGCAGCTCGATTTTACCGATGTATTCGATAATGGTTTAGCGTTCAATAGCATTACCGGCTCAGGCAAGATGGAAAAAGGAATATTTGTTACCAACAATATTGAAATGGACGCTACCGCAGGTGAAATGACGATACGTGGTATGGCTGACCTGAACGTAAACCGCGTTGATGCAGAAGTTGAATTTACGCCTGATTTGACCTCAGGTATTCCTGTATTGACCGCTTTTGCTGTTGCTCCTCAAACGGCCATTGTTGTATTTGCAATTTCGACGGTGATTTCGCCCGTTGTAGATGTATTTACCAAGATACGTTACCAAGTTGTCGGTTCTCTAGATTCCCCCGAAGTAAAAGAGCTGTCTCGAAGTAAAGGTGCATATACGCTACCGAATACAAAGAGTAAGGAAGGTAAATAGATGAATAGTGTTGGTGTAGTTCAGATGACATCTGGATCGGAACCATTGAAGAATCTAGCGTTTATCGATATCCAACTTAAGCAACTGGCGAAGGAGGGCGTTAAATTAGTTCTTACTCCTGAAAATTGCATTGTATTTGGATCAAAAGAAGATTATCTCAGCCATGCTGAGACACTAGGTTCTGGCGTTGTTCAAGATCAATTATCGGCAATGGCTAAGCGTTATAAATTGTGGATTGTGATTGGCAGTATGCCAATCATTCGAGGTAAAAATATAAGTACAACATGCTTAGTCATCAATAGTACGGGAGAACTTGTCGCGCATTACGATAAGCTGCATATGTTCGATGCCGACGTAGAGGATAAACATGGGCGCTACCGAGAATCTGAGATCTTTCAGCCAGGTAACCAAGTGGTGGTGGTGGATACACCCGTTGGAAGGCTTGGGCTTGCCATCTGTTATGATATCCGGTTTCCGCATTTGTTTTCTGAACTTGTATCGAATGGAGCACAGATTATTTCTTTACCAGCGGCGTTTACCGCGACAACCGGTGATGCCCATTGGGAAGTATTATTAAGAGCAAGGGCGATTGAAAGCCAGTGTTGGTTTATCGCTAGTGCTCAAACCGGTCGACATCCCTGTGGCAGAGAAACATGGGGACATTCCATGATAATCTCCCCTTGGGGTAAGATAACACAACAACTTAGTAGTGAAGTCGGTGCTTTACACGAGGATATCGATCATCGTGTAACTCAATCAGTAAAAAGCAATATGCCTTTACAGAAGCATGCTCGATTTCAATCACTGTTAACATCAGAATAAAGGCAACAAATGACCATTAATCGTGTAGAAAATGATTTACTCACCTCCTCTGGCTTAACCGAGCAAAATATCGCGGATACGCTAGCGAGCATTGCTACGCGTCAGATTGACTATGCCGACATTTATTTTCAATCAAGTTGGCATGAATCCTTAGTATTGGAAGATCGTATTATCAAAGATGGGTCATTTAATATCGATCGTGGTGTTGGGGTTAGAGCCATCACCGGAGAAAAAACAGGCTTTGCTTATTCTGATCAGATTCAGTTAGATAGCTTGATGCAAAGTGCTGTGGCTGCGAAAGGTATTGCACAGCAAGGTCAGTCTGGGCAGGTTAAAACCTTTAGTCGTACTTCCAATAGCAATAGCTATTCAGATGTTAATCCGCTAGAAAGTTTAGAAAAGCAGCAAAAAATTGATTTGCTAAAAGAGCTTGATGCCTACATTCGAACCAAAGAACCTTTGGTGCAAGAAGTTTCGGTTAGCCTGAGTGGTGTTTATGAGCAAATTCTCGTGGCCGCAACGGATGGTACTTATGCCGCTGACATAAGGCCTTTAGTGAGACTTTCTATTAGCGTACTGGCCATCAAGGGGGACCGCAGAGAGCGTGGTAGTTCCGGTGGTGGTGGTCGTTATGGGTACGACAATTTCATTTCGGATGAAAACGGTAGAAAGGCGGCTTATACCTTTGCAGATGAAGCGATAAGACAGGCTTTAGTCAATTTAGAAGCGGATGCAGCACCTGCTGGCGCGATGCCAGTTGTATTGGGTGGTGGTTGGCCCGGTGTACTACTGCATGAAGCGGTAGGGCATGGATTAGAAGGTGATTTTAACCGCAAAGGTTCTTCGGTATTTTCCGGAAAAATCGGGGATAAAGTTACATCAGGGCTCTGTACTATTGTTGATGACGGAACCATGCTAGATCGACGTGGCTCACTAAATATTGATGATGAAGGTGTACAAGGGCAATACAATACACTTATCGAAAACGGCGTACTTAAAGGCTATATCCAAGACAAACACAATGCTCACCTTATGGGTGTAAAGCCTACGGGTAATGGACGTAGAGAATCTTATGCGCATTTACCAATGCCTCGAATGACAAATACCTATATGTTGCCAGGCGAACATACCCCAGAAGAGATAATCTCGACGGTGAAAAAAGGGATATATGCGCCAAACTTTGGTGGCGGTCAGGTAGATATAACCTCAGGGAAATTTGTTTTCTCAACGTCAGAAGCCTATTTGATTGAGAATGGTAAAATTACTCGGCCTGTAAAAGGCGCGACACTTATCGGTTCGGGTATAGAAGCGATGCAGCAAGTCTCTATGGTGGGCAATGATCTGTCTTTAGACAAAGGTGTCGGTGTGTGCGGTAAGGCGGGTCAAAGTGTACCGGTTGGCGTTGGGCAACCAACATTGAAATTAGATTCTATTACTGTTGGTGGAACGGAGTAGCGGTTACCTAGTAGTGTAGATGAAGACTTAATTAGTTAATTTGGACTAGCAGCGATGCTAGTCCAATTAATGATTGTGAAATTATTCTGGCTTTTCCTTTAATTCCTTCAACTCTTTGAGTATCTGAAAGATCTCTCTGTAGGCTTTTGGCGGCTTATTCGCTTTCTTTTCTCGGTTTGCTTGTAAGTAAAGTTGGCGCATACGCTGCCTATCAGCACTAGGATAAGTTTCCATTATCTCATTGAGGACAACATCACCTTGTTCTACTAGCTTGTCTCTGAGCTGCTCTAGCTTATGCAATTCAAAGGTTGCCTGAGAGTGTTTATTTAGATATTTATCCAAAGCTGCCTGTATTGGCTCAATCTCGATCGTTCGCATTAGCTTACCAATGTACTGTAACTGACGGCGTTTCGCTTCGTTCTTAAAACGTTGCGCGTCAATTATTGCAATTCGTAGCCCGTCTGGAAGTGGAAATTTTTCTAGCACGGAAGGCTTTAAGCCAACGAGTCCTACTCCTAGCTCTTGCAGCGCTTCCATATCATTTTTCATCTCGGTCTTACTTACCCAGATGATTTCCTCTTCTTCTTCCCATGGTGCTTTTTGGTTTTTTCTTGCCATTTTGTTAGATTCTCGCAGTTATCTAGAGAGATATGACACTATTTTAGCAAGAATTATGGGGAGAAAGTGAAAAGCTTGTTACTCTAAGCAAAGATAATCTACAAAGAACGAAAATTATGGATGTTAAACAACAGATTGCCCAGCAAAAAATAGAGCTCGAACTTGCTGTTGAGAAAGCACTTAAGCTTGCTACAGGTACGGCGGATGCCGCTGAAGTCGCTATTACCAAGACAACGGGTATTAGTGTATCGACTCGTATGTGTGAAGTTGAAAATGTTGAATTTAATAGTGATGGTGCATTAGGTATTACCGTTTACCGCGGTCAATGTAAAGGTAGTGCATCCACCTCAGATTTAAGTGAAAGAGCGATTCAACAAACGGTTGAAGCGGCGCTTGATATTGCAAGGTATACATCCGAAGACCCATTTTCTGGTCCTGCACCGAAAGAGTTGATGGTCAAAGAAATCCCAGACTTAGATCTTTTTCATCCAGACGAACCAGATCCTGACAGAGCCGCTAAAATCGCGATCGCTGCGGAAACTGCCGCACTAGAGTACAGCGACAAGATCAAGCAAAGTGATGGGGCAAGTTATGACAGTCATTATGGTTTAAAGGTTTACGGTAATAGCCATGGTTTGCTCGCCAGCTATGCCTCTAGCCGTCATAGCATTAGTTGTGTCATGATTGGTGAAGGAAAGAATGGCGTGATGGAGCGCGATTACGACTACAGCGTAGCGCGCGCCGTTGGTGATTTATGGACACCAGAAAGGGTGGGAATAAGCTCTTCAGAGAAAACACTGGCTCGCCTAGATGCGCGCAAAATCGGGACTGGTAAATATCCTATCTTATTTGCAGCCGATGCTGCTACTGGATTAATTGGCCATTTGGTGATGGCGATTAGTGGAGGCAACTTATATCGTAAGTCTTCATTCTTACTAGACGCCCTTGGAACGAAGATTCTTCCGGATTGGTTTAGTATTGAAGAGAAGCCACATGTCCTCAAAGGATTAGCCTCTAGCCCATTTGATAGTGAAGGCGTATTTACTCAAGATCGTTCTATTATCACTGACGGAATATTGGCTACCTATCTGTTGACGAGTTATTCTGCCCGCAAGCTAAATATGACGCCTACTGGTCATGCTGGTGGTATTCATAACTGGTATGTGAAACCGACAGGGCAAGATTTCCAACAGATGCTAAAGGAACTCGGAACAGGGCTTCTTGTGACTGAGTTGATGGGGCAGGGTGTGAATGTTGTGACTGGCGATTATTCTCGTGGTGCCGCAGGGTTTTGGGTGGAAAATGGTGAGATTCAATATCCAGTATCTGAGATTACTATCGCGGGTAATCTAAAAGATATGTTTAAACAGATTGTTGCTGTCGGTTCCGACATTGAAACACGTTCTCAGATCCAGACAGGTTCAATCTTGATTGAATCGATGAAGGTAGCTGGAGAGTAGGTAGAAGAAAGCGAGTAGATAATGCCTAGGGTTCTCACTCTAGGCATTATGCAACCTGAATCAATATGTGACTCTAAATTAATATGTAGTCTTAACCTAAATAAATATAGTCGCTAAGCCCAAAAAGACCGACAAACCAATGACATCAGTGATGGTAGTCAGTGCCATCCCACCCGCTAATGCGGGGTCAATTTTCATTTTCTTAAGCAGTATCGGGATAGTCACACCAGCGATACCAGCAACAATTAAATTTGTTAGCATTGCAGCCGCTATGATCCCACCAAGCAACCAGTCACCTTTCCAAACCACGACTATTCCGCCAATAATTAAGGCCCAAAGTAATCCGTTTAAAAAACCAATCGCCGCTTCTTTAAGCAGGAGTTCTTTTTTATTACTGTCACCGATATGACCGAGGGCTAAACCTCTAATGACAAGTGCAACGGTTTGGTTTCCCGCTACCCCGCCCATGGAAGGGACTATCGTCATTAATACCGCGATAGCCGCCATCTGTTCAAGCGTGGCTTCAAACATATTGGAAACCGATGCAGCAGCGAGTGCGGCAAGTACGTTAGCACCTAACCACACGCTTCGTCGTTTCGTCGATTTAAAAACAGGGGCAAAGGTGTCTTCGTCATCATCCATACCCGCCAAGCTCATCATTGAATGCTCAGCGTCCTCACGGATGATATCGACGACGTCATCGATGGTAATACGGCCAACAAGGTGTTGATTTTCATCGACAACAGGGGCTGACACCCAGTCACGGCGTTCAAATAAGCTTGCGACATCGGAGTCACTTGTATCGACGGGAATCGCCTCATCGGCATCGTCCATCACGTCACTGACTTGTACATCAGGTTGTGTGGTGATCAATGTGGTCAGAGAAAGGTGTCCAATAAGGCGGCTATCTTCATCGATGACATACAATGCATCAGTGACGTCAGGCAGTTCGCCCTTCATGCGCAAATAGCGCAATACTACGTCTAGTTCAACGTCTCCACGAATAGTGGTAACGTCGGTATTCATCATCCCACCAGCGGTATCTTCAGGATAGGCAAGAGCGGTTTCTACTCGAAACCTGTCAGAGATATCCATTTGGTCCAGAATCTCTTTGGACACATTGTCAGGCAGGCTTCGAAGTACATAGGCTAAGTCATCGGTATCCATGCCTTCTGTCGCTTCTGCAAGCTTCTCAGGCGCCATCTGGGATACAAGACCATCTTTCACATCCTCATTTAGCTCATCAAGGATTTCACCATAGTCTTCAGGATCGGTTAATTGCCAAAGTACATCTCGAGATTTTCGTGGAGAGGATTCTAGAAGATGGGCAATATCTTCTGGTTCCATGTCTTGGAGTTGACGACGGACATGGACAAAGCGACCACTATCGAGGGCATCGCTGACTTCTTGTAGGGTTTGGTGAGCCTGCTGGGCTTGATCGAGTTCTTGTTGCGGCTCCGCCATTTTCTTCCCCCCACATGAGTTAGTGATTACAATTTCTGAATAGTAACCTAATTTTACCCCTTATTTAATAAGATCTTATTACCAAGTAGGATTTTTTGAATAATTGCAATTGATTGAGTATGAAAAGTATAGACTACTCATCTTCTTCAAATTTAGATTCGATTAACTCACATACTGCGTCTAGAGCGGTGGGGGCATCGGCACCTCGGGCGGAAACCGTGACATATTGACCTTGTGAAGACTCCAACATGATTAAACCCATGACGCTGTCGGCCGACATTTCTTTATTTTCTTCATTACTAACTGAGATATCTGCGTCGTAACTTTGGGCAAGTTCAACTAGTTTGACCGCTGCTCTCGCATGTAGGCCTAAACGATTTTGAATAAGTACTGTTTTACTGCATTTCTGAGTCAATAATTTACCCTCTGAGCTTTTCTATACTGGTATGCCTAATCTGTACTTGCTTACCTTGGGCTTTGAAATATTCACCAAGTTGTTGTGTTATAAAGACAGAACGATGCTTCCCACCAGTACAACCTATTGCCACGGTAAGATAACTTCGGTTGTTCTTCTCTAAAGATGGAAGCCATTTTTGTATGAACAGTTGTATGTCTTGCTTTAGCTCGGTAACAGAATGTTGAGTTTTAAGGAATTCGATTACCGGTTTATCTAGACCCGTGAACGATCTTAGCGCAGGCTCCCAATGTGGATTGGGCAAAAAACGAACATCGAATATATAGTCAGCATCATGAGGTAAGCCATACTTAAAGCCGAATGATTCAAATACCATAACCAGTTCTTGCCTCTCGCGGCCTAATATTCTCATTCGAACCAATTCACTTAAGTCGTGTAGAGATTGGTCACTGCTATCTATCACTAAATCAGCCTGCTCTTTTACGTATTCTAGCAATACGCTTTCTTTCTCAATGGCTTGATCGAGAGAGAGCTTATCTTTGCCAAGTGAAAGAGGATGAATACGCCTTGTTTCGCTGTATCGTTTTAATAGAGAGGTAGGGCTTGCACCTAGAAAGAAGAGCGTCAATTCGGTCGACTCTCTCAATTCTGTTAATTTTTGGGTGAAAAAGTCTGGGTTGTTTGGCAGGTTTCTAATATCAATGCTGACAGCAACATTTTGTCGACTGTTTTTCGTCGAATTGATAAATTGGTCGAGTAAATCTATCGGTAGGTTATCAACAGTATAATAACCTAGATCCTCAAGCACTCTTAATGCGACGCTTTTCCCTGCGCCAGATTGACCACTAATAATAACTAAGTGGGCAGTATCATCCGGTTGAGTTACACCATTCATGCGTTATTTATCATTACCTCGAAAAGCTCTTTATCGCTTTGCGCTGCTCTGAGCTGTTTTAGAACCTGTTTGTTGCTTAGGCGCTCAGCCATGGAGGAAAGCGTTTTTAGATGCTCTTTACATTGTGCGTCAGGAACAAGAAGGGCAAATAACAGATCGACGGGTTTATTATCAATAGAGTCGAACTCAATCGGTTCGCTGCATTGAACAAGAATAGCAACGGCTTCGTCCGCCGCCATCATTCTAGCGTGTGGAATGGCTATCCCGTTCCCAATTCCAGTACTACCCATTTTTTCTCGGTTGAGCATACATTCAAATAGTTCGTTTGAACTTTTTCCGGTATGTTCCGCTGCTATCTGGCTTATAAGTTCTAAAGCTCGTTTTTTGCTTGTACATTGGACGGCACTTTTAGTGCAGTCCAATGATAGTACTTGGTTAATTTGCATAGTTAATGATTATTTAGTTTTTCTTTATGTTTGTTTAACTGACGTACTAATTTATCGACTAAAGAGTCTATCGCAGCATACATGTTCTCTTCGTCTGCTGTCGCATGGATATCGTCTTGGCTGACATGTAGTGTTGCTTCTGCGATATGGTGCACTTTTTTCTACGCGTAATACCACATGAACATTATTTATATGTTCGAAAAAACGCTCTAATTTTTGAAATTTAGAATTTATGTAGTCCTGCATTGAATCGGTAATCTCAACATGATGTCCTTTAATATTGATTTGCATAGACTTTCCTTATTTTCGATGCCTAGAGTAGGCGTTTACGCTGACTCGATGGGGAAATACCCAAAGATTCTCGGTATTTTGCTATGGTTCGTCTTGCTACCTGTATCCCTTGGTCAGCTAACAGTGCGGCAATCTTGCTATCACTTAGTGGTTTAGCCGCGTTCTCTGCCGCGACTAGCTTCTTAATTAATGCTCGAATTGCCGTTGATGAACATTCTCCACCATTATCGGTACTTACATGGCTTGAGAAAAAATACTTGAGTTCAAAAATACCTCTTGGGGTATGCATGAATTTCTGGGTCGTCACCCTAGATATAGTCGACTCATGCATCTCGACAGCCAAGGCAATATCGTTAAGTACCATTGGCTTCATTGCTTCTTCTCCAAATTCGAAGAAGTCTTGCTGGTGTTCAACAATACAGCGAGAGACTTTTAATAAGGTCTCATTGCGACTCTCTAAACTCTTGATTAACCATTTTGCTTCTTGCAGATTACTGCGAATAAATTGGCTATCGACACTATTGCCTTTTCCCATCGCGGCATACTGTTGATTTACTTTCAGTCTTGGAACGCTGTCTGGATTTATCGTGACTGACCACTTGCCTTTATCTTTAAGTACAGAAACATCAGGAATGACATATTCTGTCTCATCTGGTGTGATCGAGCTGCCAGGGCGAGGATCAAGCTGTTGAATCAATTGCATGACTTCGCGAAGTTGGTCTTCTTTTAGCTTACTTTCTTTTAAGATTAGCTTGTAATCGCGATTACCTAACTGGTCGATATGATTGGTTAAGATCAGTTTTGTTTCGGCTAACCAAGGCGTATCCTCTGGATACGTGACGAGCTGAAGCAGCAAACATTCTTGAAGATTACGAGAGGCGACGCCTAATGGATCAAACTGCTGGACTCGTTTTAATACCGCTTCAACTTCATCCAATTCGACTTCTTCATTACTGACACTTTCTAGGATTTCTTCCACAGAAACGGTGAGGTAGCCATAGTTATCAACAGCGTCGATGATCGCGGTTGCAATCGTTTGGTCAGTTTCTGAAAATGGCGTTAAATCGAGTTGCCATAATAGGTAATCTTGAAGGCTTTGAGTGGTTTCACCTTGGTAAACAGGCATGTCGTCATCGAGTGCTATACCTGTACTACCTGTGTTCGCACTATAAACGTCATCCCATGATGCGTCCATTTCTAAGTCGTCAGAAATTTCTGATTTTTCAATAACTTCAGAGCTGTCTGGAACTTCAGGTTCGCTTGATACTTCGACCGCTACCTCTGTAGATGAGTCATCTTTGGCTTTTTCATTGTTATCAGGAATCGTCGCTTCTTCAGGACCTTCATCAACATCGAGTAAAGGGTTAGATTCTAAAGCTTCTTGGATCTCTTGTTGCAAGTCTAAAGTCGACAATTGCAACAAGCGGATGGCTTGCTGCAACTGGGGCGTCATAGCAAGTTGTTGGCCAAGCTTGAGTTGTAATGATGGTTTCATCCAGTATTTAGAGCCTTGTTCTTATTTTTGGCGCTTAAAATTAGACACCAAATAAATCCATTTTCTTTATTACTTTAATCATAGACGGAATTGCTCCCCGAGATAAACCTGTTTCACCTGTTCATTGTTGAGAACTTGATCTGGTGTCCCTTCTGCAATGAGATGGCCTTGACTTACTATGTAAGCTTTTTCACATACGTCGAGTGTCTCGCGAACATTGTGATCGGTGATAAGTACACCTAGGCCCCTGTCTCGTAAATGCTCTATGATTTTTTTAATGTCGATGACGGATATCGGGTCAACCCCTGCGAAGGGTTCATCTAATAAGATGAACTCTGGATTGGCGGCTAAGGCTCTGGCTATCTCAACTCGCCGACGTTCGCCTCCCGACAAAGCCATTCCCGCACTTTTTCTGATGTGTTGGATATTAAACTCATCCAACAGATCTTCCATTCTGTCTTGCCTGTCTTCACGGCTCAGTTCTTTTCGAGTTTCTAGAACGGCCATAATATTGTCTTCAACCGACAGTTTTCGAAATATGGATGCTTCTTGAGGAAGATACCCTATCCCCATACGTGATCGACTATGCATAGGAAGAATACTAATGTCGTTATCATCAATCATAATTCTTCCCTCATCGCGTGCGACAAGTCCAACAATCATATAAAAGGAGGTGGTTTTACCAGCCCCATTTGGACCGAGTAGACCAACAATCTGTCCTGACTCTACGGTCAAGCTCACATCGGCAACGACTTTTCGATTCTTATAGCTCTTGGCTAAATGCTCTGCTTTTAATATTGCCATATTATTGCTTAGTCGTTTGTGTTGGTTGAAGGACGGTTTTTACTCGTTCACCTGCACCACTATCTGCGGTGAGTTTTTGTGAGCCAATTTTATAGGTGATTTTGTTTCCCTTTATAATACTTTCATCTTGAGACAATATGGCATCAGTAATCATTGTTAATTTGTCATCATTAACATTGTAGTAGAGCTCTTTAGATTGCCCGTCTAAGGTTTTTCCATCATCAGTCAACTGAGAAAATGTTGCAGGATTTCCATAACCTTCAATCTCTCTTAATGAGCCATCCTCTGGATTACGGATGACGATAAGTTTGTCAGCGTTGATGTTTATGCTGCCTTGCTTGAGTTTTACGTCCCCTGTAAAAGTAACGGTATTACTTTTCATATCAAGGTTCTGAGTGTCTGAGTCTATATAAATAGGCTGATCCGAATCAGACTTAAGCGCATAAGCGTTACTTGTCGCAAGCAGACAAGCGATAAGGCTAAGGTGTGAGAGTTTCATATCTACCTTGTACATGGTTGAACAGAGTGGCGATGTTTTTTCCAAAATTGCCTTTCATCGCTTGTCCTTTGTTTTCAAATGCTGGGCCGACTAATAACACCGGGTTGTCTGCCCAAAAATCTCTATTATCTAAGTGAATAGAAAGTCTGTCTGTTGCCATGGTATCAAAACCAGCATCAGGTAATAAATTTTTTGCTAGAACGTTATCGTATAAAGTGAGGACGTGGTCCTTATCTAAAATGCCACGGTCAGCGGTGATTTCCCATTCTTGGATTTCACCGTCTTTATAAATATAAAGAACTGGGTACTCAAATCTGGTGTCGCCACTTACCGCATAATGGTCGAGATAATTAGAGGTGATTCGATAGCTTCTGGTACCAGAATCGTTGTAATTTGTATTATCGACATTTCGACCGCTTAGCGCTGGTACTTCAATATCAGGGATAACCTGAACTACTTCTACGTTTCTTGCACCAAACAAGTAGTAAGCTGAGTACGCCGCTACTATAAAAACCATGGTGTAAAGAACGCGAGAAATACTCATATACTCAAACCTTTATGCGCGTCTAACTCGTCTCTTGCTTCCAATATTAGATCGCATACCTCGCGTACTGCTCCATGACCACCCTTGATATGAGTGACATAGTTTGCACGCCTTGCAAGTAATGGATGACCATCGGCAACACAAACCTTGAGCGCTACTTTTTCCATTACTGGCCAATCGATAAGGTCATCACCTATGTAGCCAGTAGATTCAGGTAAGACATTAATTTTAGAACAAATATCCTTATAAGCCTTAACTTTGTCGTCTTGTCCTTGATAGATGAGGTTTATACCCAAGGCTCTCATCCTATTTTCGACGATTTGTGATTTTCGACCAGTAATTATCGCGATTTCGATTCCAGCATTCATAAGTGATTTTACACCATATCCATCGCGAGTATGGAAGGTCTTCATCTCTTCTCCTTGATTGCCCATATAAATCAAGCCGTCAGAAAATACGCCATCAACGTCACAGATGAGTAGCTTAATTCCTTTTGCAATGGCGATGATATCTTTTGATACCGGGCCATAAATGGTGTTCACAAGATCGTTTTTTGACAAATTTGGCACTACATTACCCCTGCC
>LLEJ01000018.1_pt1 | contig 21178 bp, 20 predicted proteins | sample 595831 | NCBI WGS metagenome assembly LLEJ01 (sample SAMN02919310, study PRJNA255460) | bioreactor metagenome | biome: chemostat; feature: culture 2011_10.1; material: sediment; isolation source: day101 10degC chemostat 2011 inoculated with Wadden Sea sediment taken from... | place: Germany: Bremen... | reverse complement strand
TGCTGTGGCTCGGTTATGGGATCGTCATCTAAAGTGGTCATGGCGGCACTCATTATTTTTCTTCCCCGTGACGACATGTTGTTACGACGGATTGCGCTCTACCCCTAGCGGTTATATTGACCTCGCTAAAACCATGTCAGCATCTAAATGGCAAACGTTAAGACACATCCGCCTCCCAGCCGCATTACCAGCCCTTGCCTCGGGCATTCGAGTTGCCGTCGTGTTGCCCCAATCGGCGCGGTAGTTGGTGAATGGGTAGGTTCCAGTGCTGGACTGGGGTATTTTGATGCTGCAAGCCAACGCACGAATGATGATCGATGAGATGTTTGCGGCATTGTTTATTTTAGCCCTATTTTCTATCACCTTATATTTCATCACAGACAGATTACTCAAACGAGCTATCCATTGGCAGCTCTAACCTAAACCCATCAATATTTAAGGAAAAATAATGCATTCCCAAACCCGAACAGGTTCTATCGCAAAAAAAGGATGGTTGGCTCTTTTACTCTCTGGTCTTTCTCTCAATGCGAGCGCAGAGCAAAAGAGTGTTACGTTAATGCTGGACTGGTTCGTAAATCCTAACCATGGTCCTATCGTCATAGCGCAAGAAAAAGGTTACTTCAATGACCAAGGGCTTAACGTTGTAATTCAAGAGCCCGCTGACCCAAGTATGCCGGCTAAGCTTGTCGCTGCAAATAAAATCGATTTGGCTATCTCCTATCAAACCAGCTTAACCATTGATGTCGCTGAAAACCTTCCTCTCATTCGCGCTTCTACTCTCATCGCGACACCACTCAATACCTTGATGGTTTTAGACAATGGCAAGATACATTCCCTTGCGGATTTAAAAGGTAAAAAAATAGGCATCGCTATTGCCGGCAATGAAGAAGCAACCGTAGGTACCATGCTCGAATCCGCGGGTATTACCTTCGATGATGTAGAAATAATCAACGTTGGTTGGGCACTTTCTTCTTCTTTAGCATCGGGGAAAGTTGATGCGATTTGGGGTGGTTTACGCAATTTTGAGTCAAATCAGCTCGCGATTGAAGGCTATAAAGCGAAGGCTTTTTATCCTGAAGAACATGGCGTCCCTGCCTACGATGAACTTATCGTTGTAGCCAACGCGAACCATTATGATGCCGATGCTATCCGTCGATTTAATAAAGCGATTGAGAAAGCCACTATATACATTATTAACCACCCGCAAGACGCATGGATAGAGTTTGCCGCTTACTCACCAGACACATTAAATAACGAACTAAACAAACGAGCTTGGCGCGATACGCTGACACGATTTGACCTTAGGCCCGCAGCCGTTGATCTGGAACGTTACGACCAGTTCACTCAGTTTCTATATAAAAACAAAATCATTCGCTCAAAACCTAAAGCATCTGATTTTGTACCAACGTTGTAATACTAGGGAAATAGGATGAAGCATCAAGATCTTATCAACGCATGCATAGATGAATGGCAAGCCTATACCGGCCATTCATTCGTTAAACAACTCGCGACTGGCAAGCTCAATGAACACGCTTACTTACATTATCTTAAACAAGATTTTCTATTCCTAAAGCATTATGCGCGAGCCTATGCGATGGCTATCTACAAAGCTCGAACATTAGCGGAAATGCGCATGGCACTGCCAAGTGTGCAAGCACTACTGGACAGCGAGATCTCACATCACGTTACCTACTGCCAAAAGTGGGGACTTAGTGAAGCAGATATGGAAGCAGAACCAGAAGCGTTCAGTACGGTCGCGTACACACGTTACGTTTTGGACACTGGAATGTCAGGGAATCTAATCGACCTTTATGTGGCCTTAGCACCCTGCTCTTTAGGTTATGCCGACATCGGGAAAAACCTTTTGCACAGTGCCGATACCGAAACGAACAACAACCCATATCTGAACTGGATAGCGCTTTATGGCGGTGATGAGTTTCAATCCGGTGCGAGCACCAGTGCAGGTCAATTGGATGACTTACTCGCTGAAATAACGCTTGAAAGTGAACGGGGCCAGCAGTTGTGTGACGTATTTAGAACAGCAACTCGAATGGAAATTGCATTTTGGCAGCAAGGATTAGACGCTGCGATTTAAATAAAGGACACAGACATGACAACTATGAACCAGAAAAAACAACACATAATCAAACAATTAAAGGCTGTTCGGGAACAGAAACCATTGGTCGTAAATATTACCAACTACGTGGTAATGAACAATACCGCCAATGCTCTTCTCGCCATAGGCGCATCCCCTATTATGGCGCACAGCCAGCAAGAAATGGCGGAAATGATGAGCTTTTCAGGTGCATTGGTTATTAACATCGGCACCCTTGATAGTGTGTGGACTCCGCGTATGGAATATGCCGTTGAGCAGGCCAATATTAATAATAAAATAGTGATCCTTGATCCCGTAGGGTGCGGAGCAAGTCAACTAAGAACAGAGACGGCACGGCGTATTGTTCAGGCGGCTGACAAGCTTATTGTGCGAGGTAATGCATCGGAGATCATTGCGTTAGCAGGTGAACAAGCTCAAAGCAAAGGCGTTGATGCTCTAGATTCTAGTGATGCTGCAGTAGATAGCGCCCAATTTTTGACTAAAGAGTATAAATGCAGTGTGGTTATATCCGGTGCAACCGATTATGTGGTAACTGAAACGGAGGTTGTGCAACTGAATAATGGTGACACGATGATGCCTTATGTCACCGGAATGGGTTGTACTCATACTGCTCTTATTGGTGCATTTGCCGCCGTAGGCGACACGAGCGGTTTAGCCGCAACAGCAATACTGGGAGTTGCGGGAGAAATCGCGGCAGAGAAATCCGCAGGTCCAGGGTCTTTGCAATTACATCTTCTAGATACGCTTTATCAGCTGGATGATGACATGTTGCTTAATCGTTTGAAGGTGAGCTAGTTCGTCCATTGGCGAAATCAAACTCGCGAAGGCCGTAAACCTAGAACATTAATGGGTCAGGAATATGGAGATACTCGAGCATCTGCGGAACGGTCTCCATATTGTTCACGATCTTAATTGGCTTGGTATAAAAGGGAAACGACAGGTGAACCAAACAGCGAATAATAAATCCACTCTATATCGACTTTATTTGGTTACGGATGATCAGCAAGATATTAACACCTTAAAAAAAGTAGTACAAAAAGCGGTCCAAGGAGGTGTAACAGCGGTTCAGATACGTGAAAAACATGGCGATGTCCAAGCATTTATTGAAAGAGCTATGGCAGTAAAAACGATCCTAAAAGGTACTGATGTCCCTTTGATTATCAATGATAGGGTTGATGTCGCGCTAGCGGTTGAGGCTGACGGAATCCATTTGGGTCAAAGTGATATGCCCGTGGTCACCGCTCGTCGATTGGTGGGTGATAACATGATTATTGGCTTATCGGTAGAAAATGAAGAACAGCTCGAGGCATCAACACATCTGCCTATTGACTATATTGGTCTCAGTGCCATTTTTTCGACACCAACTAAAACCAACATAGTAAAGCAGTGGGGGCTAGAAGGGCTAGAACGCACTGTAAAAATGAGCCCGTTACCGGTTGTCGCTATTGGTGGGATTAATCAATCAAATATCCATCGAGTATCAAAAAACCGGTGTGGATGGCATTGCGATAGTTTCCGCTATCTGTCACGCAGATGACCCACAATTAGCCAGCCAACACCTGTTAGAATTAATGAAGCAATAATCAAAGCCGCTGACGTGAATGTCATCATCGGCGATCTATGACTCGTGAACTCGGTTCTCTAAAAATAAATTCTGGCCGATTTTTATGCTATTTTATCTGTACTAACCACTAACCTAGTAGACAGATGGATTACACTTTAGAGCCAATTGGTATCATTCATACGCCCTATAAGAAAAGTTTGCCGTCCCTAGACAGCCTAGATTGGCACCTAGCGCTACCGCAAGAATTCAATTAAGCGGCCAATCTAATTCACCTGAAGCCGTTCGAGGAATCGAACAGTTTAGTCACCTGTGGCTGCTATTTATGTTTGACCAGAACCTTCACGCCGGTTGGACACCAACGGTGAGACCACCTCGTTTAGGGGGTAACGAACGTGTCGGTGTATTCTCCTCTCGCTCTCCTTTTCGACCTAACGGCATAGGTATGTCTGCTGTCGAATTAAAGGGAGTCAAACAGGAGGAAGGCCAAATCTGGATTGAACTAGGTAGCGTCGATCTGGTTGATGGAACCCCAATTATTGATATCAAGCCCTATATACCGTATTCAGATTCGATATTTGATGCCAATGGTGGATTCGCTCAAACGGAACCAAAGTTACTCAAGGTTGTATTTTCTGCGCTCGCCGATCAACAGATTGGCTTCCATGCAAATAAAGAACAGGTTAGAGCGGTAATTAATGAGGTGTTAAGGCAAGACCCTCGACCCGCCTATAAAAAGAACCAGATTGACAGTAAAGAATATGCAGCAAACCTGTTCGATCTAAACGTTAAATTTAAGGTAAACGACGAATTAGTTATCGTCACTGCCATTGAACGCTTTTGACTAAAGCAAATGGCTGATATCATATTCAGCTAATTTTTATTAACCATGATGAACGGATACCATAAATGCGTACCAGTAAATATCTTCTTTCAACCCTGAAAGAGACGCCAAACGACGCAGAGATCATTAGCCACCAACTAATGCTACGTGCAGGTATGATCCGCAGACTTGCTTCAGGTCTTTATACTTGGCTACCTACCGGTTTACGTGTACTGCGTAAAGTCGAAAATATTGTTCGAGAAGAAATGAATAATGCCGGTTCTGTAGAAATGATAATGCCCGTGGTTCAACCTTCTGAGCTATGGCAAGAAACCGGCCGTTGGGACAAGTTTGGGCCTGAGCTGCTAAGAATTGCAGACCGACATGACCGATCGTTTGTGCTGGGCCCAACGCACGAAGAAGTGATCACGGACATGGTTCGTAATGAAGTGAAGTCATACAAACAACTTCCTTTGAACCTTTTTCAGATTCAAACAAAATTTCGTGATGAAGTTCGCCCTCGCTTTGGTGTAATGCGCTCGCGTGAGTTCATCATGAAAGATGCATACTCGTTCCACCTAGACAAAGAGAGTCTAGAAGAAACGTACCAGGAAATGTATCAAGCATACTGCAATGTATTCAACCGTATGGGTTTAGATTTCCGCCCAGTATTAGCCGATACCGGCTCTATTGGTGGCAGTGGTTCTCACGAATTCCATGTGCTTGCAGAAAGCGGTGAAGATCTGATTGCCTTCTCTGATGGTTCCGATTACGCAGCAAACATCGAGAAAGCTGAGGCGTTAGCACCGACAGAAACTCTAGCAGAAGCTACGAAAGAGCTTGAGTTAGTTGATACACCAAACGCAAAAACAATTGCCGAGCTCGTCGAACAGTTTGATCTTCCGATTGAAAAAACAGTGAAAACTTTGTTTGTCAAAGCATCTGAAGAAATCGATGCCGACTTGGTTGCTCTGCTTATACGTGGCGATCATGACCTAAACGAAGTCAAAGCAGAGAACTTAATTGAAGTTGCCTCGCCTCTCGAGTTCGCTGAAGAAGCGGAGATACGTACATTGATTGGTGCTGGCCCCGGTTCACTTGGCCCGGTAGGTCTTACACTACCCGTCATTGTTGACCGAGCAGTTTCGGTAATGAGCGATTTTGGTGCTGGTGCAAATGTTGATGACAAACACATTTTTGGTATTAACTGGGGTCGTGACGTTGAACTAGGAAAGGTTGAAGACCTACGCAACGTTGTTATGGGTGATCCTAGCCCTTGTGGTAAAGGTTCTCTACAGTTCAAACGCGGTATCGAAGTTGGCCATATCTTCCAACTTGGTAACAACTACTCAAAATCGATGAACGCTGGTGTTCTTGGTCCTGATGGAAGAAACCAGATAATGGAAATGGGTTGTTATGGCATCGGCTGTACCCGTGTCGTCGCGGCGGCCATTGAGCAAAACCACGATAAATTCGGCATCATCTGGCCAGAGGCTATTGCCCCTTTCCATGTCGTTATTGTTCCGATGAATATGCACAAGTCTGGTCGCGTTAAAGAAGCGGCTGAGAAACTCTATGCGGATCTTACCTCTCAAGGTATCGAAGTATTGTTCGATGACCGTAAAGAGCGCCCAGGTGTCATGTTTAAAGATATGGAACTGATTGGTATTCCGCACACTATCGTTATTGGTGATCGTAGTATGGACGAAGGTAACTTCGAATATAAAAATCGTCGCAACGGTGAAAAAGTCGCTATTGCTATGGATTCGGTTGTTGAGCATATTAAAGCTCAACTGAGTTAAGTTACGCTCAAACCATTAGGAACAAGGGTTGCATTTTTGCAGCCCTTTTTTTATTTCTCTACTTTTTTGTAAAACAGAGTAGATGTAATTAGTATCAGCACATTGATTCATCATCTCATTGCTCACGTGGCGGATAACAAATCAAACTTTGTCATCCCCTCTGTCGCTGTGTATATTATTGCAAATAAATATTGATATGAAAGTCTGGATAATGAAATGAAAATATATGATTGCTGCAATCTCGTTCGCGAACTTTATGCTCAAATTGGAAGTGGCGACCAAGGCTATATACCACAAGCAATTACTTGTGCAGTTAAAACCCTAAATGATATCGCAGCCGATGAAACACTGATTAAAGATGTAAGAGATAGAGCCGCATTTGCTGCCGCTAACTTGCTTATTTCTGATTTTGAGGACTAGAGATGGATCTATCCAAATTCGAAAGCATGGATACCATTATGCTGATGAGCATCGTTAACCTAAAACTTAGGGACGACTTTAACGGTGACTTAGGCGAGTTAGTAAAGTTCTTTGAGATTGACCGTCATGCTCTGGTAGCAAAACTTGCCACAGCAGGCTTCGAGTTTTTGACCGAAGCGAAACAATTTAGATAATAACCACCTGCGAAGCAGGTGGTTCCAGTTGCCTCTGGATAAGAGGCTTGTTGTCTCGGCACCCATAAGTCCACTGCTATTCTCGTAACAACGGGAGTCTGCATGATACTAGATCCCCACTTTCGTGAGGATGACGAGGTTTGATAGCTTTATAGCTCGTATTTCTAATCGACAAGAATAAACCTAGATTCCCGTGAATACGTAATGCTGTTCGGTTAGTGCTAAATACTTCGTCATTCCCGTGAAAACGGGAATCTCGATGATACTAGATCCCCATTTTCATGGGGATGACGTTGGTTTTCGTGAAAACGGGAATGACGGTGAGATTAGTTCTTCACTTTTATTAAGGTGATGGCGGATTTTCGACCGTTCATTCTAGGCTACGTTACTTCATGCACATTAAATCAAAAATACTTGGTAATCTTTAAGTTCTGGAATTTTCTCATGCAGCATTTTCTCTTCTTCCGCTACTTTTTCCAAGTCACCGCAGTACTGTTTCGCGTCTTTTTCTAATCCTTTTGAATCCGCTTTTAATTTAGTATTTAAGCTCGCTTGTAGCTCAATCAATTTGTCCTTCAGTTCAGTCAGGTTTAGCCCACCTTCTTCCTTCATTTGATCTGAAATTGCAGTAAATGCACTGGAAAAAAATTCGGCGTTAAAGGTTTCTCTTGCCGCAGCGAGATCTTCTTTCCACGTCGAAACAGCGTCGCTAAAAGCCGCCTCTTGAAGCACAAATTGCTCTTCATTCTTGTAGCGCTGCTCCACCCCGTTAAAAAATTCTTCAAGTGCTTCTTTAACGCTATTGAATGCTTCTGAATTATTAAAGCTAATGGCAATCTCATCTAAGGCGCTTTGCGCTAACACCAAACCGTCTCGAGCGATATCTAACATCTTCGGAACGTATTTATTCATATGTTCACGATAGCTTTCCACAGCGTCTTGTTGCGCCTGACTCAAATCGAGTTTTTCGCCATTAATGAAGACGTTGTTGTTCTCATCAATGAGTACTCTAGAGGTATCCTTCTGGATTATCTCTACTTGTTGGCCATCAAGATGAACTTCATTTTTGATATCAACGTTACACTGATTCGCCGCATGGGCACTGACACTAAAGCAGAGCATCAACCCTATTGTTAATTTATTCATCACATCCTCGAATTCTCGTCATATCAACTAAATCATAGCAAGTCATCATCTTAGTTCGTCAATATTGGGTTAGATTATATGAATAATCTCATACCAAATCTGTTTTCCAGCTATATCCAAGTTAATCTCATCACCTACCTGTTTGCCTAACATGGCGTTGCCTAAAGGGGCTTTAGCGGTAATGAGCGCCACGTTTTTACTCTGACAATGAACCGTCACACCACCAGCACACGGTCCCATGAAAAAAAGAGAATGGTTATCCTCTGCATCCACTAACTCAATCAATGCACCGATATTCACCTTTTCATCATGATTAAACACTCTGACGGGCAAACGTTTATACTGCTGAATATCCGATTCACACTCTTGCACTCTGCGAGCCTGTCCATGCGCAAGATAAGCGGCCTCCAAAGCCAATGTGTCGTATTTATTCTCAGGTACTGTCTCTTCATCCGTTGCGGCGTCTATCGCCGTCTGAGTCGCACTCAAAGCGATTTGGTGTATTTTTTCTAACTGTTCAACAATGGTATTAATTAGTAAGTTTTTATCCACTATAGTTCCAAACTCAGTTGTTTCGTTTGCTCTTCTGGCTTTAGCATCACATTCAATCCAAGAAGCCGAATCTCTCTACCGTTTTGACGTTGCAGAATATCATGCAGTAGTTCTTTAAAATATGCCAATTCGAGCTGATTATGGACGTGCTCTATGGTGGTTTGCTGAAAGTCAGCAAATTTCATTTTTATCCCTTGTTTTAAAATCTCGCCATTTGGTGAGGCTTTAAGTAAACGTGCCTCTAACTCAGGATAGAGTTTTTCTTCAATGAGTTGCCAACACTGATCGTAACTTGAGATATTCTTAGAGAAGGTTCGTTCCACTCCTACCGATTTTCTTTCTCGTTCCGTTTCAACTTGTCGCGTATCGATACCGTGGCTTTTTTTCCATAGTGAAGCCCCTAATCGACCAAATTTAAGCAACAAATCTCGGTAATCACTATTTTTTATATCTTCACATATATAAAAACCAGCTTGTTGTAGTTTTTCTAAACTCACCTTTCCGACACCCGGAATCTTCTCTAGTGGCAGCTTATCGATCACATTTTGTACCTCCTCTGGAGGTATAACAAATTGACCGTTAGGTTTATTCATATCGGATGCTACTTTGGCTAAAAACTTGATAGGTGCAATGCCTGCGGATGCGGTGATCTTTAACTCATCCCGGATGTCTTTACGTATCGCCTCTGCGATTAATGTCGCTGAGCCATGAAGGATCTTACAATCGGTCACATCCAAATAGGCTTCATCCAACGAAAGCGGTTCGATTTTTAATGTGTATCTTTCAAGAATACGTCTTATCTGCTTAGATACGTCGCTATATACCTTCATTCTACCAGGCACCAATTGCAGATGTGGACACAGCTTTAAGGCCTGCCCGGTGGGCATAGCCGAACGCACGCCAAACTTCCTTGCCTCGTAATTACACGTACTAATAACACCACGTTGCTTTTCATTTCCGCCAACCGCTAATGCAACATCTTTATATTCGGGAAAATCTCTCATCTCTACAGCGGCAGACTGGAACTACAGGGTAAAATGTGTAAGTAAATAAAAATACACTTGATAAAATGTTTTAATACAAGTGGTAAGCTGCCAAATATCACTTACTATTTCCGCATACAAAATATTCACTAAAACTGAAAAACTTATAATGGTTCTTTTAACTCATCTCACTTACAGTTTTCATTTCATCTACCACTTAAAACTCATTTGCTCTTTATCTTTTTGTTCTGTGTTTAATCCCACGCTTAATCCTATGAGACGGATCCCTCGGCCTTTTTGTCGCTTTAAAGCCTCTTCCAACAATTCATTGAAAAACACTTTGTCTAAGGTGCATTTTTTATGTTCAACGGTTGTTTGTTTAAAGTCATCAAACTTTAATTTCACCCCTTGTTTTATGATTCTTTTCTCAGGGGATGCCTTTTCAAGCCGGCTTAATAAAGAGGGGTATAGACGCTCAATAGCACTACGGCACTCTTGTTCGGTAAAAATATCCGTGTTAAATGTTTTTTCAACACCAACAGACTTTCGTACTTTTGATGTTTCTATTTCTCTGTTATCAATTCCGTGGCACTTTTCCCATAAAGATTGGCCAAACTTGCCAAACTGTTTGAGTAATAAGCCCTGATCGTACGCTTTTACATCCTTCCCTTTATAAAGACCTAATTTATTGAGCTTTTCTAGGGTTACCTTTCCAACACCAGGAATCTTCCCTAACTTAAGATCCTCAACAAAGCTCTCTATTTGATCAGGGGTAATAACACAGATGCCATTAGGCTTGTTAATGTCAGAGGCTACTTTAGCCACAAATTTGATTGGAGCAACACCTGCACTAGCCGTTAACTGTAACTCAGTCTCAATAGCCCTCCTTATATCCTGCGCAATTAAGGTTGCAGACCCATTGAAGTGAGAAGAGCCAGTAACATCTAAGTAGGCTTCATCTAAGGATAAAGGCTCGATTACATCTGTATAACGTAAAAAAATAGCCTGTATTTGCTTAGACACCGATTTGTACTTTTCCATATCCCCTGGAATAACAGTTAAATTAGGACACAACTTAAGCGCTTGCCCAGTAGGCATTGCTGATCTAATACCAAACCTTCTCGCCTCGTAGTTACATGTTGATAGAACACCTCGACCATATTGGGAGCCACCAATAGCAAGTGGTATGCCTTGTAAAGACGGATTATCCCTGGCCTCTACGGCTGCATAGTAGCAATCAAGATCGACATGAATTATTTTTTTGAGCATAACCAACCGTTAGGGGTACTGTTAATATACACAGTATAGTCAATATAGCTTGTGGGCAAAAGCTTGTTGGCGTATTTATTAAATGAATAACTACAGGTATGGATAGTCTAACTCATTAGAATCGTTGTCTAGTATTTATGGTGCAGATCACTTGCCACATACGGTTCTTAGCTTTAAACTAACTTTGAGAGCCTCGGGTATCCCTGCTTTTTCTTGGAGTTATTATTTACTGTCTGGCCAGAAGTAATTGTATCGAATTGAACTTGGCTTAATTGCAAAGCAGACCACCGAGGACATACGATAAGTCTAGGTGCTTTCCCTCCCATATACTTTGGTGATAAAACACCCGACGCTGCACACAGAATGTGTTCCCTCTTCGATTTGAATGACAAACCTTCTGTAGCTGTTTACAAAGCCATAGGCATTGCCTGTGGCTTTGTCGTATCTGGGACTAAAAAAACTGGTGCAGCAGGCTTACACACAAATTAATCTATTGATAGTTTCTTATGCTCTAAACACGTTTAGGGGCGTGCGACGTGAGGTCGTATGAAGCGCTGTTCACCGCTTAATGTGTGAACCATCTGTATCATGTAATGGTACGATTCGGGTTAAAGCTGGCCATCGCCCCCTTAGCGGCCTGGTTAAGGTAACTTCTTTGTTGGTTGAGACTCTCTTTGCGAAGTGCCTTTTCTGCATCGTTCAGTTCACCCTCCCCCCACAGCAAAAGCGCTTTCTTAGTGTCTATATCCAGTTCAGTCTGGACAAAGGGGCTGCCTCCCCTTTCATCAAGAGCGGGCTCTGAAACCGTGCATTCAACCTGGTATAATGTGGACTGAGAAGTCATCATATAAATGGGCATGGGCCACCCCTTTTTCAATCAATGGCATAATGAAATTGTTATTGGTTTTTCTCCGAGGAATCAATTACTTTAGTTTCATTTAGTGAACTTGCGCTGTTATTGACATTTGAGCTTACTATGGCCTGGATTCCACTTTCCAAACTATGGATGTCAAACATCTCTTCTGATTGTCCTTCAAATGACAATGACGATGGGGCAGGTATTGATATTGAGGCTTTGGGCAACTCTGGTAAGCGATTATCCATTATCGGTAACGATGCTCGACCTGCCGATTTCAATAAGTTAGGATCAATTTTCACATAACCTGAACTTAGTATGGATGAATAAACCGAACGGGTTGAATCCAACCGCCTCTCGCGATAACGCGCACTGTTATGTAATGTCGCCTGATGCGCAGCGTGTCGCTCGGCATGTTTTGCTATCGCCAGTAATTCTTGTCCGTTTTTGTGCTGGTATTGAAGCTGTATGTACGTGTTATAGATGACATGCTGATAGGTATTAACACTTTCCTGGAGCTTATTTAACTCCACATACGCTTCATTGGTGAGACTATCCGGATTAGCCTCTAACCTTGCTTTGAGCTCCTTTAACAATAGGGCATTTTTCTTAAGCTCCGACAAATCACCATCAATAAGCGCCTGCGCTTTTTTAGCGACCTTCACCCTCGCCTCCTCACTCATTAATATCGATTGATGCGCGAGCGCCTTAAAGCTTTTCGCCAGTGCATCCGCATTTGAGGCAATTTCTCCGATAATATCTATCTCACCATCAATGACCCCCAAGACACAGGCAACATCTTTACCGCAGTTCTTTTGCATCTGGTTGAGCTCCTTATATCGCTGGATTGTTTGTGTTTTGTATAAGGCAGCGCTGTTTAAATGCTTCATAAAGTTCTGCCGAAGGCCAGTTTCTGAGCTTTCTGGTGTGTTATCCGGCTTTACTTCCGCCACAACCACATCGGCTAAGGATGTGTCGTCAGTGCTTATGGCCATTGCAGGGGTATTGAATTGTGCAACCAGCAATACGGTTATAAACAGTTGTGCTAATTTTTTCATAAGAATTACCTCGTTCGGTCTGGGTTCATTTAATAAACGAGGTGAGAAAAGCCGATTTCAAACGAAAAGACGTTTTTTTTACATTTTCACAAAAAATTTTCTCCCTATAAAAGAAAAAGCAGCCAACCTGGCTGCTTTCTCACATTGAAACTGATTTAAAGGCGCTTAAAGTATACATCGAGACCAGTCTGCGCCGAATCCGGAAAGACCGTTTCGAAAATGTCACCCTGCGCTTCCAGAATATCGCCATCCGAATTAACAACACCGGAAAACTCAGCCATGAGCGTCTCACCATAACAGAGCGTCGCCACAACTTGCGCATCAGCATACTTTTGCAATACGGAGTCGGCAAAAAAATCTGTCGGGCTAAAAGTTGCCTGTGTTATACCATCAAGCCTTTTCTCAATACTCAATTCCATTGCACCATATTGTGCCGTGCTGTTTAGCGTATAACGCCTCTTACTATACCAAGTGTTATTGCTTTTATTTCCAGCCGCCGCCGCCCTTTCTTCTGAAAAGCCTACTCGTTCTCCAATCTCTTCTGGTGAAAACTTAACATGAACAACGTTGTCTTCACTTTGTGCTCCAGAAGGATAATCTTGCAGATCAATTTGGTTTTCTTCTAACCATTCCCTTGTCGCTTCTTCTTGAAGCTGCTGAATAAACGTCGGTACTGAATCATTGCCGAGCTCAGTTTCTGAGTTTTGATGACGCTCGATTACACTTTGTGTACGAAGATCCATTAATGCCTTGGTGATATCTATTTTGGTTTTCATCATCTTTTCCCTACTGCGCTTTGAGCATCTGAATATAGTCTACAGAATCGAGTTTTTCTCTTATACAACTAATAACCAAATCATGAAACTTCTTCGCCAAGGAGTTCAAGTTGCTCTCGTTGACGACTTCAAAACCTAACGTCTTGCATATTTCTTTATAAGTCATATCAGTTTCAGTCTCATTTCGATACGTTTGCTCAAACCAAATTAATGAAAACATGGTAACTTTTTCGCGCAGGGTTGTGTTGTTACCATGAGCTAGTGTTTTGTGTTTAAAGCTCGGTTCACGCTCGTCAACCAACTCCTTATAAACCGTTTCCAAGCAAAGGTCCATGGCAATATTGGCATACTTAGCCAGCTTTTTCTTGATAGTCGCAGCTTCAATTTCATTGAGTTCTTTTTCGACATAAACCGAAAACTTCTCAGTTTCAGGAGTTCGGATATAAGATCCCTCCCTTATGTCACTTAGTTCGTCAGCCACCGCTTTTGGTTCACTGTCGGTATAGTTCGTTTTATCTATACTGGTAATCGCTCCAGAAGCCGATCTGGTTTCCAGTTGAGACATCATCTCACCAGTTGACTCTGCACTTACTGTATGAAGATGAGTTCGCTCTTTTCCCCTATTGCTTTCTATAAATCGACGTGTCACTGTGGTCCAGATACAAGATTTTAAGCTCGATGTACTTTGTTCGTTAAACACGATACAAGTTTCCAGCCCCCGCTCTCCCACCTCGTATCGGTGCGGCGCTTTATACAGCATATCGGTCGCTCTAGAGGCTATATCTGTAATGTCATCCAGACTGTTCACATATTCTTTATTATTGTTAAGCTTCTTTGCACAGGTTAATGCATACTTGAAGGCAGCATTATAGAGCTGCTTAAACTCTTTTGTTTCTAAGAAGTCGACATCCATACCTAGCCCTTATCTAAATATTTAACGTTGTAGTCAGTAGTCACCCATAATTGCTTGTTATAGTGCGTATTGGGCGTCCAGATAAGATAAACCGCCCAATAACAAGCTAGCATTGCATTATTTATAGAGATAACACCACTAAGGAACTAAATCTCATTGATTCACATCACAACATTCATATGCTGAGATTGCGTATCCACCAAGGCCATTGGTCCTAAAAGTTCACCAAGATCATAATCAGGTGTGAGCATATTTAACTCTCCCTGAGGTCTTTGGTTACTTTCAGTTTCCAAATGTCCCATAACCAAACTCACCCCACTTCCAGTCAGTACAAACGACAGAATAATCGGCAATATATGATACGCAAATGCTTGAGTCTTTTTCATCGTTTTTCTCCTTGTGTTGAGTCGATATTCTTTGGAGGAAGAAGCTTATTAAGAGCCTCATAGTTAATAGATGGTAATTCCGCTGCCTGATATGATTTTCGTCGTTTGCTTAGTACCTTCGCCTGCTCTTGAGTAATTCCCACAAGATAATCAGGTTCCGCGCTGTCAGCATGTTTCCGATTACCGGGGACCTTCGAATTTAGTTTGTCGTAGTCCATTGAGAACTCAGCATCAATACCCTGCCTGTATGCCTTAGCTTTGACAATGGCGCTTTCTATTGTCGTGCTTGCAAACGTTTGACAACTCGCCATCATCAATACGAAAGCACATACCCATTTTGTCTTTTGCTTCGGTAAATTCATTAGTACTCCCTATTGTTTCGTTGTCCTATATAGATAACGAGGTGACAAAAGGGCAATTCAAAAAAATGATTAGATTTTTTTCAATTTAGCTTCATTACAAATGGCCTAACTGCCTTCAAGATGACAAATACCCCAACCGCACCAAAAAGACTCTGATTTTAAGAAAGAAACACACTGATGCCATGTTCGGAATTTTGGGCGTAGACTAGGATGGATGACAGCAATTTCAGAGATACAAAGACACACTACCAGTTTTGCTATCTCTCTGTTTTTTTGAATGGCTTTTACCTCTTAGGCAACATTTTCGCTTACTCCCGAAACCGCAATATCTCTCATATTGTCTGCGCGCCATGGGCTTGCATTTTTGTCCTCTACATGACTTTTTCCTATATACGGTCACTCTTTGTCTTTTCGTTCAACGAAAACTCCGCCCCTAACATTTTCAACCGCTCAACAGAGGTTTCGGCACTCGTGGTAGCTTTTGCTTTTTGAGCTACCTTCGTGCGCTTTCTTCCATAAAGAAACTTTGCTTCATCCAAAAGGTTATACGCTGAAATAGTGAGCGGCCGAAGCTGATTGTTGATGATGTGTGTTGCCCACATTGCTCCTAACCCTCCTAAAAAGGTTGTACTCAGTGCCGTAGCAAATACCATCATCATTTCTTCCTGAGAGTTCACCCCGGTAGTCAGGCCGAAAATAATGATACCCAGGATGGTTCCAAGCATGCCCGCGCGAGGCAAGTTTTTTTCGTAACTGTTGAGCTTGAGCATCTGTTTAGAGAAGTGCCGCTGAACCAATGCCTCTGTTGAGAGTTTTTGATGAAACTTTTTGTTAACCAGCAGACTGTGAACCAACCCTAGTTCAGGCCATTGACTGGTCTCCCGGATGTCGACTGTTTCTCTTACCAATAAAAGCTCATGTTCCAGTTGCCGTTTCTGCGCACGGACAATGACCCGGTGGTAATTCACAACGTAAATCAATACCAACATAACTACATTCGATAGCACGGTAAAGCTCACTGATACATAGGGAGCAAACTCTGCTAAGTTGACAAAAAGCGACTCATTAAAAAAATTCATAGACCCATCCTTTGAAAAAGAATACAACTGCCCACAGTCACATAACAATCCATGCGGGCCTTAAACTCTGCTCTATACTTTAGTTAAGCTGGAGTTGATTGCCTTAACTCCAAAATTGCCCGGGTTAAGCCAAACAACATCAGCTCTAAAGCCATCGCCAGTAGCACAGAAATAAAGACCGCCCAAAACATGTAATTAAGAAAGCTCAATCCAAACTCTTTACAGGCGTTTGTGACCCCAAAGATTAACCGACTTTTTGCCGACATTTTTCTTTGTAGAGGTCTGGTGTAATTTCTACCAGTTCGCCATCACGCCGATTATCCAGAAAAGCCTGAGCTTCTCTTAACTGCTGCGCAAGGAGCTTAAGCTCACTATTTCTTTCTATGTCAAGTTCAGACATCCTCGCCTTAAACTCCATATTACGCTCTGCCAATCGGTCTTGTAGTATCACCATTCTAGGGCCAAGGCTGGAGCCTTTATTTGGGCCGCTTTGAAAAGTCACACCCTTTTCTATTTCAATCAAAGAACGCAATTTCTTAATATCAGGCAAAAGCTCTGATTTAATGCGTCTCTCACGTTTATCAAAGCGCTCATCAACCTCGGTAATTCGCTGTTTTTGGCGCTCAGTTTCGCGAAGAGTGGCTTGCAGGTGCGAAGCATTCACCCGCTCTCTTGCTTCATCCATTATCTGCTCAAGATTAGGGGATTGGAGCGATGCTGCTACGATACTCACGCTGGCAATAATACTAATAAGCGTGAGCGTTACAGCCCCCGTGGCAAAACAACGTTTATTGCGACTCGTGCTTTGTTCGTTCAGCTTAAAGAAAACAGCACCTGACCACATACAGCAAGCCCAGCAAAAATATGACTGAACAACTCTGCATGAGTGGTTATTCCAAACACGGCTAAAATAAGCTGCTGATTTAAGAACGCAGAAACAAAAGCTACGCAGTACACAAGGCACAGCAGTACCGTCTTCACAGGTATATACAACATCCAATGCATAGTGTTTATCCTCTTGGCAGCCCTCAGAGGTTGAGAGCTTTCAATAGGTAAACGAGGTGAGAGTGCGGAAATTCAAAAAAACAGAGAAAAATCTGAACTATGAATAACTCGTGAGATCTGGCTATTCAGGATGCTTCCAAGAAGTGGACGATGTCAATACGAAACTGGAAGCAAGCGCTGAACGACCCTGTAATATGACGCTCCAAGTTGTAGTAGATTTGCCTCTCAACCAGAAGCTCGCCTAACTCTTCATGACCAAAATATAAATCACTTATTGGATATAACTCGCTTTTATCTTTACCAGTTCTCTGGTAACGTTTGACCTTTCTATTTAAAAAGAGAGGAATGCAGATTTGTTGGAGCAGCCCCTTATGCTTCTACTTCATGTCCATTAATATTTAAGTACAATGATTTCAGCTTAGCTCCATAATCATCATAAAAGGTCAATTCTTTAGCCACACCTTTTTTATTTTCAACAGGTTCTTTTTTAACACCGAAATAAGCTCTCTCTATTTCGTTATTACGTTCATCATAATAAAATTTTAAGCCTGCAACTCCATGCTCTCTATCAAGAATAAGCTTCTCATTTATTCCGAAACAAGCACTCTCAATCAGCAAACCTTTCGAGTCATGTATCCACACAATTTTCGCAACACCTTCTCCTTTGCTCAATGTGGCTTCACCATTAATGCCAAAGTAAGCTCTTTCTGTAATATGGTCGAACTTGTTGTATTTTTCGATAACTCTAGCAACCCCCTCCTCATTGAGTACGTAATCATCATTCGGGTCAAAATATTCTCGCTCGACAATGTTACCTCTTACATCATATTTCCTTATTTCTTTGGATATACCGTAAACATTCATACAACGCTTGTCCGTAACCCCCTTGCATGTGTGTTCTAACACGTTTTCCCATTCGTCATATCTTATGATTAACTTCGCTATGCCCTTTTTGTTTAACACAGGCTCAGAGTCAACCCCAAAATAGACTTCTTCAACCAGATTGCCAAACTGGTCATAATCGCATTGTTCTTTGGCCACACCATCATAATTTAATACCGGCTTACCATCGGTTCCAAAATAGGAACGAACTTTCTCATTTCCATTATCATCATAATCATAGTTGATTTCAGCCCAACCATCAGAGTTCAAACAAATTTGGTTGCTACTGCTGTAACACACAATCTCCTTGACTCTGTTTTTAGTATCATTTCTGGCGGTAAATTTCGCCACTCCCCAGTTGCTTAGACATGGCTTGCCATCTGTTCCTAAAAAGGTTCGTCCTATTTCATTTCCAAACTCATCTCGTTGTATCAGAACCCTAGCACAATCATTTTCATCAAGAACTAGCTCCCCATTTCGGTCGAAAAAGGCCCACTCTAATTGATTATCAAACTTGTCAGAGCGAATCATCAACTTGGTGTAATTTCGCCCATTTGAAGCCTGGCTTCCATTAACACCATAAAAATAGGAGTCTGTTATATAATCACCATCCATTTCAGAATAGTGGCACTCCCACCGAGCAACACCATCTTCTCCAAGAATTTCATTACCGTCACCACCTAAAAGTATACTTTCTATCGGTCTACTCAACTTATCATAATAATGGACTTCACTAGCGTACCCGTCTCTGTTGTGAATTGTCGGCTTCCCATGCATATCAAAATATTCCAGCCGGATTAATTTTCCACCACCATCAAACTTTCGCAATTCTTTTGCCACACCATCAAGGTTAAAAATTTGTTCACCATTCAATCCGAAGTAGCTATGTTCCAATCCATGTTCTTTACTAAAAGTAACTTTTTCAGAAGCATATCCTTTTGAGTTGAACGTTGGCATTTTATCGCAATCAAAATATCTACTTCTTCTTTCGCTATAAGAAAAACCGTAATCGATCTCCTCATATGCAAATCCAGATGGAGTAGTGACTAGGTCATTATTAGAATCAAGGTATTTTTTACAAAGGATATAATGGTCTGAGTTGCGTAAAAATATACACTTTGCAACTCCTTTCGTTTGGATGGGTTTTCTATCACTTCCCAAGAATTCCACACTGGTTTGCATGCCAAACCGGTCATACCCGATTAACTTGCCGTACATACCATGAGCATTGGCCGCAGGTTTACCTCGGTTATCTTGATAGTAACGAGATGATATTCTGCCGTTAACATCAAGTCTGCACTCTTCTTGTGCAATTTGACTTCTGCTGTATAAAGTTAGGTAAGAACCACTATGTAGCTCATCCAATACACCAAAACGAGCACTAACCTTTGCATCTTTTGCAAATTCAGAAAGCTGTTGAGTAGGTTTTTTAAACAACAACTGCACTTTTGAATAGTCTGGTGTGAACTCAGTATTTATTGTACGTAAAAGTTGACCATCTTTGTCGTATTCAGTAATTACATTAATGTAGTCCTTTCCATCTTTAGATGCATAAGCGTAATGCCACTCCGCAGCTCCATTCTTATCATCATCTCTAATTATTGCCCCAGAGCTATAGCAGCGAATTAAACGTTTAAGTCTTTCCCCTTCGTACTCCAGCCGATAATGAGCAAACAGATCCTGGGTTTCTACTTCGGTTAATAGCTTTATAGGATGCGGGACGCACCAGCGTTCATCGAGAAAAGAACAATATACGACCCTTTGATATTGTTCCTGACACTGTTCAAGGTAAACTTGTAGTTGTTTTGAGGCAATGTTGCCTATTCTGCTGAATTTCTGCCCCGCACTTAACTGCGTTTTATCCAATGTCATTAGATTTGTCATAACCTCCTTATCTTCCCTTCTCATCCAAAGGGTGTATGACAATCCAATCTGCCACAACCAAATCAAGTATTCTTGGTATCGCTTAAGCCATTCATTCAATCTCGGCCAGATAGGCTGGTTTTCTCCCTCACCAATTATACTCCCCAATAATGAGTCATGAGCCAATTTAAGTCTTAGCGCCCCGTCGGTACTCGCATCGACAATTAGCCCTTTATCCATAAATGCGTTAGTCAAGCCTCTCACGTCATCGCTATAGTGGCTCAAGTAAGATTTAGGTAAAATTTTAGCTACTAGTTGTTTATCCTCATCTATCCCCACAAACGCCTCAAAGAAACCATGCAAGGCTCGCTCTTGCTCGGAATCACCCAACCCCTGAGTTCCCTCTTTAATTGCCAGTTCAACCTGTCGTGCCATCACCCCATCAATGCCCCCAAGTACCTCATAGTGCGCATGAGTCATCATGTCTCCGGTTGGGTTTTCTACCTTCATCTGCTCGTACATCAGCTTCAACATCAGAGCCACCGTCGTCAGCGGCTTACCTCCTGCATCATCTATCATCCGTTTAAGCAGGTGTGGACGCTGCTCTTGAGTATCGCTTTTGAGCTCACTCTGCAAAGAGAGCTCATGATAATCCACCTGACTTCCAACAATGTCACTCAGCTCCGTCGGTGGGATGTAGGTCTTTAACGGGAAAGTAATGTGATAAGGCCCTTCCAGCTCATCGTAATATTCCCGGCGAAGCACTATTACTATTAAGATATCACTCTCTTCGGCCAGCGCACTTAAGCAAGCAAATAACTGATGCGCTTCACTGCGAGGTATCAACGGCTGGGTAAACAGCTCTTCATACTGGTCAATGACCCAAAGTGGCGTTGGTGCCTCTCCTGCGACTGACTGGCACCAATAGTCAGCAACCGCCTTTGCAAATGCCTTGGCCTGCGCGTCTGACTGATTCTCATCCCCAGACATTACCTTATTCTTAAGCGACAACCACTGAGCTACCTGCTCCTCGTCTTTGGTTAACGTACCCAGTAAAGCCAACAACAGTGCGTCCGCACTGTCGAACCCTCCAGGTCTGACTACCGTGTGCCGGTACGCCAACTGCCCCTGC
>LLEJ01000017.1_pt1 | contig 21305 bp, 22 predicted proteins | sample 595831 | NCBI WGS metagenome assembly LLEJ01 (sample SAMN02919310, study PRJNA255460) | bioreactor metagenome | biome: chemostat; feature: culture 2011_10.1; material: sediment; isolation source: day101 10degC chemostat 2011 inoculated with Wadden Sea sediment taken from... | place: Germany: Bremen... | reverse complement strand
AGCAGTACAATGAGCATCAAATATTTATTCTACAGGTTAGTTAGTTTACCTGCATAGAAATGAGTATTCACCTTTGTTGTTAGGACTTCCAAGCCATTTTAAGCTGAGATGTCATAGCCGTCGGAAATTCCGCATTAGGTTTAAACCGAGCATCCACGTTATAACGTAGATTCGGTTGTAATTCGGCTTGCAGTGAACCCGCTAACTGATTGTTGTTGTGCTCACCCATTGCGCTTAGCTTACTTTCTTGGCACTGTAAATCTGTTATAACGCTACCTAAATCTAACCCACCTAAGGGTGACCCAATTTTACTTCCAGCCCACACTAGTGTGCCAGTTGCCGACTGGCACCATGGTTGAGCATACTGATAGTCATTAATGGATAACTCTAGATTTCCTTTTACCGTAATCGGCACTGGTATAGATAATCGCTGCAATACATTTACAGCAGGCATTGAGATAACCACGTTATCGGCAAATACCCCTGATAAACCAACACCTACATTGCCTTTACCCATTAGTTTTATATCGCTCCCTCGACCAAAACGCAGAGAGTAATTGGCTTTACCTTGAAGCAGTTTTAGTGGTTTAAACTGCCAATTCACCTGACCAAGGTTGTCATTTTTCCAACGAACATTTTGGGCTTCACCTGCCCAAATAGTGCCACTTGGCGACTCGATTTTTAAGTTCGGCACCTCTGGTATCGCTTTCAAAGCAAAGGAGACTGGCATGTGAACAAAGGCACTAATACACAGCACCGATATAAAACAAATGACGAGAAGAATGATACGTTTCAAATTACCCTCCCCGCTTTAACTGCAAGCGTTTCACTTCAATGATCCCTTTAGAATCACTGTTCGAAATTTCCATAAATTCAACCTGAACCGCTTGTTTTTGTTGTAAATAAGCAAGCCAATGTACAAATTGGTCAAAAGCTACGGGTTTAACCCAGACTTGTAGCATCTCATCACGTGGCTGAATTCTAATTAATTCAATTTTGTAGCTTTTGGCGGAAGAGGAAATGACCTGATTAAACGGCTCATTCGAAACAGAAACCCCACCGTTCCCTCTAAGTTCGACGATTCGGTCGGCACTATCAGATACCCATTGAAGCAACGCTTTCTCATTATTTATTCTTACTTTCGCCGTATTCGCTCTTTCGGATAGAGGTTGAATCAACCCCCAATAAAACCCACCTACGATTATTAGTATTGAGCAAGCGAGAACCATACGCTGCTCCCTTAAAGAAATACTTCTCCACCAAGAGAAAATGGACTCTTTTAAAGTACTCATTACTTTCTCCTCAAAACGAAACTGCCTGACACTCGATTCTCTTTTCTATCAAGAGGCCCTTGAGTTACGTTAAACTTTTCAGCCAATTTAGTCCTTACCTGCTCAAAGGTTTGAAAGTCTTTCATTGAGGCATCAAGACGGACCTCACCCCGATTCGCGTCATACCGAATATTGCTTATTTCGACGGAAGTGTGCCCTTTTAGCGCTTCAGGTAACGATGCTAACCAACCCAATACGGTAGTCTCATCATTACCACGTGAGAGTGCGCTCTCTTCGTCTGTCATTTGCCGTTTTAAGTAACTGACTGTAGGGATCTTGTTTTTATTTGGGAATATAGTGCGGAAAATTCGTTCACTTTCAGCACGGTAAGCGGAAGCTTGAGCCTCATATTGATTGACTTGAAGAACGCGCTGTGTGGTCAATATCAATAGGAAAAGACACGCTGCAAATGCAACATTCCTCCAAACTTTCAGATGCTTAAATATTGAAGACTGAGGTTTGAACATTCCTGTTAATAGATTGGTTGGTGAATGGATTGCACCTTTAGTAAGGAGTGCCATGACCAATTCAGGTTCCGCCTGCTTCCAATCTGTATTACTGATTACAGAATCAGGTATCGTGCTATAGCTTAATATTTTGTGATCTTCACTTTGACTAGCGCACCAATCAGATTTAATAAAGAGGGGTAGCCACTGCTCATCTATTGAAGTGGACTGATTTTGAGATTTTCTAAACAACCATTGCGAATCCATTTGAACTGCTGACACTGTATTATCCATTAATGGTAATGTCTGCGCGTCAGGCACAATTTTGCTTATCGCAATCCCAATCGCTGTGAAAGCCTGGATCCACTCAGATAAATACGCTTTATCAATGGCAGCAACGTCGACTTTGTTTGCATTTTTTTTCAGAATCGTAAAATGCAACTCGTCAACATCCTGCGCAATATCATCTTCAAGCAAATATGGCAGCATCGTATCAACTTGCCGAGCTGCGCCAGCCGGAATTTCTGCTTCCATTAGCAATATGTCACGGCTATCCAATAACAACAACGTTGTACGTTGGTCCGCGTAAGTAGAAAGCTCACCTAGCTGCTCTTTGCTGCTAAGTTCTCCGCTCGCAATAATTTCATTCTGACTAGTAGACCAAACCAACCACCGTATAGGGGCCTGCTTGTCTCTACTTAGTCGAACGGTCAGAAACTCGCTCAATGACTCCTCCAAAACGCCGTCGTATAACTGAGACGTCCTTCTTGTCTTTGCTAAAGAGTAGGCTTCTTATCCTAACTCTTGATTCATTTACCATAACCTGAGCATCAAGCTCAAAATAATGGCTATCTGTCGTTAAATAACCATTGGCTTTATCTTTTATCGTCGCATCTATTGTCGCGATTTGTCTTTCGGCTAAAAAGTCATCCACAGATGCCCAACCATCATAAGGTCTGTTTTCTATCAATGAGGAAGCGTCACTTGCACTCAGTAGTGGTGAAAACATTGCCACCAATATAACCGAACCCGCCTCATTAATCGTATTCACATTTAAACGCCAATCGTCCCAAGGCAACGCACACACCACCGGGCCAATCTTCTCCATCACTCCACTATCCATTTGATGAACCGCTCTCAACTCTGTGCTATCAGAGATCATCCCGTTTGGGGTGATGTAAGCGGGGTGAAGTGCTTCATAAAAGCTATCTTCAACGCCATAACTCGTTGATGATGTAGTATTTTTATCTAAAAATTCCCATGTGGAGTCAGTAATAACTTCAGCTTGATAATTCTCTATCTCAAGCTCTTCGAGCATACGCTGAAAAACAGCCACCAAATAAGGCTTCGATGTACTATTGACTTGCTGCTTTTCTTTACCTAATACATTGATATTAAAACACGCTTGCTTATCTGTTATTTTTCCAGATGCCGTACCGTAATCGAGCGGGAAAACTTGTTCTTTCAACGCCCAAGGTTGACTAGTATTGATCGTATCACTATCTTCATAACTCTGCTGAATACCATATTTAGCTAGCGCTTCAATACCAATACTGTACCAGTACGCCTGTTGGTGACTGATCCTATTTTCGGCGCGTGTATAGTTTACAAACAACCTCTCAGTCATTGTGGCGGCAATTGAAACCATCACTGCAAGAATCAGTAATACGACAATTAAAGCCGCACCCGCATTCTTTTTAACGGATCGATTTGAAGGCCTGTTAGTCATTTAACACCTTCGCTGGCGACTTGCAGACGCTCTCCAGCCGTCAAATAAACTCGTTCAATAGTGCCATAATCTTGTAGCGTAAATGTAATTGAAAGTGCCTTGGGTAATGCGAATGCCTCGTCCCAACTTTCACTCCATCCACCTTCTTTATAAAACTGCATATCAATCTTTTCAACATCGTTGAGAAGACTGGTGATCACGCCTTCCTGCCCTACCGGTGTATCAGGGTACCGCCACCAAACCCGTTCAAGTCGATTAGCGACAATTCGATAACCAACCTTGGTTATCTCCCCACGAGGAAATACCTGCTGTGGGTTCTGCCATCCCAACCGAGTAAACAGTACGGCCTTGTTATCTGAGTCGAGTAACCCATCGCCCCAAAAGAGAATATTTTCTGCCGCGTCTTCTCCATTGGTTCTAAATCGTCTTAACGCTATCTGTCTAAAGTCATTGTCAATAATCACCATCGCTCGTTGAATCTCTTTCAACCTTCCTGTCTTTTCAAGCGATACTTGATTGCTACGCTGTACCTGATTTAACACCATGTAAGCTGACACACTTAGAGACGCAAAAAATAGCAATCGCGACAAGCACTTCTATTAAGGTAAAACCCCGCTGTATTTTGCGATAAGACGCCTTATTTCTCGACATAACTTCTCACCGTCAATATTGGGCTTTTTGCGTTTTCATTCAATGAGACGCTAACATCAAATGCAGCAATAAAGCCAACGGCGGTTTCAACAGGCGTTACTTTCCAATACCACTGTTTACCCACCATTTCTGTTTTGCCCGATTTAGTGCTTTTAGGTGCACCTGATAACATCACCCGGCTAATTTGATTATCTATAACAAATGATGCGAACGTTTTTTCTTCCAGATAAGACAGCGTATTTAGGTGTTGAGTGACTGAGCGCATAACACTGATCCCGGCAGTAGCAAATATAGCTAGCGCAACTAATACTTCGAGTAATGTCATACCACGAGTGCGCTGATTCATCGAATACCTGTCTCATCTTGTGTGTCTTTCGCATGAACAAGGTCGATAGAACCGGATTCTTTCACATCGACAACCCACCCATTATATTTGTCTTCCTCTGAAAATATAGAGAGACGAAAAGGGGTCATCTCGCCACTGGACAACACAAACAACTGGGGCGGCTTGATTTTTTTTCTTTATCAAAGTCAGCAAACCTATCTTCATCAAATAAGCTTTCTTGCTTGAATAGGCTTTCATTCTGCGACCATGCATCACTACCTAATTCCAATGAAAGTAGTACACCGTCTTGTAGTTGCGTTTCTACGTACGTTTTATTTTCAAAAACTTGCCATCCATTACTCTCTAATTGTAGATAGCTGTAGGTGCCTTTTTTTTCATCTACTCTTATACCTAAATCTTTACCATTTAAGATGGCATGTTCATTAAGAAGTTGTATTCGATAATAAAAACGCTGCGCTTGTTCTTTCGCAATATCTTGCTTTGAATCAGGCAGATTAATAATCACTGCCACGGCACTAAGCGACATCAAGACGAGTACCAGCATGATCTCAATTAAGGTAAAACCTGTATTTTTCTTATTCATTACTGCCACAAGTCGCGCCTACTTTATGGACATGGTTAGAGTCTGTTGACCCTAGTATTGATGATTAGAAATCTTGAATATTCCAATTGCCAATGTCCGCGGCACTGCCTTCACCACCCTCTTGCCCATCTGAACCCAAGCTAAAGATATCAATCGTTCCTTGGTCACCAGGGCTTAGGTATTGATAATCGTATCCCCATGGGTCTTGTGGTAAGCGTCTTATATAACCACCGTCTCGGTAGTTTCTTGGCTCAGGGCTGCCACTTGGGTTTGTGACGAGTGCTTCTAAGCCTTGATCTGTTGATGGGTATACACTGTTGTCTAACTTATACATATCGAACGCTTGCTCTAATGCAGAGATATCAGACACTGCTTTTTGTTGATCCGCTTTTTCTTTGTTTCCTAACAAGTTAGGCACAACAACGCTGGCCAAAATCCTAAAATCACAACAACAACCATAATCTCAAGTAAGGTAAAACCATTTTGTTTTCTTTGTTTCATTTTCATCTCCTAACAAACTCAATCCTTCTGCTCAGGACGCCGGAACGCCAAACCGCTAAGCAGAAATCAAATTATTCATCTCTAAAATAGGCATCAACGTTGCCATTACAATAAACAAAACTACACCAGCCATCACAGCAACAAGTGCAGGTGTAAATAGCCCTAAGGCAATATTAACCGTGGATTCGAAATCCCTATCTTGATTATCGGCTGCTCGAGTAAGCATCTGCTCTAACTCACCACTTTGCTCACCACTCGCAATCATATGTAACATCATGGGTGGGAATAATTTAGTCTGTTCTAAAGCACGCCTTAAACTGCCCCCTTCTCTTACTTTTTCGCAGGCCTCCAAAACGTGTTGCTCCATATATCGGTTGCTTATTACGTCTGTCGCAACTTTCATGCCTTCCAATAATGGAATAGCACTCGAGGTACAGATTGATAACGTTCGAGCAAAGCGAGACGTGTTGATCCCTTTTGTTATTTTCCCTATCAAAGGAATACTCAGCAGCTTTTTATCCCAAGACATCCTTGTATTCGCATTCTTTAAGGCTATTTTCAAACCATAGTATGAGCAGATAACACCGACTAACAGATAGATTCCCCAGTTTTGTACAAAACCACTGGCATCCAAAAGAAATTGCGTTGACCCGGGTAGCTCCTGTCCCATTTGAACAAACTGATCAACGATTTTTGGCACAACACTGGCTAATAGAAAACTAACAACCGCAATTGCGAATACGGTTAACACCACAGGATAAATCATCGCCTGTTGTAGTTTAGAACGCATTAATTGGCGATTTTCAGCATAATCAGCGAGTCGATTCAATACGCTATCCAAATGACCAGAACGTTCACCAGCTGCAACCATAGAGCGGAAAAGATCATCAAATACATGAGGGTAATCGGCAAGGCTATCGGCGAGCGTATACCCTTCAACCACTCGAGAACGGACCCCCATTAGCATATTGGTGATACGTGGCTTCTCCGATTGCTCTGCAACCGCTCTTAAACACTCTTCTAAAGGCATGCTTGCCTGAACCAATGTTGACAGCTGACGCGTTAATAACGCGAGATCATTGGTGCTAATACTTCGATTAAATGATGTAGACGATTTCTCGGCACTGTTTTTTACTTTGGTTTCAATGACCTCAACAGGAATCAAGCCTTGTTCTTTCAATCGTTGTCGAACTTGACGTGCATTATCTCCCTCAATGACACCTTTTTTTCTGCCTACCTTTGTCATTCAGTGCTTTGTATTCAAATGCGGCCATTAGACTTCCTTGGTTACTCGCATAACTTCTTCAAGGGTAGTAATACCTTGAAGAACTTTTTTCAATCCATCCGCTCGGATACTTGGCGTATACGCACGAACTTCTTTCTCAATGCTCATTTCTCCCGCTTCTGAATGAATAAGTTCTTGAACGTTATCGTCAACAAGAAGCAGCTCATGTATTCCAGTTCGTCCTCTATATCCCTTAAAATTACACGCCTCACATCCATTCGCACGGTAGAGTGTTAAAGACTCTTGCTCCGTTAACTTAAACAACTTTTTCTGTTCTCTGTCGGCTTCAAAGCTTTGCTTACAATCAGGGCACAAGGTTCTTATCAGGCGTTGCGATAACACCCCTAATAAAGAAGATGAAATAAGGAAAGGTTCAATGCCCATATCCCTTAGTCGAGTTATTGCCCCTATCGCGGTATTAGTATGCAAGGTAGACATGACTAAGTGACCCGTCAACGAGGCTTGCACACCTATTTGTGCCGTTTCAAGGTCACGTATTTCACCGACCATAACGACATCTGGATCTTGGCGCAAAATGGCGCGTAAACCACGGGCGAAGGTCATATCAACTTTAGGGTTAACCTGTGTTTGACCTATTCCGTCAATATCAAATTCGATAGGATCTTCTACCGTTAAAATATTCCGTTCCGTGCTATTCAGTTCTTGTAATGCGGCATATAAGGTTGTTGACTTACCTGAGCCTGTTGGTCCGGTCACCAAGATGATGCCATGCGGCCTAGCGATCAATTTTCTTATTACTTCGTGATTTTCTTCCGTCATCCCTAGGCTGTGTAAATCAAGGCGGGTGGCGTTTTTATCCAGTAAACGCATTACAACGCGTTCACCATGCGAAGATGGCATTGTAGAGACACGGACATCAACCGCACGACCACCGATTCTCAATGAGATTCTTCCATCTTGAGGGACACGTTTTTCAGCGATATCGAGTTTTGCCATGACCTTAACTCGTGAGACGAGAAGCGGCGCTAGCTTGCGGCTTGGTTCTAATACCTCACGTAATACACCATCAACCCGGAATCGAATAGACAAACTCTGTTCAAAGGTTTCAATGTGTATATCCGAAGCACCTTCTTTAATTGCTTCGCCTAGCATCGCATTGATTAACTTAATGATAGGGGCGTCATCTTCTGTTTCTAATAGATCTTCATTTTGAGGTAACTCTTCAGCTAATGAGAAAAAATCGTCATTATCTGCGCCAATATCTTCCATTAACTGTCGTGCTTCTGACGAATCTCGTTGATAGATCTCTGTCAGTTTCTTTTCAAAGCTATCTTTATCGGTCGAAACCAATGTAAACGGCACCTTAATGACACGTTGTACTTCCGCTAAAATTGATATTGCAATAGGTTCGACATAATACAACTGAGGCAGCTCTGTTCGCTGCGGACTATTTTCTAAAACCACATGGTGACGCTTAGCAAAACCAAATGGTAGACGCCCAACAAAGCTGGCCAACTGTGTCATCAATCTAGCTCCAATTGGTCAATAAAGGCCTGTACTTCTGCCGGATAACGTGGCGAATCGCCTTTATATTCTGCAAGGACCGGAATGAGGTCATCCGATAACAGTTTCAAGCCTTCTTCCGCTTTAAATAATTGCTCTGCACGAATGTAGTTATATTTACGCTGGGTAATGCCATCGGCGGTCACACCATCACGAATAATGGTTCGGCTTGATGAACACCTATCAGATTTTTCTTTTCAACAGAACTGCTTGTTGATTTAAAAAGGTGACCAATTATTGGAATATCACCTAAGAATGGTACTTTAGATTCACTCTCCATGACGCGTTCATCGATTAATCCACCTAGAACCAACATCTGACCATCTTGGATCATAACCTGAGTATTAAGTTGTCGTTTGGCAAAACGCACATCGACAGCGCCACTGGCGCCAAGTACGTTTGATACTTCCTGCTCTATCGTTAATTGAACAGAGTCACCTTCGTTTATTTGAGGCACAACCTTAAGCTTGATCCCGACTTCTTTCCGCTCTACGGTCTGAAATGGATTGCTGTTGTTTGCCCCTGCAGTGGAGCCAGTTAACACTGGAACTTCTTCGCCAACGATAAAGGATGCTTCTCCGTTATCCATCACTGTAATACTAGGAGAAGAGAGAATATTAGAATTGGAATCGGTAGAGACCGCGCTGATCAGAGCAGTCCAGTCACCCAGAACTAAACTCATTGCCGCTCCGTTCACTCCTTTTAATGCGGAGGCTAATGAGGAATAATCCCCTTTTTTTGTAGTGGTTTCATTTCTAACGAAGGCACCATTATCATCATATACGGCGGTTGTGGTTGTGGTATCTTTTGCCTCTTCAAGGCCCACCATCACGCCACCAATTGATGCACCTGTATTGTTATATTGAATAACAGCACCGGTATCCAAATTACCCCATTGCACGCCTAAATTAATGCCATCACCTTCAGACATCTCAACAATAAGCGCCTCTATAAGGACCTGAGCACGACGAATATCCAACTGAGCAATGACATCCATAAGGGCGTTCATAATATCTGGTGGAGCCGTCAAAACTAATGCATTCGTATCTTTGTGAGCGGCAATCATCACCTGAGATTTACTTGTCGCACCTTGAGCTTTAGATGAGCTCTGCTTCTCTGACTGAATATTTTCAGATACACCTTTTAAAACGTCGACAATATCTTCAGCTTGCGCATATTTTAGATAAACAACTTGATTGTTACCCCGACTCGCCATTTCAATATCGAGCTGTTTTATCAACTTGCGAAGGCGCGTACGTACGGTTGGGTCACCAGAGATAAGAACGGAGTTAGTGCGATCATCGGCCACAAGTTTAGGCTGTAAAAATGCCGGCGTATTTTTTGTGTCGGTCGTTTTATTTAGCGCATCAACTATTCGCACCATTTCTGAGGCAGACGCATTTTTAAGAACAACCACTTCTATTGATTTGTCCCCAGCCTGATCAACACGTTCAATAATTTCGGCAAGACGATTAACAACAGCAGCACGACCTGTAATCAAGATGATATTAGCAGGGTCATAATGGACCACGTTACCCGCACCAGCGTTATCATTTAATTGACGTAATAATGGAGACAACTCTCGAACAGAAACATTTTTTACTGCGACGACACGAGTAACAACAGCATCACCTAATATTTTTTCATCAGCCCCGACAACTGGAATCGCGGATGTTTTCGCATCTTTAGCCTTTATAATTTTAAGTACACCACTCTCCATCTCGACAACGGCAAAACCATAGACTTCTAAAACATTAAGAAAAAATTGATAGTATTGTTTTTCATTTAATACGTCATAGCTTCGAACATCTATCTTCCCACGAACAGAGGGGTCGACAATGATGGTCTTTTCTAAGTTTCGTCCAACAATATTAATGAATTCTTGAATATCCGTACCTTTGAAACTCGCACTATATTCATCGGCAGAAACAGATAAGCACATTAGACTTCCTATCAGTAACATCGCACTTCTGCTTAACCAGTTCTTCACTAAAAAACCTCCAAATCACCGACACTTAAGCCAGTATTAAAATTCTAAATATATTTCATGTGCCTGACCGTCACGCTCTACGGTCAAGTTGAATTCTGTCATTTCCGACATCGACTGCCAAACTTTACCCATTGAAGCAGGATCCGTTAGGTCTTCACCATTCAAAGACGTGGCAATATCACCATTTTTAAGTCCTGCCGAATCAAATAGTGCACGCTGCTTACCAGGCCTAATTCGATAGCCGACAAGCTTCCCATCCTTCTTTACTTGAGATAAACGTATGTATTGGAGAATTTTTTGAGGATCAGCTAAAACCTCTGCTCGAATCGATTCAATCTCATTACCTGAGGGAGCAGGATTATTTCCAATTTCGCTAACCATTGCGTTACTCGTTCTTTTATTACTCGCTGTTGGTCGCACTTTCTTGTACTCGATTCCTTCAAGCATCAACGTTTCATCTCGACCCGCATTGTCTATAATAATGCGGTCAATAAAAACGTTCTTTAGTTTCGCTTGTGTCCCTTCAATTTTTTCACCAATGCCATACGTTTCTTGGGATCCATTGTTCGCGATAACAGCCAAGCTGCTTTTCGCTACAGAACTAGAGACAGCACCAACCAAAATTAAGTTCAAACGCGTTTTTGGTGCATCCTGTATTACAGGTGCTGACACGACCTTGTCTACCTTTTCGTCGTGCCGACCAAATAGCGCAGCTTCTAATAAACCAGATATAATAATCCCCTTCGACTCAGAAGAAGATTGAGCATTAACAGATTGAGCGGACCATTTGGATACCGTCGTCTGTTCATCGGATAAATACCAAATAGTTTGACCCGCAATCCAGGCCGATAAGCAGACCAACAATATTGTCAATAAAGTGCAGAGCTTAGGTTGAGAAGCAGCAAATAAACGGAAAACCTTTTCCGTTAAGCCGGGAAACGGATGAGTTCGGCTCAAAACAGAAGACATTTACAACCTCTTTAGTGTCTATAATCACAGTAAACATTATGCAGAAGAATATCATACTCCCTTCAAGATTGAGGTAAGGGAATTCCTAAAATTTACATTTACCACTTGAAAAGAGAGACATGTGTCACCATTTTTACAGAAAATAGTTTACAGCATGGAGTCGTAAAAAAATGAGCACAAATACAGAGACAGTAAGGCTCGACAAATGGCTTTGGGCTGCTAGATTTTACAAAACTCGGTCGGTAGCTCGAAATATGATAGACGGGGGTAAAGTCCATTATAATGGACAGCGCTCAAAACCAAGTAAAATAATAGAACTTGGTGCAACAATAACGCTAAGACAGAGACAAGAAGAGAAGACCGTTGTCATAGATAAGATTTCAGAACAAAGGCGTGGAGCACCAGAAGCACAACTGCTCTACACGGAGACACCAGAAAGTATCTCAAAACGCGAAGAAAACGCACAAAAGCGTAAACTCAATACGTTATTCAGTCCTAGCCCAGAACGTAGGCCAGACAAGAAGCAACGTAGAGACATCATTAAATTTAAAAACCAGTAAGCCGGAGTGTTCTGACATGGCACAAGACGTATTAAATCGTTATTTATTCGAGAATCTTTCTGTACGTGGGGAGCTTGTACAGTTAGATAAAGCATATCAAGAAATTATATCTAGTAAAGAGTACCCAGCACCAGTACAAAACTTATTAGGCGAGCTATTAGTCGCCACCACCCTTTTAACTGCGACGCTAAAATTTGAGGGTTCTATCACACTTCAACTGCAAGGCGACGGTCCTGTTTCTTTGGCGGTCATCAATGGTGATCAAAACCAAAAAGTACGCGGCGTTGCGCGATGGGAAGGTGATATTGCTACTGATGCAACACTTCACCAATTGGTAGGGAAAGGGCATCTCGTGATCACCATTTCACCAGATAAAGGGGAACGCTATCAAGGAGTTGTAGGTCTCGAAGGAGACGATCTTTCAACGGTTTTAGAAAACTACTTCCTTCGTTCTGAACAACTCAAAACACGCCTATGGATTCGCCTTGGCACTCAAGATGGAGCACCCCATGCAGCTGGAATGTTGCTTCAAGTTATGCCTGATGGAACCGGCACAGCAAACGATTTTGAACATTTAGAACAACTTACAAACACAGTTAAGAATGAAGAACTCTTTACTTTAGAGGCAAACGAACTGCTTTATCGATTGTACAATCAGGAGACGGTAAACCTTTTCGAACCGCAACCCGTTGTCTTTCATTGCGGCTGTTCAAGGGACAAAAGTGGCTCTGCAATCCTAACGGTTGCCAAAGATGAAGTTTATGACATTTTAGCGACTGAAGGCACAATTTCTTTACATTGTGATTACTGCGGCACGGATTATTCGTTCGACGAAAATCAAGTGGCAGACCTTTATTCTCAAGCAGATCAAGGCAACACTACCCTTCATTAACATGTATATATATGAGAATTCATTCAAATTATATATTAAGCCGGTGTAAACCGGCTTTTTTTTGGGTGATACTTATATAAATCACACAATTAAGCACTTTTCACTCCAACTCTCATTTCTGAAAACAAAGATAAAATTGATCTAGCGCAAGGCTAACAAATGGTGATAAAACAACCACTCGAAAATGTGACGGGTGATTTAAAACCCTGAATAAATCATCGGCAATTTATGACTTATCTCCCTGTTTTCTCGCTTTCACGTTGCTAGCATGGTGAACAGAATAAAAACAAATTATATAAAATCCCTACAAAAATCTTAATTAAGGAGCACCTATGACCGTTATGGAACATACCAAGGCTGCAGAACTAGACCTAACTGAATACGGACTATCTGGCGTAAAAGAGATTCTTCGCAATCCAAGTTATGACATGTTGTTCGAGGAGGAAACTCGCACTGATTTAGAAGGCTATGAAAGAGGCGTTGTTACAGAGTTAGGAGCCGTTTCTGTTGACACTGGCATATTCACTGGTCGTTCACCTAAAGATAAATTCATCGTTTTGGATGACACCACAAAAGAAAATATGTGGTGGACCTCAGAGCAAGTCAAAAATGACAACAAAGCAATCTCCCAAGAAGTTTGGAACGAACTAAAAGTTCTGACAACAACTCAACTTTCAGGCAAGCGCCTGTTTGTTCTAGATTGCTACTGTGGTGCTAACGAGGATACTCGTCTGTCCATTCGTTTCATTACTGAAGTAGCATGGCAATGTCACTTTGTTAAAAACATGTTCATCCGTCCAACAGAAGAAGAATTGGCCACATTTGAACCAGATTTCGTTGTTATGAACGCGGCAAAAACAACCAACCAAGATTGGGAAAAACAAGGCCTTAATTCAGAAAACTACACTGTATTTAACCTAACAGAGAAAATGCAACTTATTGGCGGTACTTGGTACGGCGGTGAGATGAAGAAAGGTATGTTCGCAATGATGAACTACTTCCTACCGTTGAAAGGCGTTGCATCAATGCACTGTTCTGCAAACGTTGGTGAAGAGGGCGATACGGCTATCTTCTTCGGCTTGTCTGGTACTGGTAAAACAACGCTATCTACAGACCCTAAACGCGCATTGATTGGTGATGACGAACATGGCTGGGATGACGATGGTGTATTCAACTTCGAAGGGGGTTGCTATGCCAAAACTATCAAGCTTTCTAAAGAGGCAGAACCTGACATTTATAACGCTATCCGTAAAGATGCGTTACTAGAGAATGTAACGGTTCGTAATGATGGTTCTATCGATTTTGATGATGGTTCTAAAACCGAGAATACTCGTGTTTCATACCCTATTTATCACATCGATAATATCGTTAAACCTGTCTCTAAAGCTGGCCATGCAAACAAAGTTATTTTCTTAACAGCAGATGCATTTGGTGTTCTTCCGCCTGTGGCTAAATTAACAGCAGAACAGACTAAATATCACTTCTTATCTGGTTTCACTGCGAAATTGGCCGGTACAGAGCGAGGTATTACTGAACCAACGCCAACCTTCTCTTCTTGTTTCGGTGCGGCATTCTTAACGCTACACCCAACTAAGTACGCAGAAGTATTAGTGAAGCGTATGGAAGCAGCTGGTGCAGAAGCATACTTGGTTAATACGGGTTGGAACGGTACTGGTAAACGTATCTCTATCCAAGATACTCGCGGTATTATCGATGCCATCTTAAATGGTTCGATTGAGCAAGCAGAAACTAAGCAAATCCCTGTGTTTAATCTAGAAGTCCCAACAACACTTCCAGGTGTAGACCCTGCGATTTTAGATCCACGCGATACTTATGTTGATCCACTTCAGTGGGAAAGCAAAGCCGAAGATCTAGCACAACGTTTTGTTAAGAACTTCTCCAAGTACACTGACAATGCTGAAGGTGCAGCACTCGTCGCCGCTGGCCCGCAACTGGACTAAGCCTTGTTAATCAGTAAATAGTGATTAAGCCCCTCATTTGAGGGGCTTTTTTGTTGAATCTCTTTCCTAATTAAGTCAATCTGTCCAAATTAAATAATGGGTTAGGTATTAACAGATGAAAAAAGCACTAGTCATATTCTCTATTGCGCTACTGCTGATCATATCTTGTGCTGTGCTTGGTCTCTACTTAGCTATGCAGGGGCCCTATACAACCAAACTCACTAATCACTTACTCAAACAGTACTCTTCGCTACCCATTTCTGTTTATGACGCTAGATTTGAATTCCCTAATCATTTCTCCTTTCAGGGAGTGGAAATACAAGAACTCCAAGAAGATACGATTAATATTGAACAGGTTGATGTCTGGATAAACTCCGACTCAATCATTGAATTTATGCCTGTGATAGATAGCCTTCTGATAAACGGTTTACTGCTTCAAAGTGGGTTACCTGCTATTCCAACATTTGAAAACCTTAAGTTGCATCAGTTGGCCATTACCAATCTCGATTATTCTGATGGTAATTTCATCTCACGCGATACCAATATTCAGATAGAGAACCCACTCTATTTAAACAACAGTCAGAAAATTCCTTATGGTTCAATACAGTTCTCAGCGGAACAGATTTATTGGCACAGAGAAGCATTTAATGACGTTTTAGTTGATGCTAACTACAACGCTGAAAATAGCACGGTTTACGGGGCTTCATTTGAGTGGCGGGGAGGCGGTTTCTCGACCCAAGCAGAACAATACTCAGAAGGATGGTCGCTCGTTAATACGACAATAGACCGACTTAGATTAAACATGAAGCAGCAAGACGAAGTCGAACCATCCGACTGGTCGTTCCTTGTTGATAAGATAACCCATTTCAATAGCCTTGATATTCTGGGTAGCTCAATCGAAACCCCTAACTTCCAAATCACTAACGGTGACTTTTCTGTCGAGAATCTGTCCCTTTTAAACGGGGTTTGGCAACAGAAAGACGGCTATGTTTCTTTCAGCGCAGAAAGTATCAATTACCTAGACCACTTGTGGCTAGAACCGGCATTTGAAAGCTACTTTGATAATAACCTGATCTCCATTGAGGCGCTTAGCTTTGAGTTCGAGAAAGGACTTGTCAAAATGGTCGGCGAATTAACACCACATTCTGTTTATCTCAAAAACCTCGATATCGATGGCATTAAATGGTTTTACGAATCACCAGAAGACACTCTTGTTATAAAGAACTATTTTAACTCATTAGATCAGCTACTTATTGATAATGTAAAAATTAGACGATCACAGTTTGTTCAAATCGCTCATCAACCAAACTGGCAGTTCTCTGGTCTCTCAGTAGATGGAAAACATCTCGCACTCATCAAGCAAAATCGAGTTGGCCTTTGGGATGGGCAAGTAAGTGTCACGGCTAACAATGCCAGTTTTAAGAGTTTGCTCACAAGCCAACCAATCATAACAATGCAGAGTAAAGAAGGTATTTGGCAACTGAACGAAGCTTTTATTCCCTTAGAGAAAGGGCTTATTGAAGCAACGGCGAGCTACTCGCTTTCTCAACCAAGCCAGCCATGGCGGCTTGAAGCGTTCGCGGACGGCCTACCCATTGACCTGTTTTCTGATTGGGTATCGCTACCGGTCGACATCGAAGCTATTGCGGAATTTCAGATTGGTTTAAATGGCTTAGGTGGAGACGCGTTAATGTTAAAACATAGCTTGACCGGGCAGTTAGTCGGTTCGCTGAGAGACACCTTTTTATTGCAGGATATCGAGTCCGACCGACCAGAAATAATACCATTTGAGAGCTCTGAATTTTCTATTTCAGCTGATAGAGGTCGAATCGATATTGAACCTATCATAATTAACGGCGATAGAATTACCGGACGCTTACGAGGTAATGTTGATTTGGTTCAAACTGACGACAACTCAATTTCACTTGAGCTAACGGATGGCTGTATAAAACAGAGCTTTGAATTGATAGAGGGTACACGACAAGAAAAGAATACTTGTCCAAAAAAATAGTCTCACGCAAGATTGTGACACTATTTGGCGATAAAACCAGCCATTGGGCTTTAGTCGCTTTATATTAAGATTCTTGTATTTCAGGCAGCAGCATATAGGTCCCAACAAATTCAACAGCTGCAGCATTGCCGCTATAAATAGTCACGCTAATGACGACTCGAGCCTTTCGTCCATTCTCAAACCGATCTAGGTCACCACTGATTCCATCTAAGGATGTCGTGGCAATGGGGGTCTCTTCAACTGGATGACGGTAACGTACTTTACTGTCCGCCAACACAATGTCGGCTTTAAGACCACGCTCTTTCATCAGTAGCCATGTCATTCCCCAACCTGTCAACGTTGCTAACGTAAAGGCGGAACCAGCAAACATTGAATTTCTAGGGTTTAAGTTCGGGTTTAATTGCGCACTACACTCGAATTGATAGCCCGTATATTGTGTTATTTTGATACCCATTTTGTCGCTAATGGGGATTTGCTGCTCCCAGCGTTCTTGCAACTCAGCACACCAATCTGGTCTGCGTAAAATATTATCCATAGGATCGAGCTGCTTTACCAACTGCTGGTGACGATTCGCACCATATTGCCCACTTATCTCACCTTGACTCTCAAAACCATTTTTTATATAGAAACTCATGGCTTCTTGGCGAGCATTACAAACCAACCGCTTTACACCTTCTTGGCGAGCAAACGACTCGAGTGCCACAAGGATCAGTGAACCAACGCCTTTATCTCTACGGTTGGGCTTAACCGCCATAAATCGAATCTGTCCCTCATGATCGGAGGTCACGTACAAGCGCCCCACAGCCACTGGACGACCTCTGCCATCAACAATCATACGATGATGGCTCATCTCGTCAAACTCATCCCGTTCGGAGCCCACAGGCATGCGTAGAGGCTCTCGAAGCATCTGCCACCGAAAATAATAGTACTTAGCAATTTGATTTGCTGTTTTGGGCGTGATTAGTTTAAACATTTAAATCCTTTTAAAATCTTTCTACTTTAAAACTTTATATTTAAAATCATAAGTGAGCGGAAAAACTTGCGATTTCAAACCTGTAGCCAAAATGTAACTGGTCCATCATTAACCAAAGACACTTTCATGTCAGCTGCAAAGCGTCCTCGCTCTGTCGGCAGAATGTCATTACAACGTTCAGAAAAGTAATTATACAATCGTTCGGCATCTATTGGGTGAGCACCACGTGAAAAACCAGCTCTTGTTCCCTTTTTTGTATCGGCGGGCAAGGTAAATTGCGAGACAACCAGAACACTGCCACCCACTTGTTTAACGTTCAGGTTCATCTTGCCTTCTGCATCGCCAAATACACGATAATTAGCGACTTTTTCTACCAAACGTTGGGCTTTTGTTTCGTCATCCTCTTTTTCAACACCTAATAGTATAAGAAGCCCTTCATCAATTTGCCCAACAATCTGCTTATCTACTTTAACAGAGGCTTCACTCACTCTTTGTATTAGCGCTATCAATGCCTTCTCTCCTATCCCCTATCATACGCTCTACAAATTTCGGTATTATTAAATCCGAATTATGATTCCACTGATCTCTTTCGCCTAGACTTGCTGTTAGCTCGGCACCAATTAATACTATAAACCAACACAAATAGATCCAGACAAAGAGTATCGGTACAGCCGCAAGCGTGCCATAAATCAACTGATAACTGGGGAATGCCGATATATAGTAGGCGAATATGCTTTTACTGATTTCAAACAAAAAAGTACTAACAAAGGCACCAAACATCGCATGTCGAATTTTGACTTGGATATTCGGCACAAATAAATATAGTCCTAAAAACCCAATATAAGAAAAAAGTAGAGGTAACCTACCGTATAAAAAGTTAACGGTATCGTCACTAAAAAATTTAAGAGACGTAATGTGGGAGCTAACGGCAATACTCGCGCCCATTAAAAGAGGACCTAATGTAAGCACCATCCAGTACATAGAAAAGGAAAAGACCATGCGTCGCTTTTTCTTTATTCTCCAAATGTAATTCAAATTTTTATCGATACTAGAAATAAGCAAAATCGCAGTCACAAATAGAAATGCGGCACCGACTGTTGTCATTTGAGCCGTATTTTGTACAAACGCTTCTAATGCATCTTCTATTGCTTCACCAGCAGCAGGAACAAAATTGTTAATAATAAATTGCTGTATTGTATCACCGACACCGTCAAACGCAGGAATTCGTGCAAGAGCAGAGAATATAACCGTTGTTAAAGGAACCAATGATAACAGAGTAATATACGTCATATAGCCTGCATTCACAGTTAACCTGTCGTGTATAACTCTCTGCTTCAAATAGAATAAGTAATAAATAGTTGTGTGCATGAAGCACTTTAATTTTTCCATAAACCGCCTTTAGCCAATCTGCTCCAATATGAAATCTGCACGTTCTTCAACACTACCCCATGGCACCTTAATCGGCTGATAACCTAAATTTCGGTAGCACGTTAAAAGTAACTGATAAATCTCTAACGCCTCAGAAAAAGAGTGAGGACGAACCGCATCTTGAGTGTATATTAATTGTTTGGGAGCACAGAAAAAAACCTTCTCAAAATAACCGTTACTGGCATCAATATATCTTTTTTCAACATCCAGTTTACCAAGCTGAAGATAAGCGCATATATCAGGTATCGCTCTATCCAAGAAAGAAATATTTTTTTGCTTTTCCGATGCCCGTTTCTGATTTTTCATCATATCTAGACACATCTCTGCAAATTCAGCCAAATGTGTCCAAGGCAGTATGCCATTAGTCAACCGGGATTGTTGCTCAATTAAATAACGAGGGCTCTCTTCAAAAGTAAGGTACCCACGCGTGGCAAGTACACCAATAATGCTTGTTTTTCCTGCACCGGGACCACCCGTTATGACTATCGGTTTCATAGACTTCCTTTGATTAACACCACTCACAATTTCCAGTCTACCAAAAAAACAATCCCCCTTCATGATCGCTCATGAAGGGGGATTCGTGTCGTTTCTTAAAGTAACGAGTGACGTTATGCTTTCACTGGGCGACCTGCACGTTTACGTTCGTTTTCAGTAAGAAGTTTCTTACGAATACGAATGCTTTCAGGCGTTACTTCTACAAGTTCATCTTCATCAATAAACTCTAAAGCTTGCTCTAGTGTGTACTTGATAGCTGGCGACAATGTTTGCGCTTCATCTGTACCAGATGAACGAACGTTTGTTAGCTGCTTACCTTTAAGACAGTTTACTGTCAGGTCATTTGAACGGTTATGAATACCAACAATTTGACCTTCATATACTTCATCTGCGTGTTCAGCAAATAAACGACCACGCTCTTGAAGATTAAACAGAGCATATGTCAGTGCTTTACCTGTCGCATTTGAGACAAGAACACCATTAGCACGTCGACCAATAACACCACCTTTATGTGGGCCATAATGATCAAACGTATGATAAAGCAGACCTGAACCAGACGTCATCGTCATAAATTCAGTTTGGAAACCGATAAGACCACGAGAAGGCATCATAAAGTCCATACGTACACGGCCTTTACCATCTGGAGACATATCAGTTAACTCACCTTTACGGATGCCGATGTTCTCCATGATATTACCTTGGTTCGCTTCAACCACATCGATAGTCACTGTCTCGTATGGTTCTAAAAGCTTACCATCTTCTTCTTTTAGAATTACTTCTGGGCGAGATACTGCAAGCTCGAAGCCTTCACGACGCATATTCTCGATAAGAATAGAAAGATGAAGCTCTCCACGACCAGACACTCGGAATTTATCAGGATCATTTGTTTGTTCTACACGTAATGCAACGTTATGAACGGATTCTTTCTCAAGACGTTCTAGGATATTACGAGAGGTAACAAATTTACCTTCTTTACCAGCAAACGGAGAGGTGTTTACCTGAAACGTCATTGTTACCGTTGGTTCATCTACAGAAAGAGGAACCATGACTTCAACATTGTTTTGATCACAAATAGTGTCAGAAATCTTCAACTCACCCAAACCTGTAAAGGCAATAATGTCACCCGCATTGGCTTGTTGTATTTCATGGCGGTCAAGACCAAGGTAACCAAGAACGGTACCAACTTTACCATTTCGTCTTGTACCATCAGCACTAACAATCGTCACTTGCTGGTTTGGTGCAACTTTACCACGAGTAACACGTGCGACACCGATAACACCAACATAAGAGCTGTAATCAAGCTGAGAGACTTGCATCTGCAAAGAACCGTCGATATCAACGGCAGGAGCATCTACGTTGTCTACAATGGCTTGGAACAATGGTTCCATGTCTTCACCGACAACATCTTCTTCTAGCGTAGACCAACCGTTTAGTGCTGAAGCGTAAACAACTTGGAAATCCAGTTGCTCATCCGTTGCGCCTAGGTTGTCAAAAAGGTCAAAAACTTGGTCCATAACCCAATCAGGGCGAGCACCAGGACGGTCAACCTTGTTGATAACAACAATAGGTTTAAGGCCATGTCCGAATGCTTTTTGTGTTACAAAGCGAGTTTGAGGCATAGGTCCATCAA
>LLEJ01000016.1_pt1 | contig 21775 bp, 19 predicted proteins | sample 595831 | NCBI WGS metagenome assembly LLEJ01 (sample SAMN02919310, study PRJNA255460) | bioreactor metagenome | biome: chemostat; feature: culture 2011_10.1; material: sediment; isolation source: day101 10degC chemostat 2011 inoculated with Wadden Sea sediment taken from... | place: Germany: Bremen... | reverse complement strand
TGCTTCTTCTCATATTAACATTTACCTTCTTTAGACCCGGATTTTGGTGGGATATGGTCTATCCAGCGAAAGATCATTACTCAGGAGTAGAGATAGCTCAAATTACCGAAAATCTCGATGTGGGACAATCGCTTGAGTTAAGAGTCTCTGGTGAAAACTTAGAAGGTAAATACGTCGAAAAAACCGTTGTTTTACCATTTGAAGACGACGCAAAAGGTGCAGATGAACGAATTGCATCTATGGGTTTGATGCTGGTTGAAACCGACAATAAAATGATCGTCGACATGGTTGAATTTGGCAGCCCAGCAGAGTCTGCGGGAGTCGACTTCGATTGGGAAATCAAGTCGGTCATAGTACAAGCCGAACGACCAATGAAAGAGTGGGTATTTGTACCTGCACTGCTATTAGTTATTGGTTTAGGGTTAAATCAGAGACGTCGCGCTCGTAAGGATGAACTAAGCGCGTAGTATTTTTCGGCATTAACAATTTATCGTTAATGCCAGAAATAACTGAATAGGGATAAATAGGGTGAACGCCCTCCTAATGTAGAGATAATATAATGTATAAACAAATCCTTGTTCCTGTTGATTTAAATGATAAAGGCTTTTCAGATAGAGCGGTAGAACTGGCCGTTTGGCATGCGAAAGCATCCAATGCCGAGGTTCATCTTTTGACTGTGCTTCCTGGTATTCACATGTCGATGGTCGCGACTTATTTTCCAAAAGATGCAGCAAATAAGATGAAGCAAGACGTTAAGCGACAGCTTCAAAAATTTGCCAGTCAGCACGTAAAGGAAGATGTGATTTATAAAACACATGTAGCAGAGGGCAAGCCTTACGCCACTATTCTTGAGTTCGCAAGTAAACTAGGCGCAGACTTAATCATCATGCCTAGCCACAAGCGTTCAAAAGTAGATAAAGTTGTGCTCGGGTCAGTGGCAAGCAAAGTTGTTCAAAACTCACCAATTAATGTATTGGTAGTAAAACCGCAAGGATAAGCGGCAATATTAGCATTAATGATGGAATCAAATTAAATGCTGTTGAGTAAAATTGCACACTCTGGTTCTTAATTATTTTTTAATAGTTTATAATTTGGCAACACTTTATCTGCGGTAAAGTGTTGCAATATCTCTTCTTTTGCCTCTTTATAAAAATCACATGCGACAAAGGCTGTGGCTAATTCATCGTTCCTTGGATGATAAAAACTTAGCTCAGTTGAATGCAGTTCTAATCTATTGCTGTAAGTTTGCGCCTCTGGATGTGCATAGAACTCATCGCCAATAATAGGGTGACCTATTTCCATCATATGAACTCTCAGTTGATGCGATCGTCCAGTGATGGGCAACAATCGAACCAAAGTAGTATGGGCTTCTCGGCTTACCACTTGATAGTGTGTTTGAGATGGTTTTCCATGCTCATAACACACTTTTTGTCTTGGCCGATTAGGCCAATCACAGATGAGAGGTAAATCGATAAGCCCTTTATCTTGTTCAAGATTACCCCACACTCTTGCGTAGTACACTTTATGGGTCAATCGATATTGAAACTGTTTCTTAATATGCCTTTCCGCATCTTTGCTTAACGCAAATAACATCAAACCAGACGTTGCCATATCGAGACGATGAACGACCTGAATTTCTGGGTATTCAACCACCAATCGGCTCCAGAGACTGTCGTAATGTTCTTTTAGCCTGCCGGGAACCGAAAGCAGTCCAGCAGGTTTATTGGCCACTAAGATATGGTCATCTTGGTCGATTATTTGGATAGGATCTTGCGCTGGAAAATAGTCGATCATTGGTTTTCGATTTCTCAGTAAAAATTTTGATAGCTATCTAATAAAACACAAGCACCTATAACCGATAACTTGTGCCTTATTATCATTGAGATCAGATCAACCTAATCTTATTTATGCGAAACAACAATGAGTCGTAATGAATCGAGTTGAATCTGCGCTTTAGAGATATACCCCGTCAGCTCTAGGATTTGATTTTCTATCGCTTGTAGCTCTTCATCACGAATATTTGGGTTTACCGCTTTTAGTGCTTGTAACCGCTCAAGTTCGCCATTTAAAGTGCTAAACATCTCTTTTTGCGCCTGCTCTCTAACGATGTCGAGCTTACCACCGATACATTTTTCACCTGCTTCAATAAGCTTGCGAATATCGCTCTGCACACTCGACACAAGCTTACTCGCTAAGTGGCGATTGACCGGGCTCAATTGGCGGTTAAAGCTTTCAAACTCTACTTGCTCTGAAAGGTCATTCCCTTTGCCATCCATCATCAAACGAATAGGTGTCTGTGGTAAATATCCACTGATCCCGCTTCGTTTTGGCGCTTGAGCATCAACCAAATAGACAAGTTCTAATAGCATAGTGCCAACGGGTAAGGCTTTGTTTTTAAGCAAAGAAACCGCCGTAGTTCCAACTCCTTCACTCAATAAAAGGTCTATACCACCTTGAATCATCGGATGTTCCCAACTAATGAAGTTCATATCCTCACGAGATAGTGCCGTCTCACGATCAAAGGTGATGGTTGCACCTTCATATGGAAGACCGGGATAACTTGGTACCATCATATGTTCAGAAGGAGTAACAACGAGTGCTTTCTCGCCTTTGTCATCTTGATTCAGACCAATGGTATCGAACAGGCTAAGCGCGAATGTGATCAGGTTTGTATCGCCATCGGTACTGGCAATCTTTTCTACTATTTTCAGTGCTTGTTCGCCACCATTAGAGTGCATCTCTAACAATCTATCTCGGCCATGTTCTAGTTGAGCTTTGAGCTCTTGATTGAGTTTATTGGATGCACTTATCAATTGCTCAAGGTCGCTACCTTTACCACCCGCAAGAAGATCCACCAACTCGTCGGAATATTTGTCATAAACCGCGCGCCCTGTAGGACAGGTTTCGGAGAAAGCTTGTAGCCCTTCCTCAAACCAACGAGCTAGAATACCCTGAGAAGAACCATCAAGATAAGGCACAAAAATATCGATATCTCGTTGCTGACCTATACGGTCTAAGCGACCGATACGTTGCTCCAATAAATCAGGATTAAATGGCAGGTCGAACATGACGAGTTGATTAGCAAACTGAAAGTTTCGCCCCTCAGATCCAATTTCAGAGCAAATAAGAACTTGAGCGCCACCTTCTTCTTGTGCGAAATAAGCAGCCGCTTTGTCTCGCTCTATAATTGACATGCCTTCGTGGAAAACGGTGGCACGGATACCTTCTCGTTCTCTCAATGCTTGTTCTAATTGAAGTGCAGTTGTCGACCTAGAAGCAATCACTAAAACTTTCTCTGAGCGCTTCTCTTTTACCTTCTCAATCAACCAATCAACTCGGGAATCGAACTGCCACCACGAACCACCCTCTAGCTCTTGAAAGATCTCTTCTGGATAGAGCTTTCGTATCGCCTTTGCTTCTGAAGGTAGATCTTTATCGAGCATGTTCGACACTCGCATTGCTCGTGCATACTGTTCAGGCATGACCATCGGCAACAAATGAACCTTACGCTTTGGGAAACCCTTAATCGCCGATCGTGTATTTCTAAACAACACACGTCCAGTACCATGGCGGTCCATAAGATTATCGATCAACTCATGGCGGGCTTTATCTTTCTCTTCATCAGGAAGTTCTGCTTCAATAATTCGAAATAGTGGCTCAACATCTTGTTCAGAAAGCAGTTCCGTTATCTGATTTTTGACTTTATTTTCAAGCCTATTTCCAGAAAACAGGTTACTTACCGCGTCAGCAACCGGTTCATATTGCTTTTCTTCTTCAACAAAAGCTTGATAATCATAGAAACGGTCGGGGTCAAGAAGACGTAAACGAGCAAAATGACTCTCATGACCTAACTGCTCTGGCGTTGCCGTTAATAGCAAAACAGAAGCCGTATTATTCGCTAACCCTTCTACAACTTGATACTGACGGCTAGGCGCTTCCACACTCCACTCTAAGTGATGTGCTTCATCGACAACCAGCAAGTCCCAATTACCATCCACAATTTGTTCAAAGCGCTTTTGATTCTTGGTCAGAAAATCCAAAGAACAGAGCACATACTGCGCAGTATCAAATGGATTTTCCGCATCAACATCAACTTCGACACAGCGTTCTTCATCAAAGATAGAGAAATGCAGATTAAAACGACGCATCATTTCAACGAGCCATTGGTGCTGTAGTGTTTCCGGCACAACAATAAGAACACGTTCTGCACTACCGGATAATACTTGTTGATGGATAATCATTCCGGCTTCAATGGTTTTACCTAACCCCACTTCATCAGCAAGCAAAACGCGAGGTGCGTGTCTGCGCCCTACTTCATGAGCGATAAATAATTGATGGGGGATAAGGCCTGCACGCATTCCGCATAAACCACGCATAGGGCTCTTATGCTGTTGGTATTGATTTTTCAACGCGCTATAACGCAATACAAAGTTGTCCATTCGATCTATCTGACCTGCAAACAGTTTGTCTTGCGGTTTATTAAATCGAATTTGGTTACTAAGGAATATCTCTCTTAGCATAATGCCACTTTCTTGCGTATCTTCTCTTGTACCTACATAGGTTAGAAGACCATTATCTACTAAAACTTCTTCTACCTTTAGAGACCAACCTTCTTGGCTCTCTGTTGAATCTCCAACATGGAATATAACGCGGGTAATTGGGGCTTCTTTTTGGGCATAAACTCTATTTTCTTCAGACGCAGCGAACATTAACGTAACGGTTCTTGCGTCCAACTCTACGATAGTACCTAAACCCAAATCGCTTTCTGTATCACTTATCCAGCGTTGACCCAAAGCAAATGCCATATGATTGATTACCTCTATGTTGGAGTAGACTCGCGTCTATTATTCTATTCTGTGATGCCTATTGATACACATATTATAGGCAGATAAGAGCGACTATTCTCCTATTCATATAGAAAGAAAAGCCGAACTTTTTAAGGTCGCCAATATTACTTCAAGCCGCTATATAGATCACGACTAAAAGAGAATAAAGTGATAATTGTCGAAACGGAGTTTATCTAGAACCAGGCACTTTCAACCGATTAGGTCAACTTGTGCCCGCTTTCACAAACGCACGTAATTTTTCGTTGCTGTGTTGAGCACTTAATTGAATGATTGGCTCATGAATGAGCGCTTTATATTCATCGACAAAGATGAAATCCGTCGCTATCGCTTTTGCATCACTAATATGATGCGTCACCATCACCACAGTAATCTGTCTATCATCCGCAAGCCGTTTAACGAGCATCAACATTTCATCTCTTAAAATAGGGTCAAGAGCCGAAAACGGTTCATCTAACAACCAAATGCGATGTGGTTGAACAAAACAACGTGCTAATGCAACACGCTGCTTCTGACCACCAGACAGCTTTTCTGGTGTTCGATCTAATAGCTCATCAATGCCGACCTGTTTAGCCGCATCAATTACCTGACCTTTTTGTGCCACCGTTAGCTTTAAGCCTGGATGTAACCCTAAGCCTATATTTTCTCTAACCGTTAGATGGCTGAACAAATTATGTTCTTGGAATAGCATGGCGAAAGGCCTTAAATGAGGCTCTTGGTTTAGCAAAGAGACGTCATTAACCGCTATGTTTCCACTTTCTGGATGGATAAACCCTGCAATAAGGGCCAGTAAGGTTGATTTCCCAGAGCCACTAGGCCCCATAAGCGCGACAATGCGGCCATCTTCAAGCATAAAATCAAACTTAAAAACTTCTTTATGATAACGATATTGAACATTAGCGACGTGGAGCATACGTTTTCCCAAATACCTTTTCGACTAAAGTAAAACTGCCTACGCTTAATAGCAATAACGTTAAGGATACCACCGCTGCTGCTTCCATTTGATAACTACCTAATAGTTGAAAAAGATACAAAGGCAAGGTTCTAAAATCTTGGCTGCCAAACAGAGCTATTGCGCTAAGATCGCCCATAGAGAGCATGAAACTTATCGCAAATGCTTGCGCTATCGGTTTTTGTAATCCTCTCCATTCTATCAATAAAAATCGACGCCAGCCTTTCATCCCCAAACTCATGGTGAGAAATTGATACTGTTGCAATATCTGAAAGAATGGTTGGGACAATGTCTTAATTACATATGGCAACGCCATCAAACTATTAACAGCAACCACAATAATAAACGCGAGGCTATACACATCGGTTATTTTTCTAAGCAATAAAAACAGCCCTGTACTAATCACCAAGCCGGGCGTAACGAGAATAATGGTGCCAATAAGTTCGATACCATTTGCATAATTAGAACGGCCCTTACTTCTCCATATTCGACTTGTTTGAAGTATAGCGACACCAATAAACAGAGCGATGACACTCGCCGAGCAAGCAATACTTAATGAAGCCTTAACCGCTTGCCAAAATCGGTCATCTTGAAGCACTTGCCACAGTTTTGAATTCAATCCACTCAGTACCACCATCATCAATGGTGGTAAGACGATAAATGACGCAAAGGCTATCCAACTGCAGTCCCATAATTTTGCGCGGTTATTGTCTTTGGTAAAAAAGATCGGGTGGTGATTGGATTGCATAGTTAAATTATTTGGCTTACTTATTTTTTGTATCGATAGCGATAACAGACCGCACAATAACATCTGCCATATTGCTAATAACGCACCAGCCTGCAAGTCAAAATCAAATTTGATGGCTTGGTATATCGCTAACTCTATTGTCGTTGATTTTGGCCCACCACCCAACGCCATAACGGTAGCAAAACTCGTAAAACAGAGCATGAATACCAAACCACAAACATGAGGTAACTGTTGTCGCAACCTTGGCCATTCTACCCACTTAAATTTGTACCAATGACTCATACCGAGGTGAGAACAAAGTTTATGTTGTTCTGGAGGAATACCTTCTAAAGAGAGAAGTAACAAACGGCTAGCATAAGGTAAATTAAAGAATACATGCGCGAGCAATATGCCATTTAGGCCATATATTGAAAAGGGCAATTCAACATTCCACTTATTGAGCCACGTCGCCAATAAACCGCTATTTCCATAAATGGCTAACAGACCGAAAACACCCACAAGAACAGGCAAAACAAGTGTGCTTGAAAATAACTTTAATAGAAACGATTTACCCATGAAGTCCCGTCTTGATAGCGAGTGCGCTACGGGTATAGCTAAGCCAACACTGAGCAGCGTTGATAAGAAAGCTTGGTAAAAACTAAATTTGGTGACATGTAGATAATAAGGGTCAGACACAACCTGAGTAAGATCGAGATTGGGCGCGTATGAAATAAGCGCCCCAAACGCCGAGGTCACAAAAACCACGATAAACACAGCAATAACAATGCCTAACTTCGGCGTTTTATTCATAATTCAGGACACTCGACACTTCAATCTCTATTGAAAATTCAGCTTCTACCAATCAGGAAAATCAATTGCAAACATGTCTAATTGAGTATTATTGGACTAAAGCTGATTGCCATTCTCTTATCCAGTTTTTGCGCATTTTAGACACTTCATCAGAAGAATATGAAAGTGCTTTTTCCGGAACCGTCAGCGTCTCAAAACCTTCAGGCAGTGGAACATTCGTCACTGGGTACATCCAGTTTCCTGTTGGCATTGCTGATTGGAACTCATTACTTAGAATAAAGCTCATAAACTCGTCAGCGAGCTTAGGATTTTTGGAACCTTTCACTTTTGCAGCTACTTCAGTTTGCATGTAATGCCCCTCACTAAAAATAGCCGCGGCATATTTTGCATCATTTTCAGCAATTAAATGATAAGCAGGAGAAGTGGTGTAAGAGAGAACAAGGTCCGCTTCTCCCTTTAAAAACATCGAATACGATTCAGACCAGCCTTTGGTCACGGTCACGGTTTTTTTAGACAGCATTTCCCACGCTTTACTAACGTCGTCACCGTATACAGACTTCATCCAAAGTAATAGACCTTGTCCGGGTGTAGAAGTACGTGGATCTTGGTATATCACTTTTAAATCATCACGCTCTTCGACAAGTTCTTTTAAGCTCTTAGGTGGGGTTTGTAGCTTATCTTTGTTATATACAAAAGCAAAATAGCCGTAATCAAAAGGAACAAATGTACTGTCTGACCAACCCTTAGGCAGTGTTGTAGTAGAGGTGTCTACGCTATGTTCTGTTAACAACCCTGTCTTTTTTGCTTCCGTCATTAAATTCGTATCTAACCCTAAAATGATGTCCGCCTTACTGTTGCTATCTTCTAGACGCAAACGATTGAGAATAGACACCCCATCATCTAATGCGACAAACTCTAAGTCACAACCACATTGAGCTTCAAAGGCTTTTTCAACTTTTGGGCCTGGGCCCCAATCGGCGGCAAAAGAATCATAGGTATATACCGTCAGTTTATCGGCGGCAAAAGTGAAAATGAAAGGGTTACAGCTAAGGTTGAAGCTAAGATTGAAATAGTGTATTTCACTGGACGCTCTCCATGTTTTGAGCGGCACAGGCTTGAGGGAGGATTTTTGATTTATCCCGCTCAATTCCTACGCCAGTATTATCTGGTTCAGGTGTACGGGTTCTAAGGAAAACTTAATCTCAGCCCAATAGTTGATTATTTAAAACAATAACTATTGAGCACCCCGATGAGTCGACAGTGATTGTATACGTAATGTTATGAAGATACTAGCCGCGAGAACAGATGCTTATCCGCTACGCTAACAAGCCAGTTTATCGGTTGTCATATCCCCAACGCGCAACGAGTTTTTGTTCTATATCGAGATGATCTAATATTCTTGCCACCATAAAATCGACCAAGTCATCGATAGTTTTAGGTTGATGATAAAACCCTGGAGCCGCGGGCATAATAGTCACCCCCATCTGAGAAAGCTTATGCATATTCTCTAAATGCAATGTAGAAAAAGGGGTTTCTCTAACGACCAATAACAACTGACCGCGTTCTTTCATAACCACATCTGCCGCTCGTTCTATAAGGTTGTCCGACATGCCATGGGCAATGGCAGCCACACTACCTGCAGAACAGGGACAAACCACCATTTTTTTAGGTGCAGCACTGCCTGAGGCAACGGGAGAAAACCAATCTTCTTTACCACACACTTCTAGTCGTTCAGGTTTGCAGTTCAGTTGTTTAATCAGCACCGCTTTGGCCGCTTCTGGACCACTAGGTAACTTTAAATTGTGTTCGGTTGCCATCACAACACGAGCCGCTGAAGAAATGAGCAGGTAAACTTTATAATCTGCCGCTAGCAGGCATTCTAGCAACCGTAAACCATAAGGTGCACCAGAGGCGCCAGTAAATGCCAAGGTAATTGTTTTGTCTTTAATCATCTACATTCTCTGCATTGTCAAAATGTCTACTGTTTCGGTTGGATAACATCTATTTACTCTTAGCCAATGCCAATCCACCTAACAACTTATCGTGGATATCGTCAAAGCCACCATTACTCATCACGAGTATTTGATCGCCCTCCGCTGCTTCTTGCAATATTTCAGCAACAAACACATCTATATTATCACTCACAAAAGTAGGTTGAGCACAGTGTTTGGCAATGTCTTCTACTGACCATTTTAAATTATTTGGCTGATACAGGTATATAGAGTCAGCTTTAGATAACGACGTCGCGAGCGTTTCTTTATGGATACCCATCTTCATCGTTGCTGAGCGAGGTTCCAATACCGCGATTATCTTTTGCTTCCCTACCTTATTACGCAACCCATCCAATGTAAGTTCTATCGCAGTAGGGTGATGAGCAAAATCGTCATAAACCGTGACACCTGCGACCTCACCTTTTAGTTCAAGGCGCCTTTTGGTATTGATGAACGACGCTAAGGATTCACAAGCCAGATCAGCAGTAACGCCGACATGTCTTGCTGCTGCCACCGCCATCAATGCATTGCTAACATTATGATCACCAACCAAATCCCACCTGACCGTACCAACTAATTCGCTACGAAAAAAACATCAAATTTGCTGCCGTCTTTTTCGACTTTTTCTGTTTTCCAGTCACAAGATTCATCTCCGATCAGCTCTTGTTCACTCCAGCACCCCCTTTCCAACACATCTTGAAGCGCCAATTCGGATTTAGGGGAGAATATTCGACCATTGCTCGGGATTGTTCTTACTAAGTGATGAAATTGTTTCTTAATTGCCTCAAGATCATCAAAAATATCGGCATGATCGAACTCAAGATTATTCATTACTAAGGTGCGAGGGTGATAGTGAATGAATTTTGACCGTTTATCAAAAAATGCACTGTCATATTCATCAGCCTCAACCACAAAGAACATGCTACTTCCTAGACGCGCAGATACACCAAAATTCCCTAAAACGCCACCCACAAGAAAACCAGGCTCGTAACCACAATCTTCAAGTATCCATGACAACATGCTTGCTGTTGTTGTTTTCCGTGGGTGCCAGCAACGGCTAATACCCATCTATCATGGAGGAGGAACTCTTTTAACCACTGTGGACCAGACGTATATTTTAGATTGTGATCAAGGACATACTCTACACACGGGTTACCTCGACTCATGGCGTTACCAATAACCACAAGATCAGGATTGGATTTTAGTTGTGAGGGGTCAAAGCCCTCAATAATTTCTATACCTTGAGATTCCAGTAACGTACTCATGGGAGGATACACATTTGCGTCGCTCCCTGTTACTTATGCCCCAATTGACGAGCTAACACCGCTGCGCCCCCCATAAAGGTTCCACAAATCCCCAAAATATGAATGTGCATTTTATTTTTCCTAAGCTTGCCAGTTTGACTGCACTAATGTGATCGATCTATCAGAGAAAAGCAATCATTCGACTCAGTTGCAGATAATATGTGATACGTAGTTGAAACAATTTGTATATCAAGTAGTTACTTCATTACCAATAAAAAGTTTAATGCCATACAATTGAGCTTGTTGCAACGAACATATAATAATGAATTAGCGCTATAAGTCATTGTAACGAAAAAGTCCTCTAAATCATCAGAAAACGTTAAGGATATAACATGTCTGAATTTCGCACACTTGGCGAATTTATAGTAGAGAAACAAAGTGACTTCCCCCACGCTAGTGGAGAACTATCTTCATTATTGGCCTCAATTAGACTTGCAGCAAAAATCGTAAACCGTGAAATCAATAAAGCAGGACTTGTTGATATAACTGGCTCGGTTGGTGCTGAGAATATACAGGGTGAAGAACAACAAAAGCTGGATTTATACGCAAATGAAAAATTCAAAGCGGCACTAGAAGCTCGTGATCAAGTGTGCGGAGTGGCAAGCGAAGAAGAAGATGAAACCGTTGCATTTAATAAAGAGTTAAATAAAAACGCAAAATATGTGCTCTTAATGGATCCGCTAGATGGATCATCGAATATCGATGTCAATGTTTCCGTCGGTACGATTTTCTCAATTTACCGCCGCGTTTCACCCGTTGGCACGCCACCAACGCAAGAGGACTTTTTACAACCGGGTGACAAACAAGTTGCCGCAGGTTATGTCATATACGGTTCATCTACCATGTTGGTGTACACAACAGGTAATGGTGTGCATGGTTTTACCTATGACCCTTCCATCGGTTCTTTCTGCTTATCTCACGAAAGTTTAATCACCCCTGAAACTGGCTCTATTTATTCAATTAACGAAGGCAACTATATTCGTTTCCCGCAAGGGGTTAAAAAATATATCAAATATTGTCAAGAGAGTGTGCCTGAAGAGAATCGACCTTATACTTCGCGCTATATTGGCTCGTTGGTTGCTGATTTCCATAGAAACTTACTAAAAGGTGGAATCTACTTATATCCGAGCACAGAAAGTCATCCTAATGGTAAGCTTCGCCTTCTTTACGAATGTAATCCTATGGCATTCATCATTGAACAAGCCGGTGGCATAGCGTCTGACGGTAAAAATCGCATCATGGAGCTGAAACCAACTGAATTACACCAGCGTGTGCCTTTCTTTGTTGGGTCTAAAGCGATGGTCAATAAAGTGGAACAGTTTATTGCAGAAAATCCAAACGAATAACAATTACAAACCTGCGAATTAAATCTATGTGAATTAAAACCGCTTATTTTCAAGAATAGGCGGTTTTAATTTATTTGTTATCCGTTTTTAAATATTGAGAGGTGAGCGAATATTAAGCTCTAATGAGTCGAAGCAGAAAAATGAGTATCACAGCACCTAATGTGGCAACGACTATGGTTCCAATAAATCCACCAATGAGAGAAATACCCAAGGCAGACAAGAGGAATTTACCTAAAACAGCACCTAATACTCCAACGATGACATTTATAAGCACACCACGCCCTGACCCTTTCATAATAATGCCAGCTAACCATCCTGCAATACCACCAATGACTAATGTCATAAGTAAACCCTGAACGTCCATATTATCTCCCACTTAATTGTCATTTATAAAATGTGAGAAATATAGCTAGATATATCGGCTGAGGTAATATCATTGCGCTTTTAAAAGAAGATTAAGATGCTATTTTTTATCGCTAACAAGGAAACTGACCATCATTTATTCCGATATAACCAATTACCCGATGTGATGGCTTCGTCAAGTTGACCTCCTCCTTGATAAAGGTATATCCATGCTATCCCATAAGGTGTCTCTATTGGGTCACGAACATAATCAATGGGAACATTCTCTAAAATATCCAAGCGTTGTAGAACATCATCATCAACACTATACACTTCACCTAATACCTTACAATTGCCCTGCGTAACGCCTGGATAGGAGCCATAATTGAACAATTGATAGTTCGGTTCGGTTTCAAAAAAACCAAGGTACTCACTCTCACTGAGTACCTGATGATTAGATTCACCTTTACGCAACGTTCCGTAAACAAAAACCAGATGTCGCATGTATTACTCCCTAATCAAATTCAAATTGATATAACAGATCAACTGCACTATCCATTCCTGACACCGCTTCTAAATATAAATCGGTGACTAACTTATACCTAACCGTGAATTCTCCAAATGAATCAAATATACCAACCCCATATTTCACTTGTAATTCTGGAGTCAGATAACCACTGACCGTTACCTGAGATTCTTCTCCAGATCCAGCGGTGTCCAACTGCAGATCAGACACACCAAAGGTTTCACCGATTTGTCCTACTAGCTGCCCACTCTTAGCCAAGCTTAAACCAATTAAGGCTGTTGTCATGCTACTTCCACCAGCAGCGCCATCAAGATCTTGTCCTCTCAATAGGTAGGACAAAGCATTCTGTTGCGGCATAGATGGTTTAGAGTAGACCTCGATTGCTGGTTCGTTTGCCGGACCCGTTACTCGAATACCCGCCACAACATCATCTTGCGTGTTGTCTGGGTTTCGTACCGCATCAATAGCAAGATAAGGTTGATCTGGCGGCCCATTCATCAACACTTTCCCTTCAACAATGATTAAGTCTTGTCCAAAAGATCGATAAGCGCCATTCACCACCTCAATCTCTCCAACAATAAATGGCCCTTTGTCTTTTTGGGTTACATTCAGTTTACCGACGAGTTCGCCCTTTAAACCAAAAGCCGCCAATTTAAAATCGTCACCAATATGGATATTTACGTTTGTTTCCACTTCGATAGGAAGTGCTGTACTTCCTTCTTCAGGCTGAAGGTTTTTATTCAAAATCACTTCATCGGAAGAGACGCCTATAGCACTAGGCGGCAGTTCTTCAACCGTAATATTTCCCCAGGGTAGATAAATATCGCCTTCAATAATCGCTCGTTTAGGGGTAATAGCGATCTGCATATCTGGCTTTATTTTCACTTGAACGATCGGAGGAAGAGTGACATTCAATTCTTCGGCAAACACTTTCACATTGGTCGACCAAGCGGATAAATCTTCCCAATTTGCGTCTCCATCAAGTTGTAACACACCGTCAGGTGTTTCGATATCCGCATTTAGTCGCGCATCATAACCAGAGAAATCGATGGCTATGGTCCCATTATTAACTTCAACAGGCGCAATATCCCCCTGTGCAATAATGTCACCGATAATAAATTTACCATTAACTTTTGGATGCTTAACTGGGCCTGAAATTCTTATATCGGAATTTATATCCGCATTAACCTTGCTGTACTCTCCCACTAAAGGCTGAATCATGTCTAAATTGATGTTATCTAAGATAATCTGAGCATCCAGCCCCTGATGTGTGGCTTGAACATCTGGTACTTTCAGGTTTCCTTTGATATCCCCATTATCTGCAAGATCAAAAAGCCAATCGACCGCAAGACTATCTTTGTGTAACTGAGCACTAAGTACAATAGATTCCCAAGCTAATACAATGGGTTGTTCTATCTGTTGTGTTAGCTTTCCTTTAGGTAATGAGACCTTAAATTCAGCATCTGGCTTTTTATTAGGTCCCCAACTTGCCCATGCTTCGGCATTGAATTCTCCATCGATATTGCTCCCTTTAGGGATAAACATATCAAGCTGACTAAACACAAAATTTTGAACGTCGAGATGCACTTCACCAGATTGCCCTGCAACGAGATCTTTGCTTAAACAAACCTCCGAGTTGGCTTGTGTCCAGCAATGGGCTTGGACATTCGCAACTTGGCTATCGACAAGAAAACTAACCGCAACAGGGTGGTCTAAACCCCACGGACCTTGTACCGTAGATAGTTCCGCTTTATCTAGTGTCCCCTTCCAAATTAATTCAGGCTTTTCATGCAAACCACCAGCAATATGCAAATTCGCTTTTAGTAAATCAGATAGTACATCAAGGCTAAGTTGGTGTTTTTTTTGCGAACCAGAAAACGAAAGATCAATCGAATCTATGGTCTTATTTTCATATACAACATTAGTTACCTTAAGGTCAAGTTCACCAGCAGGTGTTGGTAATGGCGCAAAATCACTGGACAGAGTAATATTAGAAATAGTCGCAATATCTAGATACGCGATTTTTTCTGCCGAAAGGTCGGTGCGAATTTCAGGTGTCTTAAGCTCACCACGTAATGCAATTTGACCATTAACACTGCCTTTAAAGTCAGGAAGGGATTTTTCAATATCAGGAAAATTAATACTTGTATCCATCGCCCACTTTTTGTCTAGTTGTCCTGAAATATTTAGTCCATTAGGCCCATGCTTGACAACAAGTCCACTTGTCATCACTTTGAGATCACCTGTTCCTTTTTTATCGCTCGCGAGTAATTCACCTTCAATAGTAAGAGGGTACTCTCTAATTACCCCTTCGATATCCAAAAGAGGCAATTCAACCTGCCACCCCCCTGAATCAAATAACTCGCCAGTGGTCGTTAGCGATCCGTTAACGACACCTTCTGCTTGTTCCCACTCCAATCCAGGTTGAATATTTGACAAGCCCAATTTGGCCTGCCAATTAACCGGGGATTGCCAGTTTGCCATTACTTGACCAGAAACCTCCCCGCCAAGTGTTTTAAGTAGAATAGATTCAAGTTCCACATGTTCTAAATCGCCTTCGCCTTTTACTGTAAGGTCGAGAGGTGGGATACCTTTTCCGTCGGCAATGGTCGCGATATCTAGTTGATAGCCCTTTAATGAACCGTTGGATTTTATATGGCCAACATCCACGGTGTAATCAGCAACCCCAGTCAATGGCCATTGCGCGTGACCGGCAGTCAATTCGATATCAAACGGCAATTCAGGGTCAAGCGATTCAATTCGCCCATTTAAGCGCGCTTCAACTACGCCCATAAGCTGCGCATCTAACTGTAGCTCTGCTACGCTCCCTTCTGCTCTTATTACGATATTTTGCCCTTTTAGTTCCGTCTGTTTGACCAACGCCGACGCGTCTAAAACCAACGGATAGCCGTCTCTCAGTTCAATTTCTGACTTCAATTCGATATCAGCTTGTGGCGTATCTAACGTAAGCTGTTTTACATTAACCGCGTAGCCTTGTACGTGCGTGGATATGCCAAGATGATTTACTATAACGGGCGTTTCACCTTTTACGTTAAAACGATATAAATCGAACTTCTCCAGATCAACCTCTAAAGGAATCAACACATCAGGTAATGTAATTGACGGCTTGGTTTGATCAGTATTGGCAACGTCTTCTGATTCTGACGCTTTATCAGCAACCTCTGCCAATTCAACGTTAACGTCCTCAAAAATGGTGGGATGGATGGTTAATTTGCTACCACTCATCTCTATTTGGCTGGTAAAGGTCTGCCAACTGATTTTATTTCCCAAAATATCTAGGTCAATATCAGACAGCGATAGACTGCGAACATAAATGGGGACTGGTAGTCGGATTTCAGTTAAAGCCTCTGATGATTCAGAAGGGTGTTCTTCACTCGCGGGTGGCAATCCAGTTAAAGCAAAGTCTAGACCATCAATTTTCAACTGTTCAACGCAAACCGACGGGATAAGAAAACAGCTAGGCGTGATAGCCAAAGTAATCTCTCTACTTTTTGCTTCAATATTAAGTTCTTCCGACTTATAGGAGATATCAAACAGAGAGAACTCTGGCAACAGCGCCCCTTCACTCTTCTTAACCTCCAATTGAGGCAAAGCTTTCTGAGCCCCCCAAATAACAGCATTAAGACCACTATTGGTAAACAGAAGTCCCAATAAGAGCAACAAGGTAAGTAAAATCAGTCCTATAACACCAAATAAAGATCTCTTTATCCATTTAACCGCTACCTTCGTCATAGCTCTGGTCCCAACGCAAAATGAACGCGGAACTGATCACCACGCTCTTCATCCAATCCCCAGGCTAAATCAAGTCGAATCGGCCCGACAGGAGATGCCCATCGAACACCAAAACCAGTTCCAATTTTGGCTTCCGGTGTCGCAGACCAAGCATCACCAGCATCGACGAACGCCGCTAACCACCAATCTCCTTTAATTCGATATTGATATTCCAGTGAACTCGTCGCCATGTATTTAGCCCCAATAAGCGCACCAGTATCATCTGTAGGAGAAATAGATTCATAATCGTAACCACGCAGATTATTATCGCCACCAGCAAAAAAACGAATTGAAGGAGGAAGATCAAGAATATTATCGACAAAGTTTGCCGCTAAATCGACACGAGCGATGCCCCGATGATTGCTTCCCAAGCTATTAATCCAAGTTGAACGGGTCTGAATGCGCAGCATTCGTGCTCTTGATATCACGCTGTCATCCGACAATTCAAAACTCACTGAATACTTATTACCAAACTTAGGCATTGAGCCACCAGAACTTTTCGTCTTAGAAAAGGAAACGCCTGGAATCGCCATTTTTATATCGTCATTTTGAGAGCCTTGAGTAAAGTCCTCATGTAGATACCTTAAAAAGAGGTTTCTATGCCAACCATTGTCCAACTGCCAATGCCGTTCAACAACCGTGTTCACTTCTAAACTATCTGTATCAAGTTTATCTTCATACTTCATACCATATTGAACTCGATAGTATTCGTTAAGCACGTCCTCTAAAGGGATCTTATAACCTAATACAATGGTTTGCTCTGGAGAAGAGAGCGATAAGCTTGAATCAAAACTGTGTCCGTACGTATTAACCCATGGTTTGTTCCACTTTAATGTCCCTCTAACGCCAACATCCGTAGAATAACCTATACCCGTTTCTATCTTATTCTTCGATTGCGGAGCAAGAGATACTTCCATTGGTAGCAATTGATTCTTTTCCACATTTTTCAAATCTGGTTTGACAAAAACGGAAGAGAACCACTCTGTATTTGATAGGCGTTGATTAAGCAAACCAACATCGGAAGCTAAGTATGGTTTGCCTTCTTCATAAGGTATCAGAGAGCGCACTTTATCTTCATCGATTTGGCTGCCCACAATAATGGTTTTTCCAAAGTTATACCGAACGCCACTATCATAATGTAATCGTATAAAGGCTTGATTAAGCTCAGGTGCAACCTCTAGTGCCGTCTTTGTAAAATCTCCATCAAAATACCCTTTCGACAAGGCCAAATTTCGGATACTCTTTTTTAGAGCGTCGTATTTACTATGATCTAATATCGATTGTTCTACCAAACCAGACTTCGCAATCAATGATAGAAAATCTGGGTCTTGTTTCGCTCCACCTTCTAATTCAATGTCGACAACTTCAATCAATACAGGCTCACCTTTTTCAACTTTAGCCGTCAAGGTCTCCTCGTTTTCAGAGATAATAAAGGCAATTTCAGGTTGATAATAACCAAGTGCTTTAAGTGCGGTGACAATAGTATCTCGAAGGCGAGACTGAAAGCGAAGCGATGTAGAGTAATCATCTTCGGAAATTGCCGCGACATATACATCCGTATTCTCTTCAAGAGCCCCTTCTAACCCTTCAATATTTAAAGCAATACTTGCCCATGCCCCCTTGCTTAATAGCAACAACATAAACAATACAGCGGTCAATTTTTTTATTATTTTAATATATTGAAACACAGACTGAGACGAACCTTATCGCGACGACATATCCTTATGAACAAAGCTTAACTCATAATGAATCAACCTTATACACATGTGTTATCAAGATGTCATATTATGTGTATTATTAGTGAAATATCACATAAGCCTTTTGTTATATAAGCATTTGTTTCTGATTAGCTGATATCGATATAAGCAGAAGAAGACAATCCTTTATACTCAATCCATGAAGACAGGAAAAGGACCAAGTATCATGTTCAACAAACAGAGCGTAGTGACAAGTGAAACCGCAATAAAAGGTCGCTCGACACCGATATCCGTCACCGAAAAACACGTTGTAAACAATACAGACATCACCGCTCCAGTGCCTAAAGGTCATGAAGAAATAGTGCTAGGACTTGGATGTTTTTGGGGAGCAGAACGTCTATTCTGGCCACTGAAAGGGGTTTACTCAACTTCTGTAGGATACAGTGGCGGCCACACTGAGAACCCAACCTATGAAGAGGTATGCACTGGCAAAACAGGTCATACTGAGGCCGTACGAATCATATTCAACCCTAGCATCATCAAACTATCACAACTTCTCAATTATTTTTGGGAGAAGCACGACCCGACTCAAGGCATGCGTCAAGGGAATGATCTCGGCAGCCAGTACCGTTCTGCAATTTACACGTTTAGTGACGAGCAATTTAAGATAGCCAAAGAGAGCGAAGCACAATATCAATCCGCATTAGATGAACAACGAAAAGGTCAGATCACAACGGAAATAACAGCGGCCAACCTATACTATTTTGCAGAAACCTATCATCAACAATATTTAGCAAGAAATCCAAACGGGTATTGTGGATTAGGTGGAACGGGTGTCTGTTTCCCACCAAGCGTATAGCGTATTTTTTTATGCGTTGGGCGGATGCTCAGAAAATCAACGCTTAGAACATAACAATAGTAAGGTTATCGATAGTAAAGTTCACCTCTTTCATTATCGATAGTTTTTTCTTGTCCGTTAAATCAGGAAGCAAAACTCTTCCGCTATCGAAATAAAATACACCAACACCTTCAATTGAAAACTCCCCCTTAAAAAGGTTTTTTACAAAACGGGCCACTTGAAGTGGGCGATAGGTGGAAAAAACTCGAGTCATAATAAGCAACATTCCCTTCATCAATACCAAACCCGTCGCGGCAAATCTTTACAATTTACTCTGACAGCTAAACACAATGAATAATTTACTCAGAATAAATGCAACTTTAGAGCCAAGTTCAAAAAAATCGTCACCTTTTTTTACTTTTTCAACTACGCTATGTATACCTAGTTAAACGCCATCCTTAAGAAGGCTCAGTTTATTTCTAGGAAGATAAACCCCAGACTTAATAAGGGGTTAAGATAAAATAAAAGGAATATAAAATGAAAGTAAAGTCTCTCACTGCATTGATACTGTGCGCCTCACCAATATTGGGCTTCGCGCACACTATTACCTTAGAGCAAACCGTACCTAATGTTGCCATTGCGAAACACGGCGAACTTTTTGTTGAAAATAAAGATATCGCTTATAAAGAGTGGAACAGTTCCCAACTCCCCAACAAAGTTAGAGTTATTCAAGCTATTGCGGGAAGAAAAAGCGCAAAAAAAATGAACGCTGATTTGATGGCGGCAATAACCGCATCAAAATTTCCGGCAGATCGCTATCAAACAACCACAATTATCAACCAAGATGATGCGATGTGGGGTACCGGTTCATTTGTAAAATCATCCGCTGAAGACAGTAAGATTGAGTTCCCATGGTCTTCTATTGTTCTGGACAAAAATGGGACGGTCGCAAAATCTTGGCAACTACAAGAAGAGAGTTCAGCCATTATTGTCCTAGATAACGAAGGCAAGGTTCTCTTTGTAAAGGAAGGTACATTGGTAAAAGACGAGATAACTCAAGTGCTTAGTTTTATTTCTTCTAGCTTGTAATCTTTTGTTCATCTTTTTCTGAAAAAATGGCGCTATTGCGTCATTTTTTTCATGACCGATAAATTTCAATCATTAATGACAATTATTCACATTTGTCTTGCAGTGTAATTGTTATATTATTACATTTAGAGTCTTAGCACCCATTTTGCATCAATTATGAACGCACAGTTTGTTGGTTATACTCGCCTTACCGTAAAAAGGTTAACCTCATTTGTCTTAGTACTCGTACTATGGACAGGCTTTGCATTCATTGAACATCAGCTAGATACTGATAAAGCACATCACGAACATCATCATTGTCAGCTTTTTTCTCACGCAATTCATGGTGTGTCATCTGCATTACCTGTTTTACCCGTTATCATTCAAAAACATTTTCAAACAGGTATTGATTCTATCGCGACTGCTTTTCGAACTCTACCGATAGAAAAAGCACGAGCACCGCCGAAATCCTCAATTCACTCATCGTAAATAAATAACCTGAACTCGGGCTAACTATATTTAATTATTTTCAAATTGAGGTTTTTCAACCATGAAACACATATTCAAATTATCACTATTATCGACACTCGTATTAGCAGCATCAGCACAAGCCGAAGAAGGTTTTCGCCAGCATGAGGCTCATATACATGGCCACGTTGAGTTTAATATGGCTCAGGAAGGCAACGAATTATTAGTAGAAATTACAGCTCCGGGTTCTGATATTGTCGGCTTTGAACATGCGCCGGCAGACGAACAACAACATCAACTGATTGAACAAGCAGAGCAAACCCTAAAACAAGCGGAAAGTATTTTACTTATTTCTCAAGATGCCAACTGCCGTGTAGAACATATTAACGTGACCAACACATTGGAAAGTGAGGAACAACATGGCGAACACGAGCATGATGAGCATGAAGATGATGAACATAACCATGACGACTCTCATGAGCATGATGAGCACATGCATACCGATGATGGGCATGAGGAAAGTGAACATGAAGAAAGTGGGCATGAAGAAAGTGGGCATGGCCAATTCACCGTAGAATATCATTTTGAATGCAGTGATATAACTAAGCTACATCAGGTGAAAACGACGTGGTTTGAGCACTTTCCTAAGACGGATAAAATTAGCGTCAATTTGTTAACGGATACTAGCCAAAAAGCGCTAGAACTAAACAGTAATCACACTCTTATTCAGTTTTAGCTTATAGGTGGCTACGTCACTCTTTCAGATGTGGTCACCTACATCATGGCAATGGAACAAATAATGAACAAACCAACCAAAGTCGTCTCGCTCTCACAGATTAGTTACCGTTGGGCGAACGATATATCACCAACGCTAAAGTTTGATCAATTAGATATTAATCGAAGTGAACATCTGTTTATTAAAGGGCCAAGTGGAAGTGGGAAGTCGACACTACTTGGCTTGTTAACAGGGATAATTACCCCTCAAAATGGCAAAGTACAGATTTTAGACACCGACATTTCTACGCTGAAGCAGAACCAAAGAGATAAATTTAGAGCCGATCATATCGGCT
>LLEJ01000015.1_pt1 | contig 21776 bp, 20 predicted proteins | sample 595831 | NCBI WGS metagenome assembly LLEJ01 (sample SAMN02919310, study PRJNA255460) | bioreactor metagenome | biome: chemostat; feature: culture 2011_10.1; material: sediment; isolation source: day101 10degC chemostat 2011 inoculated with Wadden Sea sediment taken from... | place: Germany: Bremen... | reverse complement strand
TAGGATTACTTACTCCAGCATTTTTAGCTATTTCTCGTAAAGAAGCATTTTCAAATCCTTTTTCAATAATTAATTCAACTGCTGATTTTAATATTTTTACTTTTGTTTTTTCTTTTGCTGATTGTGATACTTTCATAATAAACACTCCAATAATTTTACAAAGTATAATATATTTACTAAAATATGTCAAGTTTTATTATACTTTGTTAAATTTTAAAGAATTATACAATATTTTTTATTATGAAAATATACTTAATTAGATAATAATCCTTGATTTATATTAAGAGATATATAGTTTTAAGAGGTAAAACTATATTAGAATTAATTTAATGAGATATGTTTATTTAAATATTCTAGAGAGAGGCTTTATTATTTTTAATAAAGATTATTTTAAATATGCTTTAAAACCTCTTCTTTATCTACTAGAGGGAATTTTTTATCATATATTATTTGATAAGGTTCATCGCCTTTACCAAGAATTAAAACTACACTATCTGGATTTTCACGTCCTAATTCAATTGATTTTTTAATAGCTTCTCTTCTATTAACTTCAATATATAAATTGTTTTTATTTTTAATTCCCTTACAAATATCTTCGATAATTAAATCAGGATCTTCAAATCTTGGGTTATCAGAAGTTACAATAATTGTTTTAGCAAAGTTAGAGGCAATTTGTCCCATAATAGGTCTTTTATCTTGGTCTCTATCTCCACCAGCACCAAAAACAGTAATAATATCTTTATCATTAAAGCTTTCATAAACCTCTTTCATACCATCAGGAGTATGAGCAAAATCTACAATAACAAGTGGTTCAGAAGATATAACTTCCATACGACCACTAACTCCTGCAAAATCTTCTACAACTTCGCAAATTTCTTCAAGAGATTTATCAGTTACAATATCTACACTAGAAACAGCAGCCATTAAATTGTAAATATTAAATATTCCCATCATTGTTGAAGAAAAAGAGTACATATCTTCTATTTTAGAAAACATTACATTCATACCATTTTTAAAAGAGTATGCTGAGACATTATATGTTGAAGGATTTTCCATACCGTAAGATGAAGCATTTATAGGATTAAACTTTACAATTGGATCATCTTTATTTATTAACTTTTTAGAGTCATCATTAAAAAAAGAATTCTTAATATTAATATACTCTTCTATTGTCTTATGATAATCTAAATGATCTCTGGTAATATTAGTATGAACTTTTAATTCAAAATCTAAACCTTCGATTCTTTTTTGTTCAATTGCATGAGAACTTACTTCCATAACAAAAAAGTCACATTTATTTTCAATAGCTTTTTGAATATGTGCAAAATTTCCAAGTTGCACTGGAGTAGTTAAAGTATATTCTTCTACTCTTTCATCATTTATAAAAAAGCCACGTGTTCCTTGTAAAGCAACTTTATATCCTAAGTCAAGTAGGATAGAATATATTGCAGCAGCGGTAGTAGTTTTACCATTTGTTCCAGTAATTCCAATAATTTCAATACTTGAAATATCAATATGATTTTTTAAATCTTTTGCATCAACAATTTCATTACAACCATTGTTAATAGCATCTTCTTTAAATCTTTCATTTTGTTTTGAAACTACAAAAACTGAATTTTCATTGGCATCTTTTGAGTTATCTGTAAATATTTTATTATTTATGATTAATTGCAAGTTTTTTCTCTTCTAATTTCTTGTATAGTTCTTCTATTTTAGTATCATATGAAAAATATTCATTAAAACCATCTAAATATGAATATGCAGTAGTATTAAAATCATTATCAATTAGTTTTGTTACAAAATCAAAAAAATCTTCTTTATTTTCTATTGCAACTTTTGTTGAAAACATAATATCTTCAAAGGCAACCCTAAAAGAACCTCTTGATTTAATTAGTCTTTTAAAATCTTCATATCGTATAGCATCTAGAGTATCAACAGTTGAAGCACTTAAGTCTTGTAATATTTCCATCATTTTATCAACATCGCCATCATATGCGTTAACAACATCTTCAACATATGTAATAGCTTCATCAATATCCTCTTCTTTTACAATTGAAAAGTAATCATATAAAGATATTGCTTTATCAACATCCTCACTTGCTATATCACAGAAAAGGGCATAAATTGGGTATTCTTTATTATCTGGAAAGTTTGATGATAGTTGTGAATATATAAATAAAGCTTTGTCAAATTTTCGTTCAGTGAAAAAGACATTTGCTTCATTAAGTAATCTATTCTCGTTTATCATTAAAGCTCCTGTAAATTATTTTCCATACCTGCAGGCACGTTTACTATTTGAAGTTCTGGATGAATCGCTGCTTTTAATTCTTTTTCAACGATAAACTTCAATGTACTTCCACTTGCACTACACCCTACGCAGGCACCTTGTAACTGAATAAAAACTCTTCCATCAATAATATCAAGAAGTTGAATTGCTCCACCATCTCGTGCTAACATCGGAGCAATTTTCGATTCAACTATCGAAGTTACTGGTGGTCTTAAATCTTCGTCGCTAAATGGTAACATTTTCAATCAACCTTTTTTTGCTTTTTTATTAACATATAAAATACCAATAGCTGTACAAACTAATATAACAGCTATTGTAGAAAAAATAAATGTTAGTGTAACTTCAGATTCAAACATCTTAATTTAGTACACTCTCACATCTACTACAAAGTGTCTCTTCAGAAGTAGAAGTAAACTTCCAACATCTTGGACATTTTGCATCGTTTGATTTGTAAACTTCAAACTCTTTACCATCTATCTCAAATTGTCCAAGTATATCAGTATTTTGTTTACTGTTTGTTACTGAACTAACTATAAACCAATCTGCTGATTCTGTTTCATCTAAAGCTAAAACAGTTTCATCATTTGTATAAATTATTAATTCTAAAGTTGACTTAATAATCTTATCTTTCTTAAGTGTATCAATAGCTTCTGAAAATTTTTCTTTAGCAGATAATAATATTTCTTCATTAAGATTAGATTCAACTTCCGGTAATACAAACTTCTCATAATCAAAGATATCGTTTGCCTCACCTTTTATAAATTTAGGTGCGAAAGTAAGTAGCTCATCCATTGTATAAGTTAAAATACAAGCTAAAGTTGAGATAAGCTTTTTAAGAATAATTGCCATTGCACTTTGAGATGCAATTCTATGAATGTCATTTTTATCATCACAATATAATCTATCTTTACATACATCTAAATAGATACCTGAAAGGTCAACTACTAAGAAGTTATTTAATTTATTTAGACCTTTAGAATATTCATAAATAGAGAATGCAGCTTCAATTTCATCAAATACTTTTTTAGCTCTTTTAAGAACCCATTTATCAAGTATTCCCATTTTATCAACAGATACTATTTCTTCTAAATCATCAACGTTTGCAAGTAAGAATCTAGCAGTGTTTCTGATTTTTCTATAAAGTTCTGCATTTTGTTTTAAAATATTATCAGAGATTTTTAAATCTGATTGATAATCACTCATAGCAACCCATAGTCTTAAAATCTCAGAACCATATTGCTTCATCACTTTATCAGGAGCAACAACGTTTCCTTTCGATTTAGACATTTTCTCACCCTTTTCATCTACTGTAAACCCATGAGTTAAAATAGATTTATAAGGCGCTATTTCAGATGAAGCTAATGTAGTTAATAAAGATGATTGGAACCAACCTCTATGTTGGTCACTTCCTTCAAGATACATATCAGCAGGAAATGAACCTGCATCATAATTTCTTGATCTTAATACTGCATTTTGAGTAGAACCAGAATCAAACCATACATCTAAAATATCCATAGTTTTTTCTAAATCATCAGGGTTAAGTCCACTTCCTGGATATAATAATTCAGAAATTTCTAAATCATACCAAGCATCACAACCTTTTTGTTCAAAAATCATCGCTGTATAATTTAATACTTTTTCATCAAATACAATCTCATCAGTTTTCTTATTTCTAAAGAATGCAATTGGAACTCCCCAATCTCTTTGTCTAGAAATACACCAATCAGGTCTACCATCTAACATAGATCTTAGTCTGTTTCTTCCCCACTCTGGATAGAAAGTTAAATCTTCAACAACTTGAAGAGCATTTTCTCTAAGTGTCTTATTCTCTTTTCCATACTCATCATCTATAGAAATAAACCATTGTTTAGTTGCTCTAAAAATAATAGGCTTATGAGTTCTCCAGCAATGTGGATAAGAGTGTCTAATATCTACATGTTTAAGTAAAGCATCACCTAATTCTTCTAAGATTAATTCATTTGCTTTAAATACATGAACACCTAAATACTTATCTGTATCTTTGAAAAGTTTTTCTCTTACAATCGTTTGATCAAATTTACCATATGCATCAACTGGCATTATTACATCAAGACCATATTGAAGACCTACTTTATAATCATCCTCACCATGCCCAGGAGCTGTATGTACTGCACCAGTACCAGCATCCATTTCTACATGTTCACCTAAAATAATTTTAGATTGTCTTCCGTTTAATGGATTAACTGCATGAGAATTTTCTAACTCTTTAGGACAAACTGAATCAACTATTTCACCAGAGATTACTTCTTGTTCAATTAGTGAATTATATAATTTTTTTGCAACAATAAATTTATCAGATGTAAGAACATAATCTTCTTCACCATTTAAAGCAATACCTGTATTTGAAGGTAAAGTCCAAGGAGTTGTTGTCCAGATAATTACACTTGCATCTAGTTTTTCATGCTTAAATGCAACAAAGATAGATGGAGATGTTTTATCTTCATACTCAACTTCTGCTTCTGCAAGTGCAGTTTGTGCAGCCCAAGACCAATAAACAGGCTTAGATCTTTGAACTAAAAGACCTTGATTTGCAATAGCACATAATTCTCTATAAATATTTGCCTCAAATTTAAAATCCATAGTTAAATAAGGATTTTCCCAATCACCTATCACACCAAGTTTTTTAAACTCTTCTTTTTGAATATCTACAAATCTTGTTGCATGGTCACGACATAGTTGTCTTAATTTAGATTTTGGTAATTCTTTTTTCTTAGTACTACCAATCTTCTCTTCAACTTTTTGTTCTATTGGTAAACCATGACAATCCCAACCTGGAACATATCTAATTGATTTTCCATCAAAATAATGAAACTTATTTATAATATCTTTTAAAATTTTATTTAACGCATGACCGATATGAATATGCCCATTTGCATAAGGAGGTCCATCATGTAATGTAAACGAAGGAGCACCCTTTCTATTTGTTTTCATTCTATCGTAAACTTTTTGTTCATCCCAAAGTTTGTACTTCTTTGGCTCATTCTGAGGAAGATTCCCTCTCATTGGGAATTTCGTATTTGGTAGTAATAAACTATCTTTGTAATCCATTTTCTAATACCTTAAATTATCTATTGTTATTTGCTATTTGTTTAAATCGCAGATTATATCTAAATGAGTGTTAAATTTATATAAGCTATATTAAGTATCTTTTTCTTGTTCAAATGATTCATTTGTTTTACCACATCTAGGACATGGGTTCTTAGGATTTACAAAACATGAAAAACAGTATGTACTTTCACAATCTCTACATGAAAGTTTACAATGTTTACAAACAAAGATATTTATCTCTTTTGTTTTTTTAAATTTTTTTTTACTGAACCAATTAAACATAATTAGATTATAGTTAAGATTGTACAAAAATTGTACAAAAGTATTTATTTCTCTTCATAATTAGTAACCACCTGTTTCCATTGTACACATTTTGGGCACCTTATATTTTGTTATAAAATCTATAAAATGTTACTATAAAACATATTTTATAAAAGATTATAAATTTTAATTATAAGTTCTAGCACAATATTATTATATATGTGCTAAAATCTTTACTATAAAATCTAAAAGTACAAATAGGGATATTATCAATGGATACAAAACATTATGAAGTAATAATAGTTGGTGGTGGAATTTCAGGTTCTGCACTTTTCTATGAATTAGCTAGATACACTGATGCAAAAAGCATCTGTATGCTAGAGAAATATGAGGACTTAGCTACGCTAAATTCTAAAGGGACAAGTAACTCGCAAACTATTCATGTAGGGGATATAGAGACTAACTATACTTTAGAGAAAGCTCATGTTACAAAAAGAACTGCAAAAATGATTGAGAAATTCTGTTTACAAAGAGGACTTCAAGATAAAATTATGTTTGCACATCAAAAAAATGGCTTTAGGTGTTGGTGAAAAAAGAAGTAGAATTTATTAAACATAGATATCATGAATTTAAAGAGTTATTCCCTTATTTAGAATTATGGGACAAAGAAAAAATAAGAGAAGTAGAACCTAAATTAGTTTATGCTGATAAAGAACAAACTAAAGATAGACCTGAACCAATTGTTGCAATGGGTACACAAAGTGAATATACTACAGTTGATTTTGGTGCAATGACTAAAGAACTTGCAAAAGCTGCGCAAGAAGAAGAAAAAGTAACAGATATATTCTTTAATGCTGAAGTAGAAGATATAGAAAAAGTTGGTGATAAATATAAATTAACTACAACTAGTGGTTCAATTTTCACTACTGATTTTGTTGTAGTAAATGCAGGTGCTCACTCATTATTCTTAGCACATAAAATGGGATATGGAAAACATATGGGTTCTTTATCAATGGCTGGATCTTTTTATATTACAAGTGGTGAGTTCTTAAATGGTAAAGTTTATATGGTACAAAATCCAAAACTTCCTTTTGCTGCATTACATGGTGATCCTGATATTTTATGTGATGGAAAGACTAGATTTGGACCAACTGCATTAGCACTTCCTGTACTTGAAAGATATAAAGGTCTTAAATCACTTGGACAATGTCTAAAAACTATGAATATTGATGGCAATATCCTTAAAATATTCTGGGATCTATTAAAAGATAGTGAAATTAGAAACTATGTATTCAAAAACTTCTTATTTGAAGTTCCAGGGATAAACAAAGGTTTATTTGTTCAAGATGCAAGAAAAATTGTTCCATCATTAAGTGTTGAAGATATTGAATATGCAAAAGGATTTGGTGGTGTTAGACCTCAAGTACTAGATAAAGATAAACAAAAATTAATGTTAGGTGAAGCATCTATTAACCCAGGTGGAGGAATTTTATTTAATATGACTCCAAGTCCAGGTGCAACATCTTGTTTAGGAAATGCGGAAAGAGATATTGCAGTAGTAGCTGAACACTTAAATCTTACATTTGATACAGAAAGATTCTTAGAAGAATTAACTGATAAAGAATAGTATAATATAGTATGGGATTTTTCCCATACTAAAAATCCCCAATAAAGTTTTTTAAATGTATGAATCAATATTTAATGACAAAGATATGTTAAGCCTCCAAAATCTATTAAAAACACATAATAAAACTATTACAACAGCTGAAAGTTGTACAGGTGGATTAGTAGCTTCAATGATAACAGAAGTATCCGGTTCTTCTGATATATTTAAAGGTGCAGTAATAACATATTCAAACGAAATAAAAGAACAAGAACTAGGGGTAAATAAAGAAACATTAATCACTAATGGTGCAGTTAGTATAGAAGTAGTTAATGAAATGTTATCTGGTGTAATAAAAAAGTTTAAATCAGATTTTGCAATCGCAATAAGCGGTATTGCAGGACCAAATGGTGGAACAAAAAATAAGCCAGTTGGAACAGTTGTAATTGGAATAATTGGAAAAAATATAGGTCAAGATATAGAAATTTGTAAGTTTGATGGAACACGAAAAGAAGTCCAAATTCAAGCTGCAAAATACTCTTTGAAAAAAATTTTAAAATTTTTTCAAAAAACCCTTGACAAAAAATAAAAAACCTATTATAATTCCAGTCCATTTTAAGAAGAACATTTCTTAAAATAGTGACCTGTTAGCTCAGCTGGTAGAGCATCTCCCTTTTAAGGAGGTGGCCAATGGTTCGAATCCATTACGGGTCACCAGTTTACTTGTAAAAGTTTCTGCTTAACTTTTACATTTTATTTAAACCGAAGCAAAAAACGATGGCCCCTTCATCTAGCGGTTAGGATCTTGGATTTTCATTCCAATCACAGGAGTTCGAGTCTCCTAGGGGTCACCATCGGTCGATTAGCTCAGTTGGTAGAGCGCTACCCTTACAAGGTAGACGTCGCAAGTTCGAGTCTTGCATCGACCACCATTTAAAAAATCGTTAAGTGCAGCTAGCATAGATTTTTATAAATGTTTTTACAGTGACATCTAAATACCTAGTATTTAGTATTTTACAAGCGCGGTAGTAGTTTAGTTGGTTAGAACGCCTGCCTGTCACGCAGGAGGTCGAGGGTTCGAGTCCCTTCTACCGCGCCACTTTCTTTAAATAAAATCATTAATCTTTTTTCTTTAACTATTTATAATATATTTATTAAAATTGCGTTATCCTTATTTTATATTACTCAAGGACAAACTTCTAATGATTAAAGCTAAATCTTTATACCATCTTATTTTATACAGCATTATTTTTATCGTTATACTAACTTCATCATTTACCTTTATTATTATAGAAAATGCTTTTGATGAATTCCAAGAAAAAATTGATATTATTAAAACCGATTTCTCTACAAAACAAAAAGACTTAATTCAAGCAGATATTAAAAAAACACTTAAATTTATTTCATACTATCATGAAAAGTTCAAAGGAACTAAATCTGAAGCTGAAATACAAAATGATTTATTAAACTCAATTGAAACTATGAGAGATAAAAAAGATATAAATGATTATGTATTTATCTATGAATTTGATGGGACTTCAATTTATTATCCAGTATCAGATAAAAATATAGGAAAAAATCTTTATGAATTTACAGATCCTACAGGAAGAAAAGTAATTCAAGAAGTAATAGAAATTTCACAAAAAAAGATGGTGGTTATGTTCAATATATATGGTATAAACCAGAAATCAAAAAAGAAGCTTTAAAAATTTCCTATGCTCTATCTTATAAACCATGGAATTGGACTATTGGGACGGGTGTATATTTAGACGATATAAATAAGGTAGTAGAAGAAAAACGTACTGAATACGATGAAAAAATCTCTAACTATATACTTCAAATGTTGTCACTTACAATAATGCTTGTTTTATATTCAATTTTTATTTATAAAAATGCAACTATATTAATTGTAAATGATGTTAAAGAGATTGGTAAATATCTAAAAGAAACGCAAAAAACAGATACTAGAATTAATCAAAATAGATTAATATTTGGAGAATTTAAAGTTATTGCCAATTTTGCATATGATGCGATGCATAATATAAAAGACAAAAATAATATGCTAAAAGATTTAAATACACATCTAGAAGAAAAAGTAGATGAACAAACAGAAGAATTAACAAATCTAATTGATTCTCAAAAACAGTTCCTAAAAAATTCTGTACATGAAGTAAATACTCCTTTATCAATCATAAGAACAAATATTGATTTATTAAAAATGCATACACCTAATAACAAATATATTTCAAATATTGAATCAGGAACAAAGATTATTCAATATATCTATGATGACTTATCATATCTAATTAAAAAAGATAGAGTTGATTATCCAAAAGAGTATATAAACTTTTCTGAATATTTAAAATCAAGATTAGAATTTTTCCATGGGGTTGCTACATCAAACGAATTATTTTTTATTACAAATATAGATGAAGAGATATATATAAAATTCAATAATACAGAATTACAAAGAATTGTTGACAATAATATTTCTAATTCAATAAAATATTCATATGCAAAATCTCCAATATATATAAGACTAACATACTTTAATGATGAAATAGTAGAATTTAGTGTAAAAACAAATTCAGACAAAATTGAAGGACAAGAAAAAATATTTAATGATTTCTATAGAGAAAACAGTTCACGTGGTGGATTCGGACTTGGCTTGAGAATTGTAAAAGAAATCTGTGATAAAAATTTAGTTATAATCAAACTAGACTCAAACGATAAAGATACAAAATTCACTTATAGGTTTAAAATAAATGAAAATACTGCTACTTGAAGATGAATTAATGCTAAACAATGCAATATCTGAATACTTAAGAGATATTGGGCATATGGTAGAGAGCTTCACGGATGGTGAAGAAGTTGTTAACAATGTAGATACAAGTTTTGACTTACTTATTCTAGATATTAACGTACCAAAGAAAGATGGTTTTGAAATACTTGAAGATTTAAATAAAAAGAAAATATATATTCCAACGATATATATTTCTGCTCTTATTGATATTGAAGATATTACTAAAGCATATGATCTTGGTTGTAGAGAATATATTAAAAAGCCTTTCCATTTAGAAGAACTAGGTATAAAGATAAATCAAATTCTAAAAAAAGATCAAAATAGTACTTCTCATATTAGATTTTCTGAAAATTACTCTTATTCAAAAGATAAACAAACACTCTATTTTAGTGGAGAACCTCAAACACTTACAAAAAAGCAATTAGAGATTATTCATATACTTGCTCTTAATATAAATATGATTGTTGACTTCGAAAGATTTAGAATTGACATCTGGGGTGGAGAGAATATTGACAACCCAACAATAAGAGCAGAGATTTCAAGACTAAAAAAAGCACTAAAAGAAGACTTTATCAAAAATATCAGAGGATTAGGTTACAAAATTGACAGATATTATTCTGTCTAACAAATCCCTTCAATAAGCTCTTTTAGAGCTTATTTGCTACACTAATACTACACTCCAAAAAAAATTGTGTAAAAAAAATGTAATTGCTACCTTTTTGCTACATTGACTTATTATACTTTCAAGGTTGAATTACTAAAAACAGTTTTGCTTTTTAGTAAAAATATAAAAGGAGATCTAGATGAGTCCAGAAAAAGCTCAGGCATATTGGAAAGAAAACATTTCAATGATCATGAAACTACTTGTAGTTTGGTTCGTTGTTTCTTACGGATGTGGTATTTTATTCATTAATGAACTTAATGCTATTGAAATAAGTGGTGTTAAGTTAGGATTTTGGTTTGCACAACAAGGTGCGATATATGTATTTGTTGCATTAATTTTTGTTTACGTTAACGTAATGACAAAAATTGATGAAAAATACGGCGTTCACGAATAGGAAAGGATTATTATGGAATTACAATCAATGATTTACCTATTCGTAGGTATTACATTCGCAATTTATATTGGTATTGCACTTTGGGCAAAAGCTGGATCAACTAAAGAGTTCTATGTTGCTGGTGGTGGGGTTCACCCAGTAGCAAATGGTATGGCAACAGCAGCGGATTGGATGTCAGCGGCATCATTTATCTCACTTGCTGGTATCATTTCGTTCAAAGGTTCTGATGGTGGTGCTTATTTAATGGGATGGACTGGTGGATACGTTCTACTAGCTATGTTATTAGCTCCTTATTTAAGAAAATTTGGTAAATTTACAGTTCCTGATTTTGTTGGTGACAGATACTATTCTGATACTGCAAGACTTGTTGCTGTTGTTGGTGTTATCTTTGTATCGTTTACATACGTTGCAGGACAAATGAGAGGTGTTGGAATCGTATTCTCTAGATTCTTACAAGTTGATGTAAATACAGGTGTTATCATCGGTATGGCAATCGTATTCTTCTATTCTGTACTTGGTGGTATGAAAGGTATTACATATACTCAAGTTGCACAATATGTTGTTATGATTTTTGCATATATGATTCCTGCAATCTTCATCTCATTACAAGTAACTGATACATTCTTACCTCAATTAGGTATTTTTGCTCAGACAACTTTCGCATTTGACGATGGTGTTAAAGTAATCCCAGAAGGGACCTATCTGTTGCATGCTCTGGATACTGCGGTTTCTGACCTAGGATTCAAAGAATATACACAACCAGGTAATTTATGGAATACATTTATGTTAACTACTGCACTTATGTTAGGTACAGCTGGTTTACCACACGTTATTGTTAGATTCTTTACAGTACCAACTGTTAAAGATGCTAGAATCTCTGCTGGTTGGGCATTAGTATTTATTGCGATTATGTATACAACTATTTCTTCAGTTGCTGCATTCTCAAGAATTAACTTAATCAAAAACGTTCAAAACGTTGAATATAAAGCGTTTGTTGCTGGTGAGTTAAAACATGCTGACGGTACTCCAAATAATGGTGGATGGTTCAAAACTTGGGAACAAGGTGGACTATTAGCTTGGACAGATAGAAATGGCGATGGTAAAATTCAATATGCTCCAGGTGCAGCATTTGACGCTAAAAAAGGTAAACCTAAATTTGACGGAACTAACGTTGGACCAAGTGGTGAAAGAAAAACTACAAATGGTAAACCATATGTAGAAAATGGAAAAATTCAAAACGAATTATATGTTGATAGAGATATTATGGTTCTTGCAAACCCTGAGATTGCAAATTTACCTAACTGGGTAATCGCATTTATCGCAGCTGGTGGTCTTGCAGCAGCATTATCAACAGCGGCTGGATTATTACTTGTAATTGCTTCAGCTATTTCACATGACTTAATGGGTCAAGTTGTATTTAAAGATAAAGAAACTGGGAAATCAACATTAACTGAGAAATCAGAATTAATGTGGGCAAGAGTTTCAGCTATTATAGCTATTTGTGTTGCTGGTTACTTAGGAATTAACCCTCCTGGTTTCGTTGCACAAGTTGTTGCATTAGCATTCGGTATTGCTTCGGCAGCATTCTTCCCAACAATTATCCTTGGGGTATTTGATAAGAGAATGAACAAAGAAGGTGCAATTGCAGGTATCTTAACAGGTCTTATTGTAACTGTTGGTTATGCAATTTACTTCATCTGGGGTGGTGGAACACCAGATCAGTACTTCTTAGGAATTGCTCCGGCATCATTCGGTACAATTGGTACAATCCTACATGTTCTTGTAGCATTTGCTGTATCTAGAATGACTCCTGAACCTCCACAAGAGATTCAAGATCTTGTTGAGAGAATCAGAATTCCTTCTGGTGCTGGTGAAGCGGTAGATCACTAGTCAAAAACTAAACTAAAAAGTCAACCTTCGGGTTGGCTTTTTTTTTGCTTTACTTTATGCTATCTTTTTGTATTATATATTAATATTAAAAAATGGTATAACTAATTTACAATATAAATTTCAAATTAACTAATCCCATTTCTTTACATTATTTTTAACTATAATAACTATTATATTATGACAGAAGGAATACAATGAGTCTTCGAGATCAAAAATCTTTTTTATCAAATATTCACCCATTTGAGTTATTAGATGAAGAACAAATGGATAGATGTATTAGACACATGGATATAGCCTATTATCCTAAAGATGATATTTTAATTACTCCAGAAAAAATACCAAATCATTTTTTTGTAATTATAAAAGGAAGTATTCATGAATACAATGAGGAAGAAGAAGTTCTTATGGATTATCACTATGAAGACTCTTTTGATGCAAACTCATTAATATATGGTAAAACAAATAACAGTTTTAAAGTTTATGAAGATTTAATTTGTTATGAAATTGAAAAAAAAATCTTCCTTGAACTAATTGAAAAAAATGATGGTTTTAAAAATTTCTTCTTAAATAATCTTGTAAATAAATTTCAGACATTAAAAGACAAAGAATACGCTTCAGAACTTTCAACATTTATGATTGCAAAAGTTAGTGATACTGTTTTACATCCACCTTGTATAGTTGATAGTGGAACAAAACTTATTGATGCGATTGAAAAATCTATGGAATTTAAAACATCAACTATTATTGTAAAAAAAGAAAATAATGAATATGGAATTATCACAGATTCATTATTGAAAGTAAAAGTATTATTAGAAGGAAGAGACTTAACTATTCCAGTTGACGATATAGCAATATTCCCCCTACTTTCAGTAAATCAAGATGATTTTCTATTTGATTCTTTTTCACTATTAATTAAAAAGAATATTAAAAGAGTTGGTGTTGTTGATAATGATGGAAATATGATTGGAATACTAGAGCAAATTGATGTACTTTCGCATTTTGCAAACCATACATATGTAGTAGATTCAAAAATTAAAAATGCAAAAAATATTGAAGATCTAAAAGATGCAAGTATTGAACTTATCAATACAATTAAAACATTAAATGCCAAAGGTGTTAAAGTTAATCATATTTCAAATCTAATTGGTCAACTAAATACTAAAGTTTATAAAAAACTATATACATTACTTATTCCAGAAGAGCTACAAAACACTGCATGTTTTATTGTTATGGGAAGTGAAGGAAGAAATGAACAAATTATAAAAACTGATCAAGATAATGCACTTGTTGTTTGTGATGATACAGATGTAGAACAATATAGACCTTATATGGAAAAAATGACAGAAACCCTTATTGATTTCGGATATCCTCCATGTGAAGGTAATATAATGGTTTCAAATCCCTTTTGGTGTAAAAATGTTAAAGAATATAAAAAAGAGACTGCAAAATGGATAGAAGCACCAGATATGCAAAACTATATGGATCTTGCAATTTTCTTTGATGCCTTTGCTGTTGCAGGAGATAAAAACTTATTAATCAATTTAAAAGATGATTTATTTAATAAACTTCATGATAAAGACGTATTTATGGCCTATTTTGCCAAAGCAACTTTGACTTTTGATACGCCAAATACTGTTGCTAATTTCATGACAAAAACATATGTTATTGATATTAAAAAACTGGTGTATTCCCAATTGTACAAGGGATTAGATCACTTGCATTACGAGAGAAAATTAGAGAAACAACTACTATAAAAAGAATTAAAATTTTAGAGAGTAAAAAAATATTAGAACATGACATGGCACATGAATTGCTTGAAGCATTTGATGTTTTAAATACTCTAAGACTAAAAGCACAACTTATAATGTTACAAGATGATAAAGAGATAAATAATGAAATAGATACTCACTCATTAGGTAAAATAGAAAGAGATTTACTAAAAGATAGTTTTAAAATTGTAAATGATTTTAAAAATTTATTTCTTATTCATTTAAAACAGACAAGATTTCATAATGTTTAAAAATCTTATAAAAAACTGGCAAAGGAAAAGTTTAAAAGATGAAAAGTATGCTTTTCTTTATGATAAACCCTTACATGATGAATATGTTTGTTTAGATTGTGAAACAACAGGTTTAAACCCTAAAAAAGATGAAATTTTATCTATTGGTGCAGTAATTATAAAAGAGAATAAAATATTAATGAGAAAAACATTAAATATTTTTGTAAAACCTTCAAAAAATGTTACAGAAGAATCTATCAAAATACATCATATTAGACCTATTGATTTAGAAAATGCTATTGACCCAAAAGATGCAATACTTGAATTACTTGAGTTTATTGGAAGTCGCACTATAGTTGGGTATTATATAAAATTTGATATTGCAATGATTTCAAAATACACTAAAAAATATATAGGAGTAAAACTTCCTAATCATTCAATTGAAGTATCATCTATGTACTATAAAACAAGACCAAAAAACTCTGAATATGCATTTGTAGACTTAAAATTTGATACTATAATGAAAGAATTAGAAATTCCAGAATTAGGAAAACATGATGCATTAAATGATGCAATCATGACTTCAATGATTTTCTTAAAACTAAGAGATATGACACCTGTAAATTCAACTTTTTATACTCCTTAATAGCATTAACGTAGCAATAAAATAGCATTATTTTTTTTGCTACAATTCTCTGTAACAAAACGTTACTAAGTCCTATTGACATCTTAATCTTGACTTAATAATCAACTTTTAAACTAATCTATAAATTAATCGCTGTATAATTTACATTATTTTTATAATGCTACTCTAATGCTATTAAAAACATAAGAAAAAGTAATATAAAAAAATAATACTAGAGGAGAGGACGTTTCTATGAATGATGAATTAGTAGAAAAAATTAAAGCTAACCCAAATTATCAGGTGTTAGTTAAGAAGAGAACTAGTTTTGCTTTAAAACTAGGTATTTTTGTATTAGTAATGTTTTATGCATATATCTTGACAATTGCATTTAACCCAACAGTACTAGGTACAAGAATTGGTGAGGGTGTTATGACAATAGCATTTCCTGTTGCAGCTGCAATTATTATTATCAGCTTCATTACAACATTAATCTATGTAAATAGAGCAAATAATGAATATGAAGACTTGACTGAAAAAGTAAGAGAAGATGTAAAGGATTTATTATAATGTTAAGAATTTTAGCACTTATTTCAATTTTTGCAGTTGCAATGTTTGCAGCTGGTGATGCTACATTTGAAGCATCAAAAAGAGATATTAACATTCCTGCGATTGTTATGTTCTTTATTTTTATTGGAGCAACATTAGGTATAACTTACTGGGCTGCAAGTAAAACAAAATCTGCAAGTGATTTCTATACTGCAGGTGGAGGAATTTCTGGTTTCCAAAATGGTATGGCTATTGCTGGAGATTATATGTCAGCAGCATCTTTCCTTGGATTATCAGGTCTTGTATACTTAAAAGGTTATGATGGTCTTGTTTATGCAGTAGGATTTTTAGTTGGTTGGCCAGTGATTTTATTCTTAATGGCTGAAAAATTAAGAAACTTAGGTAAGTTTACATTTGCGGATATTGCGGCATTTAGACTTGCAGCAAAAGAGATTAGAACACTTGCAGCATTTGGTTCATTATCAGTTGTAACTTTATACTTAATTGCACAAATGGTTGGATCAGGGAAACTTATTCAAGTATTATTTGGATTAGAGTATGAATATGCAGTAATCTTAGTTGGGGTTATGATGATTATTTACGTTACTTTTGGTGGTATGCTTGCAACTACTTGGGTACAAATCATTAAAGCTGTTTTATTATTATCTGGTGTTACTTTCATGGGAATAATGGTTTTACAACAGTTTAATTTTGACTTTTCACAATTAGCAACAAAAGCCGTTGAAACACATAAATTAGGTCAAGATATTATGGCACCAGGAGGCTTTATATCCGATCCAATTTCTGCAATCTCTTTAGGACTTGCATTAATGCTTGGTACGGCAGGACTTCCTCACGTACTTATGAGATTCTTTACCGTTGGTAATGCTAAGGAAGCTAGAAAATCTGTTGTTTACGCAACTGGATTTATTGGTTATTTCTACTTAGTTATCGCCGTTATTGGTCTTGGAGCAATTGTTTTCTTAAACTCTGATGCAGGTGCTGCTTACTTCGTTGATGGAAAATTATTTGGTGGAAATAACATGGCAGCAATTCACTTATCTCATGTTGTAGGAGGCGATATTTTCTTAGGATTTATTTCAGCAGTTGCATTTGCTACTATTTTAGCTGTTGTTTCTGGTCTTACACTAGCCGGTGCTTCTGCAATATCTCATGATATTTATGCAAATGTTATTTGTAAAGGTAAAGCTGATGAAGCAAAAGAAATGGCTGTTTCTAAAAAAGCTGTAATTGTAATTGGTGTAATTGGAGTATTACTTGGTATTGCATTTGAACATCAAAATATTGCATTTATGGTGGGTCTTGCTTTTGCTATTGCAGCATCTGCAAATTTCCCAATTCTTTTCTTATCAATTTACTGGTCTAAGTTGACAACAAGAGGTGCATTTATTGGTGGATTTATGGGTCTTGTTACAGCAGTTATTCTTGTAATTTTAGGTCCTGTTGTTTGGGTATCAGTATTAGGAAATGAATCTCCTATATTCCCTTACAAACACCCTGCTCTTTTCTCTGTGTCTGTTGCATTTATTAGTATTTGGTTTTTCTCAATTACTGATAAATCACAAAGAGCTAAAGATGAAATTAAAGCATTCGAAGCTCAAAGTGTTAGAGCTGAAACTGGTTTTGGTTCTGATGGTGCAGTTGATCATTAAATTTCACAGACTAAAAAGAGTGTAAACTCTTTTTAGTCTAAATCTATTAAATTTTTACTATAAATTATTTAGGAACTTTAATTGTAAAACAAGCTCCAACTTCAGTATTTTTGACATTTATAAATCCATTCATTTCTCTTTCAATAATATTTTTAGACATATAAAGACCTATTCCTGTACCTTGAGTTTTATGATGAGTTGTGAAATATGGCTCAAAAATCTTATCCAAAATATTTTCTTCTACTCCTCCACCATTATCTTCTATTTTTAAAATATTATAATCTTCACCACTTTTTATTTCTATTTGGATTTTTGGATTTTTTATCTTTCTTTCTAATAATATATCTTTTGCATTACTTAGAATATTTAATATTACTTGTGAATACTCATTTTGATATCCATTTACTTTTTCATCATCTAATACATTTAAAGTTAACTCAATATTATGATAATTTAAAGCACTTTTAACGATAAAACAAGCTTTGTTGCAAGCTTCTTTTACGCTAAATAGTTGTTTCTCTTCTTCTGGATTAAAAAAGTTCTGGAAATCAGAGATTGTTTGCGTCATATAAGAAGTAAGCATATCTGCTTCATCTATTTTTTCATTTAAATATTCTTCTGTAAATTCATTAAACTCATAAGTTGCTAACATATTCATATGAATAGCAGATATTTGAGATAGAGGTTGCCTCCATTGATGGGCAATATTTCCTATCATCTCTCCCATTGCTGCAAGTTTTGATTGTTGTATTAAAATCTGTTCTTGTTCTAAACGTTTATCTATCTCATTTTGAATTTTGTATTCTAGATTATCTATCATATTATTTATCATGATTTTTAACTCGTTTAAAGCTTTACTATTTGTATTTGTTGTTAAGCGCATCCCTAAATTACCGCTTTTTATGCTTAGTAATACTTTTGTAGCATTTTTAATTAACTCTTCATTTTTTTTGATATTAAGTTCTACATTTTCAAAGTTTTGATTAATCGATTGTGCCATCTGTGAAAACTCATCATTTGAATGAATAACAATCTTTTTTGCTTTATCTTTTTTATAGTTTAAATATTCAAAAAACTCATTTAAACCTTTTTGAACAATATCCATAGAAGTAATAATACTATTTGAGATAAGCCATCCAATAATTATTGAAAAAAAGAGAATTATTAATAAATATATTATAATTTCAATAATTAATAACTTTGATTCTTCTACCGCATTGGAATAAGAAGTTTTTGCTTTATTTAATAGTTCACTTTGTAAATTCAATAAATGATTTATCAAAAATTCAAACTGATCTTTACCTTTAGTAGTTACGTTTATATATGCGCCCTCTTCAAAACCTCTTTGTAAATAATAATTTGTTCTTTTTATAACTTTTTTATATTTATCCCACAAATTAATTGTGCTTTCATCTTCTATATGAAAGTTTGAAAAAGATTTTTCTAAATTTCTTATCAATAAATTCAAATCATATTGAATCTTTGCTCTTAATTTTTTATTAGGAGCCATTACAAGAGATTGAGTTTTCTCTCTTAATTTATATAAAGGAGTTATAATACTTTCTTGTAATAGCGATACATCTTGAGATTGAAGATACACTGCTTTTAATCTTCCTTTTGAGTTCTCACTTATATCAATAATTATATATCCAAAAATAAAAACAGAACAACATAAAACAACAAATAAAATACTTAATTTTGATTTGATATTAAACCTGTCAATTAGTCTCATTATTTCACCCTTAATGGAATTATTGGTTGGTGCAGATGTTTAGGATAATTTACTTTCTCTCTAACAGACCAATGTTTTTTTGTAATTTTTGTTTTCCACAGAGGAATAATTCCTCCCTCATATGGTTCAAAAATTACCTCTTTATTTACAGCTATTACTTTATTTATAGATGGTACTCTTAAAGTATATGCCATATCTCTTGCTCTATATAAAATCTTAGAAACAACACTTTCATATTCAGATTCATCAATTTTAGTTTCAAAAAACTTATCTATATATTTTTTCATATATCTATCATTTGGAATAGGTGACCAAGGAGAGTCATTTTCATAAATAAATAGAGTTGTCCAAGGGTTTTGATAATACCAATCATCATCACCCCAAGCTAACATATCCCAAGACTTAGTGTTCTTAGAAGCTTTTGTATTAAGTAATTGTTCATAAATATCTTTTTCACTTGTTGTAACAACATAATTTAACTTTACACCATATTTTTCAAGCTGATATTCAATTCCTCTCCACAAAAACATAAATCTATCTTGAGTAAAAACATCAAGTACTAAACCATTTAATAATTTGTATTTCTCTTTTTCACTCATTGAATATACTTTGTACTCTTTCTTCTTAGCAATTTTATTCACTACTTTAAAATGAACAGAAGTAGAAAAAGGGGAAAGTGTTCCTTCTTTTTTATATACAAAATTTAAAAGATTTTCTTGATTTAAAGCTTCATTAAGTGCTACTCTTACTTTTTTATCTCTTAATTTTTTATTTCCATTAATAAGATTAAAAAAAACAATAATATTATTTGTAGACTCTTTTATTACTAGTTTTGAATATTTAGACATAACTGCTTCAATTTTTTTATCAAAAGGAATAGGAGATATATCAAGTAAACCTTCATAGTTTACAACACTATCAAAAGCTTCATTAGCATCTAGTTGAGTGAAGACTGTTACTTTTTTAATTTTTGGATATTTTTTATCCCAATAATAAGGATTTGCCTCAAGTATAATTTTATTAGTTTGTTTTTTTCCAATTGCATAACCATTTTTTAAAATATATGGACCCATACCAAAGGCTCCTGCAGCTTTTGTTCCAGTTTCAGTCTCTTCACCTTTTGGATTATATTTTTTAAGATATTCATCTGTAAAAAAGAATACTCTTGCTAAGTCTAAAAAAAACATTTCATATTTTTGTTTTAGCTTTATTTTGACCCTATATTCATCTAACTTACTTATTTCAAAATCTATTTTATCAACATTTGTAAATAAAAAAGGATTCTTTTTAAAATGATTTAGATTATTCATAACAGATTCAATTGTAAAAGGACTACCATCTTGAAATCTTAAGTTTTCTTTGATTTCAAAAATATAAGTATAATCATCTACTCGTTTATGTGATTTTGCTAAATCATATATCCATCCTTGCTCATTATCATCGGAACGAATAAGTCCTGCATTGGTATTTTTTGATATATAAATGTAAGGAATACTAGGAAGAAATACTTTTATATGTGATTTAGGATGTAAATAGTCTATAGCATCTAAAGAAGACTTATCTTCTTTAAATATATCTTCTTCTATATCCATTGCTTGAGAGTATAATACTAATAGCATCAATAAAAAAAATATTCTAGACAAAGTTATATCCTATTCCAGAAAGATTATTAATAATATTTGTAGGTAATTTTTTTCTTAAGTGTAAAACAACTGAACGTAATGCACTATCAGTCATAACATTATCTTGCCAAACTTTATCTTGTATTTCTTCATATTTTACAACTCTATTTTGATTATTTACAAGTAATTCTATAAAAGAAACTTCTTTTCTATTTAAAACTATTATCTCATCTTTATACATTAGTTTTTTATTATCAAAATCATATTTATAATTTTTATCACAACTAAGGTTTATCACACAATTTATATTTAAAGCATCTATACATTTTCCTAAAACTTCAAATAGCATTTTTGTATTAATTGGTTTAACAATATATTTTTCCATATGTAATTCAACTGCTTCAAGCAAGTATTTCTTATCAGTATGTGCAGTTATCATTACAACTGGAGTATCCTTATTAGTAACTCTAACTTTTTTTATAAATTCAATACCATCCATAATTGGCATATGAATATCACTTAAGATAATGTCAGGTTTATTTTTTCATATAATTCAAAAGCTTCTTGTCCATTTGAAGCCTCATATACCT
>LLEJ01000014.1_pt1 | contig 22455 bp, 21 predicted proteins | sample 595831 | NCBI WGS metagenome assembly LLEJ01 (sample SAMN02919310, study PRJNA255460) | bioreactor metagenome | biome: chemostat; feature: culture 2011_10.1; material: sediment; isolation source: day101 10degC chemostat 2011 inoculated with Wadden Sea sediment taken from... | place: Germany: Bremen... | reverse complement strand
AATGTATCTAAATCAGTAATAGGATGTAAGAATCCAACTTGAGGTGAAGTTGAAACTAAAGCTCTTGGATGAACTAAAGAAATAGGTTGTCTAAGTTGACCATTAAACTCTCTAAATGAAAGTTTTCTTCCTTTATATGCTCCCATTTCAAACCCTTTTGAATATATGAAATCTATATTTTTAGCTAGGTCTGTAGTATTCGTTCTTGATACTGAAGTTACAATTGTACGAACAGCTACCCATGAAGCAAAGTCAATTGAATTCATCCATCTTTTTGCTTTCTTTTCAAATCTTTTTTGTAATTGTGCTGCACCCCAAGCTTCAATAACTTTGTGCCAAGTAACAGGAGTTACTCCTTGTGTTCCAGCAACTGGTCTTGGAAGCCATGAATTAAAATATACATATTCTCCAAAGTCTCCATAATAATCAGCTGTTAAAACTACATCATAATCCTTACTTTGAGTAAATGCTGGCATTTCTTGTTGTGCTTTTCTTCTTATATCACTTTTAGAATCCCAGATTTTTTCATCTATGATTTTTCCACCATATCTTTTCGCTGCTCTTTTAATCGCTACTTCAATTTCTTTATCCTTTTCTTTTGAGCCTTTTATTAAAAGCCAATCTTTCCAATTTCTTTTTATCAAAAATTGTGCAAGAGAGTCATATAGCATCGCATTACTTGCTATTGTATGTAAAATATTCTTCCGACAGATATTTTTTCTAAAATCACTATTTGCATTTGCACTATTTATTATAAGTGCATTTTTTGATAGTGGATGATTAATTAATTCTTTAAAAAAGTCATTTTGTACATTTACTATTACAAATGTGTTTTTTTCATTTATAAATTCTTCAAAGGATTTTGTTAGTTCTTTTGTATCTTTTGAAATACTTTTTTCTAATATATATTTTTGATTTAAAAATCTGGCAGTTTTATTACTATCTTTTATTGCAAGTTCGACACCTTGTATTCCAGTATCTTTAGGTTCTTCAATAATATTTGATAGTACAGGTGGTTTTTTTATTGTTTGTTCTAAATATAGTATTTTGATATCTAAAGCATTTGCAGATGCAAAAACAGTAAATAGAAGTATTATTATAAAACTCTTCATTTTCTATCCTTTAAAAAAAGATAATACAAAAGTTTTATAGCGTGAATATAGGTATTTTTTATTGGCTACATTCACGCTCTAATTCTTTAGTAACATTATAAGATTAAAATTTACAAGGGTTAAAAATGAAAAAACTTAGTATAGCTACAAGTCTTATTCTTTTATCATCTATTATTAGTGCCGATACTATTTATGTATCTAATGAAAAAGATAATACTTTAAGTGTAATTGATTCTGGAACTAATAAAGTTATAAAGATTATAGAAGTTGGACAACGTCCAAGAGGAATTATTTTAAATAAAGATAGAAGTAAACTATATATTTGTGCTAGTGATGATGATACAGTTCAAATTTTAGATACAAAAACAAATAAAATTATAGGAGACTTACCATCAGGTGATGACCCTGAACAATTTGCATTACATCCAAATGATAAAGATTTATATATAGCAAATGAAGATGATGCAGTTATAACAGTTGTTGACACAAATAAAAGAACGGTAATTGCACAAATTGATGTTGGTGTTGAGCCTGAAGGAATGGCGGTAAGTCCAGATGGTAAATATGCAATTAATTCGTCTGAAACTTCAAATTTTTTACATTGGATTGATACTGCTTCTAATAAAATTATTCATAATACGCCAGTTGATCAAAGACCAAGACATATTGAATTTGATAAATCAGGGGATAGAGTATGGGCAAGTTCAGAGATTGGTGGAACTGTAGCTATTATTGATGTTAAATCAAAAGAGAAGTTAAAAACTATTAGTTTTAAGATTCCTGGAATATTTAAAGACCAAATACAACCAGTTGGAATAAAACTTACAAGTGATGGTAAATATGCTTTTGTTGCACTTGGCCCTGCAAATCATATTGCAGTTGTAGATGCTAAAACATTTGAAGTGAAAAAATATTTGTTAGTAGGAAAAAGAGTTTGGCAAATGGCATTTACAGATAATGAGTCTAAACTTTATAGTGCAAATGGTGTAAGTGGTGATGTTTCAGTTATTGATGTTAAAAGCTTAAAGGTTGAGAAATCAATTAAAGTAGGAAGATATCCATGGGGATTAGCAGTTATTGCTAAATAAATAATATGAGTAGTGCACTAAAATTAGATAATGTATATTATAAATATAATAAAGATTTAGTATTAAAGAATATAAATTTAGAGATTAAAAAATCTAGTTTTTTTGTATTGCTAGGTTTAAATGGTGCAGGGAAGTCAACTCTTTTTGCCTTGATAACAAGATTGTTATCATTGCAAGAAGGTCGTATCTCGATAAATGGTTTTGATTTAAAAGACTATAAAAATGCTTTGAAAAATATTGGTATTGTTTTTCAAGAACCAACTTTAGATTTGGACTTAACTGTAAAACAAAATTTATTTTTCTATGGTTCATTACAGGGTTTGTCTTTTAAAAAAATTATGGATTCTATTGCAGTAGAAATTGAAAAATTAGATTTAAGAGACAAACTTGACGTAACTGTAAGAGACTTAAATGGTGGACACAGACGTCGAGTAGAAATTCTGCGGGCTTTGATTAATAATCCTAAATTACTTTTATTAGATGAAGCAACAGTAGGGCTAGATGTAAAATCAAGATTTGATATTATCAATTATATACGAGACATTATCAAAAATAGAGATATTTCAGTGTTGTGGATTACTCATTTATTTGATGAGGTAGAGTTAGATGATGATGTTGCAATAATAAAAAATGGAAGAATAATTGAAAATGGTGTAGTTAATGAAATTATAACTAAATATAAAAAAGAATCATTACCAGAAGTTTTTGATCATCTAACAAAGTGATATTATGAAAACTTTATATTACTGTGCTTTAGGAATCATCTATAAAGAGTTATTACGATTTGTAAAACAAAAGAGTAGATTTTTTTCTGCACTTGTACGTCCTCTTTTATGGTTATTCATATTTTCAGTTGGATTTAAAATGGCATTGGGATTGGCTATTATCCCTCCTTACGAAACATATATTACTTATGAAACATATATAGTGCCAGGTCTTATTGGTATGATTATGCTTTTCAATGGAATGCAAAGTTCTCTTACCATGCTTTTTGATAGAGAGATGGGAAGTATGAAAATTTTATTAAGTTCACATATAAATAGAAATTATCTGCTTTTTTGTAAGATGTTAGCAACTTCTATTGTTTCAACAATACAATCAGTGACTTTTTTAATAATTGCTTATTTTTACGGTGTTCAAATGGAAATATTAGGCTATATTCTTGCTATTCCCGTGATTATGTTCACTTCTATAATATTAAATGCAATTGCACTTTTCATATCTTCAGTTATAAAACAATTAGAGAACTTTGCCACGGTTATGAATTTTGTAATCTTTCCTATGTTCTTTTTATCTTCAGCTTTATACCCATTATGGAAAATAAAAGATTCTTCTATTTTATTGTATACAATATCTTCATACAACCCCTTTACCTATATAGTAGAATTTATTCGTTTTACACTCTATTTGAAATTTGATTTAAGTGCTTTTCTAACAATTATATTTTTATTTGTATTGGGCTTAAGCCTCGCATTTGTAGGCTATAAGTCCAAGACAACAATAACAAAAAAGAAGAAATGATTAATTATTATAATCAAAATTATCTATGCCTATATTCAAGCTATAATCATCAAGTATACTTCCAAATCGCAACAATTTATTGTTGTCAAAATATATAAGGAGAGAGATATGTTTAAAGGACATTTCTTAGCAAAGACATTAGTTTTAATGATTTCTGTACTAGTTTATGGATTATCTGCAGATACTACTAAGCCTGGTTTTGGTGCAGTTAAATATTCAGATATCGTAAATGATGCTAAAACAGTAGATGATGTTGTTTCTTATGGATTAGGTCAAAAAGGTCAAAGATATTCACCTATGACTGAAATCAATAAGAAAACAATTAAAGATTTAGTTCCAGTATGGAATTTTTCTTTTGGTGGAGAAAAGCAAAGAGGACAAGAGGCACAACCTTTAGTTAAAGATGGTGTTATGTATGTAACGGCTTCTTATTCTAGAATGTATGCAGTTGATGTTAGAACTGGTGAAGAGTTATGGCAATATGATGCGAGACTTCCTAGTGCAATTCTTCCTTGTTGTGATGTTATTAATAGAGGACCAGCTTTATATGAAGACTTAGTAATCTTTGGAACACTTGATGCAAAATTAGTTGCACTTGATAGAAAGACTGGAAAAGTTAGATGGAAAAAGAAAATTGCTAACTATAAAGAGGGATATTCATATACAGCTGCACCACTTTATTGTAAATAATTTATTAATTACTGGTAATTCAGGTGGTGAGTTTGGTATCGTTGGACAAGTAGATGCAAGAAATCCTAAAACTGGTGAAATAGTATGGACTAGACCTATGGTTGAAGGACATATGGGGTTCTTAAATGGTAAAGAAAATGGTATTACAGGTAAGTTAAATGCTTCTTGGAAGGGTGACTTATGGAAACATGGTGGTGCTGCTCCTTGGAATGGTGTTACTTATGATCCTGATACAAACCTTATTTATGTGCCAACAGGAAACCCTGCTCCATGGAATTCTCATGATAGACCAGGAGATAACTTATATTCTGCATCTAGAGTAGCTGTTAATCCAGATACTGGAAAAATTGTTTGGCATTTCCAAACAACTCCAAATGATGGTTGGGATTACGATGGTATTTCTGAACTTGTATTATTTGAATATGATGATAATGGAAAAACTATAAAAGCAGGAGCAACTGCTGATAAAAATGGTTTCTTCTATGTACTAAATAGAGAAAATGGTAAATATATTAGATCTCTTCCTTTTGTTGACAAGATCACTTGGGCTAAAGGTATGGATAAAAATGGAAGACCTATTGTAAATGAAGAAAATAGACCAGGTAACCCTGAAGGTAAGAAACAAGGTAAAACTGTATTCTCTGTACCTTCGTTCTTAGGTGGGAAAAACTGGAATCCTATGGCATTCTCTCAAAAAACAGGATTATTCTATGTTCCTGCAAATGAGTGGGGAATGGATATTTGGAATAAACCTGTTAATTATAAAAAAGGTGCTGCTTATTTAGGTGCTGGATTTACAATTAAACCAGTATATGAAGATCATATTGGAGCGCTTAAGGCTGTTGATCCTAAAACTGGAAAAATCAAATGGATTTATAAAAACAAAGCACCATTATGGGGTGGAGTTTTAACAACTGCTGGTGGACTTGTAATTACAGGTACTCCTGAAGGTAAACTTTTAGCACTTGATGATGAAACTGGAAAAGTTATTTGGAGTTTCCAAACTGGTTCAGGAATCGTAGGTTCTCCAATTACTTGGGAACAAGATGGTGAACAATATATTGCTGTAGTTTCAGGTTGGGGTGGAGCTGTTCCTTTATGGGGTGGTGAAGTTGCAAAAACTGTTAAGTACTTAAACCAAGGTGGTTCAGTACACGTATTTAAATTACACAAATAAAATAATAAAATCTTAAAAAGGAGGCAATCATGGAATGGAGTAAACCAACATTTGTAGATAACAGATTCGGATTCGAAGTTACAATGTATATTTGTCACGTATAAATTTAGATTTTAGAACAGGGGTAGGTTGTTGTACGCCTACTCTTGTCTCTATTTTTTTATTAAATCAATTTTTTTGTTTTAATAAAGAAAATAAAGGGTTAATATGAGAATTGAAGTTTTAGGTTCAAGTGCAGGAGGAGGACTTCCTCAATTTAATTGTAACTGTGATAATTGTAAAGCATATAGAGCAGGGTCTAAAACTGTTAAAAGAAGAACTCAATCCTCAATAACAATAAGTGAAGATGGTGAAAATTGGGTCTTATTTAATGCTTCACCAGATATTTTAGAGCAAATACATAACTCACCTTTTTTACATCCAACAAAAAGAAGAGAAACAAAGATAAAAGCGATAGTTTTTATTGATGCTCAAATAGATCATACAACTGGACTTTTAGGTTTAAGAGAAGGTTGTCCTCATGAAGTATATTGTACAAAAGAGGTAAATGAAGAATTAAATACTTCTTTCCCATTATTTAAAATGTTAAAACATTGGGATGGTGGTGGAACAAATTATCACGAGATAGTTCCAAATAATACTGCTTTTTCTATTCCTGTTATGCCAAATTATGAGTTTTATGCACATCCTCTAATCTCAAATGCACCTCCATATTCAAAATATAGAGACCAACCAAGAGCTGGCGATAATATAGGTGTAGTAGTTGTAAATAAACAGACTGGAAAAAGATTGTTTTATCTTCCTGGTCTTGGAGTTTTAGAAGAGCACATTATTGAAGAGATGGGTAAAGCTGATATTTGTTAATAGAGGGAACTTTATGGACAAATGATGAGATGATAAAAGGAAAATTTTCAAAAAAACTAGGAACTGAAATGGGACATATTCCTTTAAATGGTGAAGATGGATTAATAAAAGTTTTAGATAGTTTAAGTAAACCCCGAAAAATACTTATTCATATAAATAATACAAATCCAATTTTAGATGAAAGTAATGATGAGTATAAAGAATTGATATCACATGGAATTGAAGTTTCATATGATGGTATGAGTATTGAAATTTAGTATAAATATAAACTTACAAAAAGGATAGAAGATGACAAAAAGAATGGACACTTTATTAAGTAAAGAAGAGTTTGAAAAAAAATTAAGAAATATGGGTGAAATGTATCATATCCATCATCCTTTTCATGTAAGAATGTATGAAGGCTCATGTACAAAAGAAGAGATTCAAGGATGGGTTGCAAATAGATTTTATTATCAAACTGCTATTCCAATTAAAGATGCTGCAATTATGTCAAATAATCCTCCTTTAGAAGATAGAAGAAAGTGGATTGATAGGATTATTGATCACGATAGTGTTGGTGGTGGAATAGAAGCTTGGCTTGATTTAGGTGTTGCAGTTGGGCTTAAAAAAGAGGATTTAATTTCTCATAAATATGTTTTACCTGCAGTTAAATTTGCAGTAGATGCATACATAAATTTTGCGAAACAAAGTCCATGGAAAGAATCTGCAATGTCATCTTTAACAGAGATGTTTGCTCCTCAAATTCATCAACAAAGACTTGATACTTGGCCAAAAAACTATCCTTGGATTGAACAAAATGGATTAAGATATTTTCAAAAAAGATTAAGTGAAGCAAGACGTGATGTTCAGCATGGATTAGCAATGACTTTAGAAGAGTTTGATACTATATCACTACAAAATAGAGCTTGCGAAATATTACAGTTTAAGCTTGATATTTTATGGACTATGTGTGATGCCCTTTATCTTGCATATGAACTTAAAAGACCACCCTATTTTAATATAAAGGATTGTAATGCAACTAGAAAAATCACTTGTAGTGAATAATCATTTTCAACTACAATGGGAAGAACAACAAAACTGTTTTGTTTTACTTTATCCTGAAGGTATGGTTCAATTAAGCCAGAGTGCCGGCGAAATAATGAACCTTTGTGATGGACAGAATTGTGCAAGAGATATTGTAAAACTTTTAGAAGAAAAGTTTAATACTACAAATTTACAAAAAGATATTGAAGATTTTATAACTGATGCCATGGAAAGAAATTGGGTATCTTATAATGGATAATGAAATAAAACCACCATTATGGCTTCTTTTAGAGCTTACTCATAAATGTCCTTTAGAGTGTTCTTACTGTTATAACCAATTAGACTTTGCAAGTACAAAAGATGCAATGAGTAAAGAAGATTGGTTTAGAGTTATGGAGGAAGCTAGAGCAATGGGTGCTGTTCAGCTTGGTTTTTCTGGTGGTGAGCCCTTATTAAATAAAGATTTACCTGAGATTGTAAAAAAAGCTAGTGATTTAAAATTTTATACAAATTTGATAACTTCTGGTGTCGGTGGAGAGCCTGGTATTTTAAAAAAATTAAAAGATGCAGGGTTAAAAACAATTCAACTTGGTATTCAATCTCATGATGAAAATACTATGACACTTATTACAAATAATAAAACAGCTTTTAAAGATAAGATTGCCTTTGCTAAAGAAGTGAAAGAATTAGGAATTCAACTTATAGTTAATACTTGTATTACTAGACAAAATATTCACCAAGTTGGAGAAATAATTGAATTTGCAGATGCCCTTGGAGCAAATTATTTAGAAATTGCTAATATTCAATATTATGGATGGGCTTTAGAAAATATCAATGCTTTACTTCCAACTGAAGAGCAATTAACTGAAGCAAAAAAGGTAACTGATTATTATAGAGACCAGAGAAAAGATATGAAAGTATTTTTTGTTGTTCCAGATTATTATGCAAGTAGACCAAAAGCGTGTATGAATGGGTGGGGAAGTACTTTTTTAACTATTAATCCAGATGGTGTTGCTCTTCCTTGTAATACTGCAAATACTTTACCATTAGAATTTCCAAATGTAAAAGAACTTTCTGTAAAAGAAATATGGAATGAATCTCATGCTTTTAATTATTTTAGAGGTGATAAATGGATGAATCCTACTTGTAGAACTTGTGATGAAAAAGAGAAAGATTTTGGAGGATGTAGATGTCAAGCTTTTGCATTAACTCAAGATATGCATGAAGCTGACCCTGTTTGTGATAAATCAGCTTATCATGGAGTTGTTACAAAAATAGTTGATAAAAGTTTAGCTTCTTTTGGAACAGAAGCAATTTATAGAAATAAACAAAATTCTTTATCTTTTATAAAAACAGCTACTGAAGTTTAAAATAGATAAGAATGAGGATTTAATTAGATGGTAAAAGTAGTCATCATAGGTGGTGGTTATGCAGGAATTTATGCATTAAGAGAGCTTGTAAAGAATAAAAATATAAAAATTGTATTAATAGATCAACATACATTTCATAATTTACAACCTGAAGTTTATGATTTAATAGCAAATAAATCAAATATTGCAGATGTAACTATCGATTTTACAACACTTTGTATGGGACTGAATCATAGTTATCTTGAGTACAAAAACTTAAAAGTAAGAGAGGTTAATCAAGAAAGAAAAAAAATCTACACTGAAGAACAAGAAATTGTAGAATTTGATTATTTGATAATGGCTGCGGGAACTAGGACTTTCTTCCCTTCAGTTATCCCTGGACTTAATAATGCACATGATATAAAAAAACTTCCTTGGGCAATGTTTTTTAAACAAAGTTTTGAAAACCAACTATTTAAAAAAATTCAACTTGAGACAAAACAATGTGATGATACACATATTGTAGTTGTAGGAGCTGGTTTGTCTGGTGTGGAAATAGCGGCAGAAATGGCATATAATTCAAGAATGTTTTTTAAAAGAGGAAATTTTTCTTGTGATAATTTAAGAATATCATTAATAAGTAGTTCTGATACAATTCTTCCAGGGCTAGATCCTAAGTTAATTAGAATCTCACATACTAGATTAAAATCATTAGGGATAAATGTAATTACTAATACTAAACTACAAAAATGTGAAGACAATTATGCATATCTTTCAAATGGAACAAAAATAAATCATTCATTTTTAATTTTTACTGGTGGTGTAGAGGCTTCTAAAATAACTGAAAGTTTCGACGTAGAAAAAAATTCAAAAGGCCAAATCATTGTAAATGAATATATGCAATCTGATAAGTATTCGAATATATTTGCTGTTGGAGATATAGCAGAGATTAAAAATAGTAAGGGAGAGATAATGCCTCCAAATGTTACGATTGCTAGAATAAGTGGTATGAATGTTGGGAAAAATATTTTAAATATCATTAAGAAGAAAAAGCTTATAAAATGTGAATTAAAACTTGATGGAATACTTATTGCTTTAGGTGGAAAATATGCTGCTGGTAGTATTTATGGATTATTTTTTGTAAAAGGTCGTTTAGCTTATGAAATTAAAAAACATGTATTTAAATCATATAGAGAACCTTTATTGAAATTAATAAAGATAGGATATAGAAGACTAAAAAAGTTAAGCTAAATACTAATAAGTGAGATTAACTTTTAGGTCTTTCTACCATGTATCCTATTCCTCTAATATTAACTATAAAGTCTTCTTTTAGTACTTTTTTTACTCTATTTACTTCTGCTCTGATTGTTGCATTATCAATATAATCATCATTCCAAACATAATCTCTAAACATATCATAGTTACAAACTAAACTTCTATTATTTGTAAGAAGTTCAATAATTTGTAGTTGCCTTTTTGGAAGTATTTGCGGTTCGTTATTAAAATATAGAGTTAAACTTTCACAATCAAAACTATAAGATTTTGATATTCTTTTATGACTCATTGGAACTTGTCTTGTTTTTAGAATTTTATCTATTCTTAAATTTAATTCTTTTAAATGAAAAGGCTTTTTTAGGTAATCATGACAACCTATATCGAATGCTCTTGAAATATCTTCAATATCAATAAGTGCAGAAATAAAGATTGTTGGAACCATTCTTTTTTGAGTATGCAAATCTTCTAAAATTGTTAATCCATCTACTTTTGGAACATTAATATCAAAGATTAATAAATCAAATTTTTCTTTTCCTAATATTTCTAAACACTCTTCCCCATCCTTTACAGATTTTATTGCGTGACCAACTGAAGTTAGATATTGAGTAATGGCTTCATTTAACATAATATCATCTTCTAAAAGTAATATTTTCATTTTTATCCTTTAAATACATACGTAAATGAAGTGAAATATTCATTTGATTCTAAATAAATATCAACATTTTCTTCATCACATATTCTTTTTACTAAATTTAATCCTAATCCAAACCCATCTTTTGATTTTTCTTCTCTATAATATTCTCCAAATATTTTTTCTGGATATTGTATTTTTCTGGAATGACTTGATATTAAAAATTTAAAAGTATCTTTCTCTTTTTTAATGTAATGTAAATATCTTCATTTCGATAAGTATATTTAATTGCATTTGTTAGATTATTGTCTATAATTCTTTGTAATTTAGATTCATTGAAAAGTATAATCATCTCTTCTTCTGGACATTTAAAAATAAATTTAGAATTTACCTTTTTTGCAACGGGAGAGAAAAAATCAACTCTACTTCTTACGCAATCTGCTAAGTCTAATTCATGTTTTGGATAGTCAATTTGATCTTTTTTTACTAAATAGCTTAAATCATCATATATTGAACAAAGATTCTTTAATGCAATTTCAATATTAGTTAGATATTTATTTTTTCCATTTTCCATTTCATATAATTCTATATTTCCCATTATTACAGATAATGGTGTGTTTGTTTCATGAACGGCATGTTTTAAGAATTGTTTTTGAGATTCTAATAAATGTTGTGAATAAACTTTAGAATCATGTAAGTTTTTTGATTGTTCTTGATAATCTACAGTACTTTTTTGCACTAAATGTGTAAGTGATTTGATTGTTTTTGCAAAAGATACATCATTTTTTGATTTTGTTTTATTTTCTGGATGAATTCTTTGAGAAGTGATTGTACCTTTTGGTTCAGATAAGGCTACAACTGTTAATGTTTGATTTAAAAGTTCATTGTGTCCATCTTTATGAAAAAACTCTGCATATGTAAAAAAACCTGCAGTTGGTGCTATTGAAGCAAATGGTTGGGTTTCTAATTTTATTAAATCTCTCATATATCGTCTTCTTGCCATACATGAATAAATATAGAATGTCTCAATTTGATAATCAAAAAAAGTATTCTCAAAGGAACCTAGAGGATTACTCATAATTGCTTCTGCATCACCAAACCCAATTTTTACTTTATCTCCTTGTTTTAAATTACCAGCACAACTTAAGCTTCCATCCTCATGTTGTTCTAAAACTGCTCTTGCTGTTGAAAGTCCATTCCTTTCAACAATTAGTGGAAACTCAGCTTGGGCAACACTTTCTCCTAAGTATTTTTTATAAAAAATCAACAGGAGACATTCCACTAATAGAATATATTCTATTACCTTCAATTTTATCTATTGTATGTTCAAGACCAATAGGAATCCAGTCAAATTTATAACCATTTTCTACTTTTAAGATATCAGAATTTAATGATACGGCAACAAATCCTTTTGTGATAACTTTTGTTCCTAAAGAGATATGTGTTTTCTTAAAGACACCATTATCTCCTGCCATACCTCCACAAACCATAATACTATTATCAAATTCTTCAATGCCTTTTAAATATTCTTCTGCATTAGTTCCTGTACCATCTGTAAATGTTATTATTAGTTTTGTATTATCTGTGACAATACTTTTAGCCATTTCATAACCCATTTTATAAGAGTCTTCTTCTTCAATTAAATTAGCTTTAAAAAAGGTATTTTCAAAAATAGATATTGATATAATTGTTTTTAATGTAGATATTTTAGCTTCACATATTTCTCCATCAGTTGTAGTCCCTAGACATATAGCTTGTGGTAAATTACTACAAATAGTATCTGATATGAATTGTAAAGTATTCTCTTCATGTCCACAAAAAATTTGAACTAGAATATTTTCTTCACCTATGAAAATATCATAATCAATAAGATCTGCTAAATTGTTGTTATAAAATGTATAATTATATGTTTTCATACTTGAATTGTATCATAAAAATCTCATATTTTTTTCAAAATATAAATTAATTTTTAAATGCTATGTTAACGCTACTGTAGGCTTTTGGAGACATTTTTGCTTCGCTATATTCACGCTATAATCTAGCTATATTCAGGCTATAAAATGAATGTACAATTTCACCATGGAAAAAATCAATACTATTTTTTAGTAGTTGATTTATTCAAAAAAACATTATTAATATAAGGATGAAAAATGTCAACAGAAGAAAAAGTACAACCTTTAGCAAGACCAACTTATAAAGCACAATATGAGAACTTTATAGGTGGACAGTGGATTGCTCCTACAAGTGGAGAATATTTTGAAAATGTATCTCCCGTAGATGGTGAAGTGTTAACAAGAATTCCAAGATCAAACGAAGCAGATGTTGATGCAGCAGTTGCAGCAGCTATGACAGCTTTTGAATCATTTAAACATACTTCTGTAATTGAAAGAAGTACTATGTTAAATAGAGTTGCAGATGCAATTGAAGCAAATGCAGAAGCATTAGCTATTGCAGAAACTCTAGATAATGGTAAAGCTGTTAGAGAAACAATGGCAGCAGATGTTCCTTTAGTTGTTGATCATTTTAGATATTTTGCATCAGTAATTAGAAGTGAGTCAGGAACTGTATCTGATTTAGATGAAAATACAATTTCTCAAGAAGTTCATGAGCCATTAGGTGTTGTTGCTCAGATTATTCCATGGAATTTCCCATTATTAATGGCGGCATGGAAAATTGCACCTGCATTAGCTGCTGGAAATACTGTTGTTTTAAAACCAGCATCTGCAACTCCAATGTCAATTTTACTTATGATGGAAACAATTCAAGAAGTACTACCAGCAGGAGCTGTTAATATTATTAATGGTGCAGGTGGAAAAATTGGTAAACATTTATCTACTCATCCCGATATCAAAAAAGTTGGATTTACTGGTGAAACTACGACAGGACAGTTAATTATGCAATATGCAACTGAAAATATTATTCCTTCTACTTTAGAACTTGGTGGTAAATCTCCAAATATCTTTATGGAATCAATTATGGATGCAGATGATGAGTTCTTTGATAAAGCAATTGAAGGTTTAGTTCTATTTGCATTTAACTCTGGTGAAGTTTGTACTTGTCCTTCAAGAGCATTAATCCAAGAATCAATTTATGAGCCATTTATGGCAAGAGTGTTAGAAAGAGTTCAAGCTATTAAATTAGGTGACCCAATGGATCCTACTTGTATGATGGGTGCTCAGTGTTCTACTTCTCAAAAAGAGAAAATCATGGAATATATTAAAATTGGTAAAGAAGAGGGTGCTGAATGTTTAATTGGTGGAGATGAATATGTTAGTGAAACTCATCCTAATGGTAACTACATTCAACCAACTTTATTTAAAGGTCATAACAAAATGAGAATCTTCCAAGAAGAGATTTTTGGACCAGTTCTTGCTGTTACTACTTTTAAAGATGAAGATGAAGCTTTAGAAATTGCAAATGATACTATTTATGGATTAGGTTCAGGTATCTGGTCAAGAGATGCACATCAATTACATAAATTCTCTCGAGGAATTGAAGCAGGTCGTGTATGGGTAAATTGTTACCATATGTACCCATCTCATGCATCATTCGGTGGATATAAAAAATCAGGTATTGGTAGAGAAACTCACATGATGATGTTAAATTCTTACAGACATACTAAAAATATTTTAACTTCTTACTCTAAAGATGCTCTAGGTTTTTTCAGGTCTATAGTTAAGATTTAAGAATAGAAATGCATAGGAGATTTTCTTCTATGCATTTTTGCGTTTATACAAATGTAAAAAAGGATTTAAAAAATGAGTACTGAAAGATTAGCTGTAACTGCTTCTGCTATAGAAGTAATTGAAAAGTTAAAAGAAGAACATGGTGAGTTAGTATTTAATCAAAGTGGTGGTTGTTGTGATGGAACTGCTCCAATGTGTTATGCTAAAAGTGATTTTTATGTACCTTCACGAAATGTAAAGTTAGGTGAAATTGTAGGGTGTGAGTTTTTTATGGATAAAGATCAATTCGAGTATTTTAAACATTCTCATATTACTATTGATGTAAGAGAAGAAAAAGCTGCATTTGGAAATTCGTTTTCAGTTGAAATAGATTTAGGTTATCAGTTTTTAACAAAGTCTAGAATCTTCACAGATGAAGAGTATAGAAATTTAAAAGAAATTTAAATGCTATGTTAAGAGTACTTCTTAACATGTAGCATTTTAAATCTATCCCCCATACCTGTAGGTTCTATTAGTGTTTTGATTTTCTGAGATTCTCTAAGATAGGTGTTTTCATCACTATTTTCTTTTAATATTTCTAATAAATCAATAATTCCAAACTCTACTAAAGCTTGCATTTGAGTTTTAAAGATGACATTTTCTACTCCAAAATTTTTAAAACAATCTTCTATATGTGTAAAATATACATCATATGTAATATCAGTTTTAGCAAAATATTTTTCTAAATCTAGATTTTCTTTAAAGATTGGAAAAACTTCATGTTTCTCATAAATACGGGTTGAAAAGTCATTTCTAGGAACTCTATCTCCATAATCAAAAGTTATAAATTCAAACTTTTTGATATTAGAAGTTATATTTTCAATAAATTTTTCATATCCAATACCAACTTCTCCTTTTGTAATTTTATATTTTTTACAATGGTCTATTATCTTTAAATCTTTACAGTCTCCAAATTCTATTTTATGATTTTTTACATATGCCATTTGAAGATTTTCTTCTTTATTTGTATAAACTAATTCACAAGAAAATGCATCAAAAATTTCATTTGCTACAATAAATACGTGGGGTAGTTTAACTTCACTAATATCATTGTAGTGTTTTATTTTTACAACATCTCCAAAACACTCTTTTAAATATTTTGTTTGTTGTTTTTGTAAATTATCAAATCTTTCAACAATTGCAAAATTTAATGTCTCTAAAAGCTTTGGGTTTAAAGTATATATAAATTGGATTATATCAGCTAATAAATATCCATGATGTGCACCTACTTCTAAAATAGTAGTATCTTTTGGAAGATTTCCTTCTTTTATGGAATCAACTATTCTTTTTCCAATACTTCCGCCAAAAAAAGAAGAAGTAGAAACCGAAGTATAAAAATCACCTTCTTTTCCTATTTGTTTGTAGTTTGAATAATATCCATCTTTACTGTATAGCCAGTTGTTAAAATAATCGCTAAATTTTAATTTTTCTGTGTTCATCAGATAAGTTTATCTAAAAAATGGTTAGTCTATTCCTCTATAGATTTTTTTATAAAAATAGAGTATTTTTTTGTTAAAAGGATGATATATGCAACTTTGACATTTTTTTGCTCTTTTTTTACTCTTTTTTTACTTCTTTTTATCCATAATATATAATATACTTTCGAATACTAACAAAGGAGTTACTTATGGCAAGAAGTAAACTTAAAGATTTTAAAGTTCTTTTCGTTGAAGATGAAGAAAAAATTCGACAACATATTGCGAACTCTCTTAGTTATTTAGTAGAAGAAGTAAAAGAGGCTTCTAATGGAGTAGAAGCATTAGATGTATTAGAAAGTTTTAGTCCAGATATAATAATCACTGATTTAGAAATGCCTCTTATGAATGGTGTAGACTTTATAAAACATGTAAGGGAAGAAGATAAAGATGTTTGTATTATTGTACTTACAGCACATACAAATAATCAGTATTTATTAGAATTGATTGATATGCATATTGAGCATTTTATTGTAAAACCAATGAATTTTGAGAAGCTATTAAATATACTTCAAAAATGTGAAAAATCAGTTCTTGAACAAAAAAGTGTAAAACATGTATTGCCTTTTAGACTATTCTTATGATGAAGATAAAAAAAGTTTATCGTATAAAAATGATGAAATAAGATTAACAAGAAAAGAGATTTTATTTCTTGAACTTCTATTTAAAAATTCATTTAGAATTGTTTCGTACGATGAAATAGATAGTTATGTATGGGAAGATTCTGTTATGACAGAGAGTTCTATAAGATCATTAGTTAAAAATCTAAGAAGAAAGCTACCTGTAAATTTAATAGAAAATCTTTCGGGAGTTGGTTACAAACTTGTTTAGATGTTTTTTTTAATTCTTTTTATAACAACATTTTTATTATCAAATGATATAAAATATAAACCAATAAAATATAAATTTGATGATGCAAATAAAATAGCTTTAAATAAAAAAAATCCTAATTCTCATATAAAAATATATTTACCTTCTATACCATATTCTCATATAATGCGTTTGATAAATGGTACTTTAGTAAGATTAAATGACTCTTCAAAAGGTTGGGAATATTTTATAGCTTTTAAACATGAAAAAATAGACTCTCTAACTTATGATTTTTGGTTAAGAAAAGATGTGAAATTTCAAGATGGCACAGTACTAAATGCAGATTCTGTAATTGAAAATTTCAAGATTTTTAAAAAAGGTGCTTTTACTTATACTGATATTCATAATAAGTTAAAAAGTGTAGAAAAAATAGATGATTACAAAGTAAGGATTTATTTAAACAAACCATATGGAATGCTTTTAAATGACCTTGCTAGAATAAATCTTTATACTTCTGAATACCTAAAAAAATACTCTTGGTCAAAAAATATAGTTGCAGAAAATACAAAAGCACCAGGCCCTTATGGAAGTGGTCCATATATATTAACTTCTGGACATGCAGTTGGACTTAAACAGAGTGAAAAAATTGTTTTGAAAGCTAATCCATTTTATTTTGAAAAAGAGAAACCTTTTATACAAACTATTACAATTTTTACAAAACTACCAATAGATAAAGTAATACATGAAATAAGTGAAAAAGAGGGAGAACTTGATATAGCTGTTATTCCTTTTAATAAAAAGACAGAGGTTGTAAATTCAAAATTTGCAAAACTAGTTAGTACGAAATCAACTTTTAATTTAAGTATTCATATGAATTTAATGAATAAAAAATCAAAACTTCAAAATCAAAAAATAAGACAAGCTCTAAATCAAGCTTTAAATCAACAAAAACTAGTAAAATTTGCATATAAAAATGAAGGTACAATATCTCCTTTTTCAATCTCTTCTAATTCTCATTATGTAAAAAAATTATCGAATGAGTATATAAAAAATCCAAAAATCTTTTTTAGTGAAGATGAGCTTATTAATTTACTTGATGGACTAACTTTAAAAGTTGTTACACAAGATAGATTTATTTCTTTATGGAAAGGTATAGAGTATCAGTTAAATAAATACAATGTGAAATTGGATTATGACGTTACAACTGATGAATCATATGTCTTAAATAAACTATTGACAAATAGAAATAAAACCTATGATTGGGATTTACTTATTTGGGGAAATAATGATTGGTATGGTCACCCTTGGGCATCATTTTTTACTCTTTATACAAAAAATCAATGGTCAGCAGTAAATTCTGATGAGGTATTAGATAATAAATTTAGAGAACTTTTTGAGATAGAAAATAGTGATTCTAGATTTCAACCTTTAATAAATGATATTTTAAAATATACTTATGAAAAAGCCTATATGCTGAGTATCCCTTCTCCAAATTTTTTATTAGCAATGAATAAAGAGATTTCATTTACTCCCTCTTCTGTAGCAATTTTAAGATTATGGGAAGCAAAATTGACACCATACCACTGGTCTATAAGAGAAGAGAAAGAACTTCCAAAATCAAGAAAAGAATTTATATTACCTAAAAGGATAAACTATGATGAGTAGTATTAAAATACGATTAAAATTTTTTATACTAGGTATGTTAGCTTTTTTATCACTTTTATTTTTAGGTTTATTGGCCTTTAATATAAATAATCAAGGTTTTGTAAATTTAAGTCAAGTGTTTACAGATTTTAAAAAAGTACAAAAACTACAGTCAGATTATATTGAACCTTTATTTACTTTAAGAGAAAGAAACTTAACTCTTGTAATGTCTCCAAATGAGGATTTTAAAAAAGAAGCAGATAAAAGATTAATAGAAGAGTTAGAAAAACTTGATAAAACTTTTAATGATGCTCCAAAAGAGATTTATAAAAAATGGGAAAACTATAGAGTTCTTCTTTTTACAACAAGAGTATATTCTTTAGAAGGCTTTGATGAAGGCTCTTTTATGAATGCAACATCTTCTGAAAGAGAGCAATTTTATGATTTGATAAGTGATTTAAAACAATTACAAACGCAAAGATTAGAGGACTCTGAGAATACTTTTATTGAAGCAAAAGACAATACTTTAAAAAGTAAATACTATATTATCTTAGGGTTTTTATTTGTAGGAATTACTACATTTTTATTTGATATGACTGTAATAAGAAAGATTGTTGATTCTATAGAAAAAGTTCAAACTGGACTTTTTGGTTTTTTCACATATCTTTCAAATCCTAAAAAAGAAGAAACTGAAGCATATATAAAATTAGATAGCAAAGATGAATTAGGACTTATGGCCAAAGGAATTAATAGCCAAGTTAAACTAATCAAATCTGCACTTAAAAATGATTATAAACTAATTGAAGAAGCAACAAACACTTTACATGAATTAAAAGAAGGAAGATTTGGTAAAAGGCTTACTTCCGATGCAAGTTCAGAAGAACTAAATACTTTAAAAAATGTAATGAATGAAATGATAGACAATCTTGAAAATAAGATTCAAGAAGAGATTACAAATAGAAGTAACCAAGAAAAGCTTTTAGTTCAGCAATCAAAACTTGCTGCTATGGGAAATATGTTAGGAAATATTGCACATCAATGGAGACAACCAATTAGTGAAATAAATGCAATACTTATGGAAGTAGAAGCGACAGCTAGATTTGATACTTTAAAGACTGATTTTCTTTTAAAAAGTATATCAAGTTGTTCTGATGTTACAGAGCATATGTCTTCAACTATTGGTGATTTTCAAAACTTTTTTCAACCTTCAAAAGAAAAAGAGTATTTTAATGTACATGAAGTATGTTTAAGTGCAATTTCTATTATAAATGCTTCATTGAAATTTCATAATATTGAACTAAAATTTAATATAAATCAAAATAGTGAGGTTTATGGATATCCAAGAGAATTTGCCCATGCAATTTTAAATATACTTTCAAATTCAAAAGATGTATTAGTAGAAAGAAAAATTGAAAATCCTAATATTATTCTTAGTATTAAAACAGGAAAACAATTTACAATTATTAGAATTGAAGATAATGCAGGAGGAATAAAAGAAGAAAATATTGATAAGATTTTTGAACCATACTTCACAACAAAACATGCTACTCAAGGTACTGGTATTGGATTATATATGACAAAGATGATTATTGAAAATAATATGAATGGCTTTGTAAATGTAGAAAATAGCCAAGAAGGCGCACTTTTTACTATCAAACTTCAGAAGTAAAGAATAAAATTCTAAAACTTCATTTTTTTACTACTATTTCACTCTTTTAACGCTTAGTTCCTTTTTTATAATTTAAATATAAAAAATAAAAAAGGATTTATCATGAAGAAAAGATATCTATTTCTTAGCTTGTTTTTACTTGCCTCTTTTGTGCAAGCAAAAACTCAATATGTAACAAAAACTTTGCCTACTTATTCAACTACTGAAGATGCAAAAGCTAGTGGGAAAATACTTCCTACGACGCCTTTAGAAGTTATAAAAACACAAGATGGAAAAGCACTTGTTAAGTTAACTGGTTGGAATAAAGGAAAAATGACACGAATTCTTTATTTTTCAAAAGGTGAAAGAATTATTTCAGCAGCATTTTCTAAAAAAGCAAAATATGAAGTAAAAGTATTAAAGACAGAAGAAGTTGGAATAAAAAAAGATCAATGGAGTAATGTAACTATAACTACATGGATAGATAATAAAGAGCTAACAGATGATTTAAATGCTTTATATTCAAAAGCTGCAAATTTATATGAAAAGAATTGTGGTCTTTGTCACGCTAAACATCCAACAAAAGAGTTTTCAGCAAATCAATGGCCAGCAGTTATTAAAGGGATGATTCCTAGAACACCTTTAAGTAAAGAAGAAGGCTTATTGGTAACTCAATATGCTCAAAAACATGCAAAAAAATAAAAAATAAAGAAGGAGAAAATTATGAAAACTTTAAATAGAAGAACATTTTTACAAGGTACAGCTGCATTAGCTTTAATGCCTGCTGTTTCAGCTTGTGCTAAAAATGTTGAAGCAATGAATAAAATCGGAGCAATGGGAGGCAAAGGTAAATTTGTACAAAATGGCTCAGTAAATACGGCTGCACACTGGGGAGGATTAAAAGTTACTGTTGAAGATGGTAAAGTTGTAAATAGTACAAATGTATTAAAAAACTTTCAATATAATTCTTTACAATCAACAGTAGAAGATTTGATATATGCAGAAGATAGAATTAAATATCCAATGGTTAGAAAGTCTTATTTAAAAGATCCAGATAATTCAAAACCTGAATTAAGAGGTAGTGAAGAGTGGGTTAGAGTTTCTTGGGAAGAAGGACTTAAATTAGCTGCTGATCAAATGAAAAAAACAAGAGAGACGAAGGGTCCTAGTGGAATCTTTTCTGGATGTTATGGATGGAAAAGTTCAGGTAACTTCCATAATGCTAGAACTTTAGCATATAGATTTATGAGAACTACTGGTGGATTTGTTGGTCATAAAGGTGATTACTCTACAGGAGCATCACAAGTTATTATGCCACATGTTATGGGTAGTATTGAAGTATATGAGCAACAAACTTCTTGGGAAGTTGTATTAGAAAGTACTGATGTTGTAGTAATTTGGGGAGCAAACCCAATGGCAACACTTAAAATTGCTTGGAGTAGTTCTGATTCAGAAGGTTTAGAGTACTTTAAAAAGTTAAGAGATAGTGGTAAAAAGATTATTTGTATTGATCCTGTTTATAGTGAAACTTGTCAATTCTTAAATCCAACAAAATGGGTAACTCCAAAACCAAATACTGATGTTGCAATGATGATTGGTATGTGTCATACTTTATATACTAAGAAAAAACATAATCAGGATTTCTTAGATGAATATACTGAAGGTTTTGATAAATTTAGAGATTACTTTATGGGTAAAACTGATGGAGTAGTAAGAGATTCTAAATGGGCTGCAAAAATTTCTGGTGTTGATGCAAAAACTATTGATGAATTAGCTTTATTATTTGCAGCAAATAGAACTATGCTAATGAGTGGTTGGGCATTACAGCGACAACATTTAGGTGAACAAAGACACTGGGCATTAGTTTCTTTAGCTTCTATGATTGGTCAAATTGGACTTCCAGGTGGTGGTTTTGGTTTATCTTACCATTATGCAAATGGTGGAGCTCCAACTGCAACTGGTGGAAAAATTGGTGGTATTAGTTCAAAATCTAACTGGGGTATGAAAACAAAAGCAGCTGGTGGTTTAGGACATAGTTACAATGCAAAAGATACAAGTATTGCAATTCCAGTTGCAAGAATTTCAGATATGTTACTAAATCCTGGAAAAACTATTGATTATAATGGTACAAGAATTACATATCCAGAAATTGAAACAATTTATTGGGCAGGAGGAAATCCTTTCCACCACCAACAAGATACAAATAAACTTATTAAAGGTTGGAAAACAGTTAAAAATGTATTTGTAAATGAAATTTACTGGACTGCAACTGCAAGAATGGCAGATATTGTATTCCCTGTTACAACAACATTTGAAAGAAATGATATTACGATGGCGGGTGATTATTCAAATAAATATATTTACCCTATGAAACAAGTTATCCCTACTCAATATGAAGCTCAAAGTGATTACTGGATTTTTAC
>LLEJ01000013.1_pt1 | contig 22683 bp, 23 predicted proteins | sample 595831 | NCBI WGS metagenome assembly LLEJ01 (sample SAMN02919310, study PRJNA255460) | bioreactor metagenome | biome: chemostat; feature: culture 2011_10.1; material: sediment; isolation source: day101 10degC chemostat 2011 inoculated with Wadden Sea sediment taken from... | place: Germany: Bremen... | reverse complement strand
CTAACTATCGAATCTTTATCAGTTCCAATCAGTTAGGGATGCGTATTCTACGCTTCCATTCTAATGAGTCAAGATCTTTTTGGATCCTTTTCTCATCACCATTTTTCACTGTACTTTTTGTTGCTGTACTCCGTGTTGGTGAGGGCGCATTATAGGGAGGTTTTTTTTCTGGCAAGATCTTTTTTGATTTATTTTTCTGCTTGCTTAAAAAACGATCAAACAGATATTTATTGGATAAAATTTCAACATTTGAGCAGAGTCACATCAATAGGTTGGAAATTAAGCAGAGTTACCCGTAGTATTCAGGAAGCTATATTTGTTAGCTATATATCCCATTTTTTTTATCTACTAGACGTTGTATTCAAATATGAACTCTAAAAAATTTATCTTTTTAATAATCGCTCTCGCTGTACTTGGCGCTGCTATCTTTTCTCAATTAGCAGTTTCTCCCGCTATATCTTTTGTAATTGGTGTAGTTGCATCAGCATTTATCCTTAACCTTTCTTGTTCTACTACTTCTTCTTCCACAACACCAAAAGATAAACCATCTACAACAACACTGTATGTTGGTAACCTTCCATACAAAGCGAACGAAACCAATGTTCGTCAAGTATTTTCTGAACATGGCGAAGTATTTGCCGTACGCTTAATGAAAGACAAACGAACTGGTAAACGACGCGGCTTTGGATTTGTTGTGGTTGGCAGTAATGATGTTGATAATATTATTTCTGGATTAAATGATCATGATTATATGCAACGTACTTTGAAAGTACGTATCGCCAATGATCCTAAACATCCGGAGTCGGAATCGTCTCAATAGTTTCAAAACCAAGTTTTTTGAACGTTATATATAGTGCTTCTTCTATTTTGGAAGAAGCACTATTGTAAGCAACCATTTCTCGCTTGCTCTTCATATCATGATTATATTCGATTAACGAGACTACCCTCCTCGCAATAGCCGCTCCTGAGTCAATAATTCGAACCTTATTCCCTAATACCTGTTTTATTTCATTTCTAAGCAGAGGAAAATGCGTACAACCTAAAACTGCTACGTCTATTTTCCCGATAAGTGGCTTTAGTACACAAGCTAAAGACTCCATACAAACCGGTTTGCCTTTTAGTTTGTTCTCCGCCATATCAACTAGTTCTGTCGATCCTAATAGCTTGATCGGAACAGAAGACAGATAATCTTTAATGAGCGTTTGAGTATACTCTCGCTTTACCGTTGCAGGTGTAGCGATAAGTCCGACTGCAATGTTTGAAATAAGAGATGCTGGCTTTATTGCTGGTACAACACCAACAACGGGTATAGAAAATGATTCGCGTAATGAAGGAAGTACAATTGTACTTGCCGTATTACATGCAATAACAATGACGTCAACCCGATGCTGCTGAGTAGCATAACGCACCATACCATTCACTCTTTCAATGAGCGTGTCAGGCTCAAGCTCGCCGTAGGGATAGCCTTTATCATCAAATAGATAGATATAATTTGCGTTAGGAAGTTCTTTGCAGACTTCTTGATAAACTGACAATCCACCAACGCCAGAATCGAAGATAAGGATATTAGCTTGCTGTTGCAAAGTTAAAACCAGTCAGATAAAGAAGAAAGATCTTACTTAATAGTTTCTATTTGGCAACAATAAAGTCAACTATCTAAGGGCAAGAATTTGTTATTGTTAATATCTCACTACATTTGAACATTAAAACCCCCAACGTTAGTTAGTCCAACAATTGGAGGTTTTTCATAAAGCCGTTTTGCAATTTAAAACTGATAAGTACCAGTAAAAAATGCAGTTCGACCAGGTCCTTTGTAATAATAATCTTCGCCAGTCACGAAACTACTACTCCCATAACCTGTTTCATAATCAGTATCAAAAGCATTATTTACTCGCAATCCTAATTTAAGAGAGCTCGTCGCCAAATATCCTATGCCTAAATCAACAACAGTATAAGCATCAAGCTCCTTGTCAGAATTGTCTGCTCTTTCTCCCGTATATAACGCCGACACACTCAGGTCGAAGTTTTCATAAAAATACATCATATTCCAAGCAAATTTATTTTCAGGGATACGAACTAACGCATCTCCTGTACTTTTATCTTCTGCATCCATCCATTCAGCAACAAGTTCATGGTTGATTGGCCCCGTATAGAAATCGATTGCGACTTCAATACCTTCTATTGTCGCATCATCAACATTTGAAGGTGTCCATTTTCCACTTCCATTCTCTTGAGCCCAGTTTATAAGGTTTTCGATTTCTGTTTTATATGCCGTAATGCTCCAATTTAAAACATCGTAGTTGCCTCGAAGGCCAACTTCCGCTGACTCCGACTCTTCCGGTTTTAAATTTGGGTTACCTTTGTCATAAGCAGACTCAGGCCAATACAAGTCGTTAAATGTGGGGGCTTTAAATGCGCTACCAATAGAAGATACTATTTGAAGTGATTTCGAGATTTGATACCCTGCGGCCGCATTCCAAGTTGTCTTTCCACCAAATGCGCTATCGTCATCATGTCTTAAACTCAATTCTACGCTTAGTGGGTCAAATACAAAACTAGAGGTCAGGAATGCCGCTTTGTTTTCTTTATCTAGTTTTTCGTAATTATCCGTATTTGAGCCTCCTCTATCAGCACTCTCTTTGTAATAATCCAATCCTGCATTAAGGACGATATTATTAAGAGCCAAATAGGTATTTATCCAGGAAACACCATTGCGACGAGAAGTTATTGTTCCTTTCGCATTTTGTCCTTCAGCATCACCTGTTGCCTGAGAACTCTTACCTAAAAAAAACTGCAGATTAGAAAGGTAATCCTCTTTTTCGTATATAACACCACTGGACAAACTATAGAACTCATCGTCTTGTTGATTTTTCGAACCGTCATATTGACCTGCGTATTCGAAATCTGACGATTTGTCATATCCACTAAACATCAAAGACCATTCATCATTTAGTTGGTGATTAATGTGACCGAATGCTGTTTGGGCTGAATAGCCAAACTCTTCACCATCCGCGGCCAATTCATATATTTTGTAACCATCGCTTTGTTCTTTGTTTACTACAAAAGAACCTTGAGTATTTTCTGAAACATTACCCGATGACCGCCAACCAACCTGGCTATGATCTTCGCTGCCATAACCTACTTTCAACTCATGGGTTTCTTCTGAAGATATAGTGCTTATCGCAATCACTCCACCAATAGCATCAGATCCATAAACAGAAGCCCTTGGACCTCTCACAATCTCAATACTCTGAATAGCAAAAGCTGGGATTAGTCCGATGGATGCGCCCCCTAACGTTGGAGAATTAATTCTAACACCATCAACCAAAACTAGGGCATGCTTAGATTTCGTTCCACGGATATATATAGAAGAAGCATTGCCTTTGTTCCCTAGAGTATTAACCGTAATTCCAGGAACGCTCTTCAATAACTCTAAAGCAGTGGTAGCTTGCGTAGCTTCTATATGTTCTCTATCAATAACCGTTATTGAAGCCAGAGCTGAACTCTCCACCTGTTCAAAACGATTGGCCGTAACAACGACAGTTTCGATATCAGAAGAAGATTGTGCAAAAGAGAGAGGTGATGCAGAAACTAGCGATGCCACTGCGGCCGCTATTATTGATTTGTTCATTAATAATCCTGTTCGCGTAAGTCCTAGCAAATGAGAAAGTTCATTTACTTGCTGGCAGGTATTCGGACTTAGGAGCATGACCTATGATAATATTAATTGGTCGCCTAGCATCTCACTTCCCACTCATCATTGGATGTAGCAGTGTTTGGTTTTCACCGTAGATGTTCGTTCTCTTTTACCGCTGCGCGTCAGTTCTGGATTTTCACCAGATTCCCATTTCAGGCAATTTATAGTTTCAATTGCCACCAGCTCTAAAACGGATACTAATTATCAATATATCTCTTGTCTAGTGGAAAAAATCACGTTTCTACATGAAACTTATTCATATCAGTACTGGACAACCAAGCCGGATTGAATAAAATCTGCGCTCCTTGTGTAAAGTTAAAGGCATATCTATGGCAAACCTGGAAATAAACTCTAATCGCTACCACGAACAGCTGAAAGAGAAGGCGAATCGTCTCAACGAAATGTTTGTTGAATATGATGTTCCTGAGTTGGAAATATTTGAATCTCCTGAGCAAAACTATCGAATGAGAGCCGAATTTCGCGTTTGGCACGAAGGCGAAGCTCTTTATTACATAATGTTTAATCAAGGAACTCGTGAGAAAATTCGCGTTGACCAATTTCCTGCGGCCAGCAACGTAATTAACGAGTTGATGCCACTCCTTATAGATACGATCAAAAACAACGATGATCTTCGGAAAAAACTGTTTCAAGTTGATTTTCTTTCAACCTTAAATGGCGAAGTGCTTGTTTCTCTTCTTTACCACCGTCAGCTTGATGATAAATGGACTGAAGAAGCAAAAACATTGAGGGTATTGCTTAGTAGTAAGGGCTTCAATCTCAATATTATCGGACGAGCAAGAAAAATGAAAATAGTGCTCGAGCGTGATTATGTGATTGAAAAATTAAATGTTCATGGCCGTACCTATATCTATCAACAAGTGGAAAATAGCTTTACTCAACCAAACGGTATTGTTGCTCAGAAAATGCTGGAGTGGGCGGTAGACTGTACGAAAGAAAGTAGCGGTGATTTATTAGAGCTTTATTGTGGGAACGGTAACTTTTCATTAGCCCTCGCTCAAAATTTTGAACGCGTACTCGCAACCGAAGTCGCTATGCCATCAGTCGTTTCAGCTCAATACAATATCGCGGCAAATAAGATAGATAATGTTCAAATTATTCGTATGTCCGCTGAGGAGTTTACCGAAGCGATGGATGGTAAACGGGAGTTTCGACGTTTAAAACAAGCAAATATTGACCTAGCTAGTTACAACTGCAACACTATTTTTGTCGATCCACCAAGATCAGGCATGGACGAAGACACTTGTAGAATGGTTCAAGGTTATGAACGTATTTTATATATATCTTGCAGCCCTGAAACGCTCAAAGAAAATCTCGAATTATTGTCTACAACTCACAAAATCATCAGATTCGCTCTATTTGACCAATTTCCTTACACCCACCATATGGAAGCCGGTGTTCTTTTAGAAAGGCGCAAATAAAGTAAACTAAAAAAACGAGCATTTCGCTCGTTTTATTATTCTTAACTATCTACTCACCCTTTGCGATGAAACCTAGTTTTTTTCCTACCCATAACAGTAACAACAACGTCACTATAATGGCGAAAAAATTCGATCCCGCCCCCGGATACTGAGCTTTTACAAATGCTGAATAACCAAAAGCACCTACAAAAAAACAAGCTAAACCAACCAATGGAAGTTCTTCTGAAACAGGATTACGTAGATAATTTTGATAGAGCATTTGTACGGATAGTACCAGTGCTATCAGTGGAAAAATTGAGAAAGCGACCTCGGTTACCGTCAACACGGAGAGTAATGCATTGCTGCACATACCCACAATTACCGCTAAAAGTAGCGTTTTTCTAGCAGAGTCACTTTTTGTTGGATTAGATTCATTCGACATAGTTATATCCTATTGTTTTGTCTTTCTCGCTCTTTTCTGTACCAATAAGCACCTTTGGCGGTCATTCTTAATTGCATCACTAACCTTTCAGTTAGTTCCTCTCTTTCATCTTTACTTAAATCCAACGCTTCTGCGCCGGAGCTAAATACCAAGATTACCGATGCTTCCGCCTGAATAGAAGCTTCCTCTCTATCCATTCCTGTGCTTATCAAATATTCGGTCATTTCAGCCACGAAATGTTGCATCTCTCTTGCTACTGCGGCTCTAAATTCAGCCGATGTACCTGAGCGTTCACGCAATAACAATCGAAACACGTTAGGGCTACTATCAATAAATTCCATAAAGGTTTCTACTGAGGTTCGAATAACACTGCCTTCTTTGGCAATTCGCTGCCTAGCTTGCCTCATCAGTTGCCTTAGGAGTAAACCGCCCTCATCAACTAAGGTTAATCCTAACTCATCCATATCTTTGAAATGACGATAGAACGAGGTTGGAGCAATACCCGCTTCCCTCGCGACTTCTCTTAAACTCAAATTTGAGAAACTGCGATCGGCTCTAAGCTGATTAAATGCTGCATCAATTAATGATCGGCGTGTTTTTTCTTTTTGTAGCGCACGAATTCCCATAGGGGGTTATTTTTACCAATAAAGCCAATTAACGTCTAATTACTATAACGCGAATTCGAACCAGTGAGAAATACACATTGTAAAAGCACAACTAACATCCATTAGATTTGCATAAGTCCGTGATCATTACCACTCTATAGTGTGATGACCATTTACCTATGGTGATAACAAGTTAAAATCTCGCTACAGCAATGTTAACAACAATCATGGAAGGCGAATCAATATGGCTCGAAAAACTCACTTTGATGTGATCGTAATCGGTAGTGGTCCTGGAGGTGAAGGGGCAGCAATGGGATTAACCAAAGCAGGGTTAAATGTCGCCATAATTGAAAAGGAGCCAAGTGTTGGTGGCGGATGTACGCACTGGGGAACGATTCCTTCGAAAGCATTGAGACACGCAGTAAGCCGAATCATCGAATTCAATAGCAATCCACTGTTTCATCGTAATGTAAATAACGTGCATGCCTCTTTTGCCGATATCCTTAGCCATGCGAAAACCGTTATTGATAAGCAAACACGCCTTCGTCAAGGTTTCTATGATCGCAACCAATGTGACCTTATTTTTGGTAAAGCTCATTTTGTAGATAAAAATCAGGTTGCCGTAAAACAGACTGACGGGAGCCTAGAATATTATACTGCGGATAAATTTGTCATCGCGACAGGTTCCAGACCTTACCAACCCGAAGACGTTGACTTTACTCACCCTCGTATTTACGACAGCGACTCAATTCTTTCACTAGGACATACTCCAAGAAACATCATTATTTACGGTGCAGGCGTCATCGGTTGCGAATACGCTTCCATTTTTCGCGGGTTAGATGTAAAAACCGATCTCATCAACACACGGGATCGCTTACTCTCATTTTTAGATAATGAAACTTCAGATGCTCTTTCATACCATTTTTGGAATAGTGGCGTTGTCATCCGAAATGACGAGACATATGAGAAAGTCGAAGCCACTGATGACGGTGTAATTATACACTTACAATCAGGGAAAAAAATGCGTGCAGACTGTTTGCTCTACGCCAATGGTCGAACGGGTAATACCGACAAACTAAACCTCGAATCAGCTGGATTGACCGCTGACGCCAGAGGCTCTCTAAGCATCAATAAAAAATATCAGACAAAAGTAGAGCATATTTATGCTGTCGGAGATGTTATTGGATACCCTAGCTTAGCTAGTGCAGCATACGATCAAGGTCGATTTGTAGCACAGAACATTGTGAAAGGAAAAGCCGATACCCACTTAATAGAAGACATCCCTACAGGGATATACACCATACCGGAAATTAGTTCTGTGGGTAAAACAGAACAAGAACTCACTGCTGCGAAGGTTCCATATGAAGTCGGACGCTCTTCGTTTAAACACCTCGCTCGAGCTCAGATCGCAGGAAAAGATATTGGCAGCCTAAAAATTCTCTTTCATAGAGAAACCAAAGAGATATTGGGTATTCACTGTTTCGGGGAACGCGCCGCGGAAATTATTCATATAGGACAGGCTATAATGGAGCAAAAAGGAAAGGCGAATAACATCGAATATTTCGTCAATACCACCTTTAACTACCCCACAATGGCAGAAGCTTACCGAGTAGCGGCTTTGAACGGGCTTAATCGTCTGTTTTAAAATAAAAGACGATACGCGGTAGTCATTATGTTCAGGCTAAGAATACCTCAGCCTGAACGAGCTCTTAGAGAAAAACACCTCTTCTCCACTGCAACACAAAAACAAACCCTAAACTTACACCACGTATGACCATAAAACTTATCATCGCTGCCCATAAGGCGTGATTACCAAAACCGCTCATCAAACCGAAGACTGCAAAAAAAGTACAAGTGGCAATAAACATGCTATTTCTCATCTCCTTGCCTTTTGTCGCACCGATAAAAATACCGTCCAAAACAAAACACCACATCGCGCATAATGGCATAGCGATTAACCAAGGGAGGTACACATTGGCAATCTCACTAACACGGTCAATATCAGTGATCATGGAGATTAAGTTGTTACCAAAGAGATAAAAAACAATCCCTAGAAAGAAACAGATAACGAAACTCCAAATAAACGTAACCACTATCGACTCTTTCAACGCCCCTCTATTTTTCGCGCCTATCGCTTTGCCCACCATGGCTTCAATGGCATAGGCAAACCCATCCATACCATAAGATATAATCATCAGAAAGCTCATCAATACGGCATTAGCTGCGACGACGTCATCACCATAGGTTGCTCCTTGAAAGGTCATAAAGCTAAAGGCACCCTGTAGACATAGCGAACGTAGAAAGATGTCTCGATTGAGTTTGACGAACCGTGATAGTCCACTCGTTAACCTTATGGTTTTTTTACGTACTATTAATGAAATAGCAGGCAACTGAAAATTTTTCCACGTTTTAACAATAAAACCCAACCCAATAACCAAGCTTGTGTATTCTGCAATAACAGAAGCAAGAGCGGCGCCTTCTACTCCCCAGTTGAATCCAACCACAAAAAGAAGATCTAAAGCAATATTGGTAACGTTGGCGAAAATCACCATCCACATGGGTGCTCGTGAGTTTTGGGTGCCTAACAACCAACCAAGCATGACATAATTAGCAAGAGAAGCTGGTGCGCTCCACGCTCTAATAACAAAATAGCTCTCTCCGTAGTGCTTAACCTCATTACTCGCACGACTAAAATCGAAAATAATATCAGCCACCACTCGATGAAAAAGCAGAAATATTACTGCGAATGCGAAGGCCATAATCAAACCTTGAAGCAGAACCAAAACTAGTTGTTCTTTTTTCTCTCCGCCTAGAGCTTGGGCGGTTAACCCAGTTGTCGACATTCTTAAAAAACCTAACAACCAGAACGTCACGCTGATCATGGTCCCACCCAAGGCGACACCACCTAAATACCATGAATGTTCTAAATGCCCGATCACAGCAGCATCAACCAAACCCAGCAATGGAACGGTGATATTTGAAAGAACCATCGGAATAGCTAGAAGAAGTACTTGCTTGTGAATCGATTTATTCTGAAGCGTAGATAAAAAAGAATTAGACACATAAACCTCACTAAGTTGCCTGGAAGTGTAACTTAGTGATTCACCCATTGTCCCGTTAAATTACCAAGATAACTCAACGACAATCGGAGTAAGCCTATGTCTTAATGTTGGAAATGCAGCAATGGCACGTTGCCAAACTTTCCACCGTCCACAACTATCATCAAATGGTGAGAATAATTTAATATATTTGCACCAAGGCAACCATTGCAACAGTTTTTCTGCTGGTTTGTTAAAACCATGAAAATAGTTTTGGCTTCCTAACCTTTGCCCATAGCGAGTCGACGCTTTGTCACCAGCTACGACAATACAAGCATGACATTGATTAAAATATCGACTCATATTTTGGACAAACTGAGCCACATCAGATTCTGAACGCGATAACAGCGCTTGTTCACAAACGATAATAACTGGCACATTGCTCGGTATAGATAAGGTTTGCACCCAATTAAAGTTATCGACGGAGCCATTGATTAATTTATATCTATCACTTGGATGAAATAACTTTTCCCTCCAAAGCAAGTGCTCAGAAATGTCCAGTTCTACCCAGTGACACAAGCCATTATCTAATCGATAAAATCGAGTATCTAATCCTCCACCTATATTTAATACCCAAGCGTTAGGATGATCTTTTAAAAAAGCACCGACTCTTTCGTCGCAGAGCTTCGTAATCGTCGCGTGCAATAATTGTTTCTGAGCAATATCACCAGAAAGGCATTCTGAAGAAAGCTGACAGTATCGACAGGCATTAGCAGCTATAGGATCATAGACCAAACCATCATTAACCAGACTTTCTCGACTTCTTAACCACATGGGTTGTAGTAAGTGAACTGGCACATCATAGTGAGGCTTATTATTGATATTGGTTGAGGCTTTTATATATGGAACATTCATTATCATCTCTCCCGAACTAAAGATGATAATGATTATTATTTAGATTATCAAGTTATAAATTACATCCAGTCCGATTTCGAATAATACCGACAGCGACACCTTCTATAGCTAAATGCTGTGATTCTAAATCGACCTTAATTGGAGAGAAATCTTCATTTTCTGCATGAAGCAATACTGTAGACCCTTTCCTTTCAAGTCGTTTAACTGTGACGTCATCATCAACACGAGCCACAACAACTTGACCATCTCTGACGTCTTGTGTTTTGTGTACCGCCAATAAATCACCATCCATGATGCCTATATCTTTCATACTTTCACCTTGAACGCGAAGTAAAAAATCGGCTTGAGGTCGAAACATCGTAGGATCAACTTTATAATTCGCTTCAACATGCTCTTGCGCTAAAATAGGTTCGCCAGCCGCGACTTGCCCTATTAATGGCAATCCTAAATCATCATTTACAGCATCACTTTGAAGCAAAACTCGAATCCCCCTAGATGCGCCAGGGATAATCTCAATAGCTTGCTTTTTAGCAAGGGCTTTTAAATGCTCTTCTGCGGCATTAGCAGAACGGAAACCCAACTCTCTAGCGATTTCTGCTCGTGTTGGGGGCATACCAGAATCTTCAATTTTGTCTCTGATCAGATCTAATACTTGTTGTTGACGAGGGGTTAACGGCTTCATAAGTCACCTGTTTTTTTATACAGTTAACTGTGAGTATATCCAGTATTTATTCGTTTGCAACGGAAAGGTGTCATTTTTTAACCAATGACCCATTGTTCATCTCTGTTTAGTCAATTATCAATTGCGTTTCATACTTCGCACGATTCATAGAGATCATCGTTTTGAACGTTTTAATATTTTCATTACTAAAGAAAATCGTCTCTTTTAATCTCTCGTAAGTTCGCAAGTCCGCCACATCAATAATCAGTACAAAATCCACCTCACCGGTCACCTGATAACACTCTTTCACTTCAGGTACACCTTGGAGTTGTTTTATGAAATTTTGATTAATCTGCTTTTTATCCCTCTCCATACATACTTCAACAACAATGTGTAATGGATTACCTAATTTTTCTGGGTTCAGAATGGCTACCTTTCGACTAATTACACCTTCTATTGTTAGTCGCTGTACTCGCTTCAGACATGCTGGAGGAGACAATGCCACCCTTTCAGCAAGGTCAACATTGGTAATAGAACAGTCGCTCTGCAATTCTCGTAAAATAGCTTTATCTGTCCGATCAAGAAACACTATTAACCTCACTCACCCATTATCAGAATAAAATACATTTATGACTCTAAATTACAGCAATAATTTTTCAAATCTACTCTAAACTAATTAACTTGTAGAATAATGATGTAGGTAAATAGATAATTATTGCCCTAATCCATCTAAAACTCATCAATAAGTGTCAGTTTTTTGTTCTTATCAAGATGAGTTTATGAAGTAACTGCGTGTTACTTTATCAAAACTTAATGCAATAGATGTAACAAAAGCAGTACCGGTGGGTGTCGTTTGTCCCAAATTCAAGTTACTTATAAACGCATTAAAAGGATAATGTTTCATGTGGAACAATACGTTCATCATCCATATATCAAATCAGCTTAAAGAGATCATCCGAGTCTACCTGATTTTAGTCAAGGTAATGCTTCCGGCTGTCATTATCGTAAAGCTGTTAGACTTAGTTGGCGCCACAGATGTGCTTGCTTACTGTCTTTCTCCTGCAATGGACATTGTAGGGTTGCCGCAAGAAATGGGCTTGGTATGGGCCGTCGCCTTATTAACCAATATATATACCGCTATGGTGGTGTTCTACTCAATTGCAGCTACTAATGCGATTTCTGTCGCGGACATTTCAGTACTAGGAGTCATGATTTTAATTGCTCATGGATTACCTGTAGAAGGCGCTATAGCCAAGTCATTAGGTATTCGATGGAGAGTAACATTACTTGTAAGAGTGGGAGGGGCATTATTATTAGGGTCAATATTGAACCTTTTATATTCAACTCTGCAATGGAAACAAGAACCAATTGCTTTATCTTGGGCACCAACTACAAGTAATTCGTTTGGATGGATTCAGTGGAGTATTGAACAAGCGCAACTTTTTGCTTCTATCTTTGTCATTCTAACCGCCCTCATCATAATGCTGCGAATTCTACGCCTACTTGGAATTGAGGCACTACTGCACAAATTACTATCACCATTATTAAGAGGACTCACGTTAGGTAAAGAGGCCGCCAACATTACAATTATTGGAATGACACTGGGAATTTCGTTCGGTGCAGGATTACTCATCGATGAAGTAAAAAAAGGGCACATTAGTAAACGGGATACTGCACTTGTCATGGGGTTCCTTGGGCTATGTCACAGCATCATTGAAGACACACTGTTGATACTATTGCTCGGCGCTGACGTGTACGCCATTCTTTGGGGAAGACTTATATTTGCTATCTGCATCGTTGCTATTTGGGGACGAATGTATAAGCAATAATTTCAAGGTTAAGTAAACTGGAGCAACAGTTAAAAACAGAGGGGACCAAAAAAGCTTCTTCGCTTTTAAACACTGCGCGTATACCTTGTGTAGAATAGGAACCGACTTCAACAATGCGTTTGAATCCCCTATTTATTGTAATTCATTTATTATTACCTGCTGCTATAATTAGCCAACATATCAGCGGTAACAAAAATGATAGAACAAATTGATTTAGACATGAAAGCTTGGACTAGTTTCTGGTATTCTTTCGGCGCAAAACTATCTTCATCGAGATCCCCCTTAAAACTTCGATTTTCATCAGAGTTTTTGGATGAATTCGAACCTTTGAACGTAGTGCATTTTTGATAACTCTTGAGGCGATAAACCTAATGTCATCTGGACGTATAATTCCACGCTCACTTTTGAAACTCCCCCTCTCTTTATTAGTAAAGAGTACCGCGATTCCTACTGAGCCAATTAAAGATTTAGACATCGATTTGGACAAACCTATCGTCTACGCACTTCCATTTCGTTCCAATGTCGACCTTTTTACATTGAGAAGAAAAGCATTAGAAATCGGTTTACCTGATCCTCTTTTGCCACTAAAGATAAACGGGAAAGAGTTAGGTCGATATGTCTACATTAGTTCGAGGCCAACAATACTCAAAAATGACAAGCACATACCAAGTGCTTCCATTGCTCTATTTAGCGATTTATTGACGCTGCATGGAGAAGATTCAGAGTTAGATGTTCAGGTGATTCCTGCGACCGTTTTATGGGGAAGGAAACCGGGTAAAGAAGCCGATCTAAGGCCTTATTTACGCGCAATGAATGGCCCACAAAAAGCCGCTGCGGTCATCGTTTCTGGTCGTGATTGCCAAGTGAGGTTTAGCCCCGTTGTTTCGCTTCGTTATATGGCAGATGTACATGGTACAGATGAATCGATAGCGCATAAACTCGCTCGAGTAGCGCGAACCCACTTCTCAAGACAAAAGCTAGCCGCTATTGGGCCTAAACTCCCTAATCGCGAGCAATTATTTACTCGGCTACTCGATTCAGAAGTGATCCAAAAAGCTATCGAAAATGAAGCCAGCAGTAAAAATATCAGTATCGAAAAGGCACGGAAAGAAGCGCACTCGATACTCGATGAAATTGCCGCTAATTTCTCATATTCTCTGATTAAGAACGGAGAGCGGATACTGGGTTGGTTATGGAATAAGCTTTATAAAGGGCTTAACATTAGCAACGCCACGACGGTACGTCGATTGGCACAAGATGGTCATGAGATAGTTTACGTCCCTTGTCATCGAAGCCATATGGACTATTTATTGCTCTCTTACGTCCTTTATCATGAGGGGATGGTTCCTCCTCATATTGCGGCAGGCATCAATCTTAACTTCTTCCCCGCAGGCTATATATTCCGTCGTGGCGGTGCCTTTTTTATTCGTCGCAGCTTCAAAGGAAATAAACTCTACTCCACTATATTCCGTGAATACCTCTCTGAGTTATTTACTAAAGGCTACTCGGTTGAGTATTTCAGTGAAGGTGGTCGTTCTCGTACAGGTAGACTACTGCCAGCGAAAACAGGCATGCTAGCCATGACTATCCAAACGATGTTACGAGAACAGAGCCGTCCTGTTACCCTAGTCCCAGTCTACATTGGCTATGAACATGTAATGGAAGTATCCACTTACGCGAAAGAGCTACGTGGAAAACGCAAAGAAAAAGAGAACGCAGGACAGGTACTTAAAACGATACGTAAGCTTCGTAATTTTGGTCAAGGTTATGTAAACTTTGGCGAGCCAATCCCTCTAAACCAATTCCTTAACGAAGAAGTCCCGGAATGGAAACAAGATATCAATCCTCTTGACCCACCTAGACCTAAATGGTTGACGCCAACAGTCAATAAACTCGCTGTTAAGATGATGACTCATATCAACGATGCTGCAGCAGCAAATGCATTAACGCTATGCGCTACCGCCCTGCTTGCATCTCGTCAGCGAGCCCTGTCAAAAGATACATTGGTAGTGCAGATTGACTCGTATTTATCCCTACTTAAGAATGTCCCATACTCAAATACATTTACCATGCCAGACAAAACCGCAACAGAGTTAGTTGAGCATGCGATTTCATTAGATAAATTCGTAATCGAAACCGATACTATGGGTGATATTGTTTCCCTAGATCGCAATCAATCCATCTTAATGACTTACTACCGCAATAACATTATTCACTTATTCGCAATACCATCATTAATTTCACACTTGGTTGTTCGTCACGAAAGTATATCCGTAAAATACATAAAGTCTGTAGTACACCAACTTTATCCTTTCTTGAAAAAAGAGTTGTTTTTGAATTACGATCAATCAAATATAGATCAAACGGTCGAAAGCATCTTAGATGAACTGGTAAGGCAAAAACTGGTTTGCCGTACAGAAGATAATATCTCTATCGACCAACCTAGAATTCAATCATTAATGTTGCTTGCCCGTACTATTGCAGAGACACTGCAACGCTATGCCATTTCAATCAATCTTCTAGGGGCCAATCCAGAACTTGAGAAACCTGAACTAGAAAAGAAATGCCAGGAAGTTGCTCAACGTCTCGGTAGATTACACGGTATCAATGCTCCAGAGTTTTTTGATAAAGGGGTATTTACTTCGTTATTTACAACATTGAAAGAACAACAATATATTGACGCGGATGGCAACTGTAATCTAGAGAACACTCAACATTTAGCGGATATGTTATCGGCGTTATTACCAACGGAAGTAAAGCTAACTATCCAAGAAAACCTATATAGTGAAGTGAAGTAACCGTCATTTGAATAGCGTCATAACGAAAAAAGGTTCTGTCAATACAGAACCTTTTTCATTAAAAACCACTTTTTTGACGTCTTGGGAGTAGATTATAGATAACTAAGAAAAATCGACAAAGCCATAATTAACCCAACATTATTGTTATTTAAAAATGCCTTAAAACAGAGATCTCGTTCTCTCTTTTTAATCAAATTTTGTTGATACACAAACAATCCAGCCGACACTAGTATTCCCCAGTAAAAAACAGTACTTAGGTTCAGCCAGTTACCCAAAATTATAAATAAAACAAGCGTTAACAACTGTAATAAGCCAATAATAATTTTATCAAATCGACCAAACAAAATCGCGGTTGATTTTACTCCTATCCGCAAGTCATCATCTCTATCAACCATTGCGTATTGAGTATCGTAAGCCATGGTCCATAACACATTAATGACAAATAATAACCATACAGGAGACGTTAGTTCATTCGCTTGTGCAGCCCAGGCCATTGGTATCGCCCAACTGAATGCTAACCCTAGGAACAATTGAGGCAGATGAGTAAAACGCTTCATAAAAGGGTAAATGAACGCCAACACGATACCGAAGAATGACAGCTTAACGGTGAGAGGATTCATAGTAAGTACAAGAAAAAAAGAAGATAGCGCTAATATTAGAAACAAAACAATGGCTTCAAACGGTTTCACTTTCCCTGCAGGAAGGGGCCGTTGCTCTGTCCTTTGAACATGTCCGTCAATTTTTCTATCTGCGAAATCATTGATAACGCATCCAGCAGAGCGCATAAACAGCACTCCAAAAACAAATACGATAACAACGTCTAATCTAGGCTTACCTTCCGAAGCAAGTAACAGGGCCCATATGGTTGGCCACAGCAGTAATAATGAACCAATTGGCTTATCCATACGCATTAGTTGCCAGTAGGCTCTCGCTTTTACTAAGCTCATCTAAACCGTCTCCGTAAGATACACCGGTGAATCGGGAAGAAAAAGTTCTGCAACTAACATAGGTTTTTTATTCATCCATAAACGTGATCGTCTAGCAATAAGTCGCTGGTTAGGGAGATTAACCCAGCCAAGTTGCAAGGCATCTCTACTCACACCCTCCACACTAAATACGGTTAATCCAAGCGGAATAGTACCCTGTTGAACTAAGTTATGTGGCTGTTCGTCCAAAGAAGCTTCAGGTATCAAAGTTCGACCAATTACCCATTCTTGCTCATCACCTAAAAGTATGACTTCTCTGAGTAAGCAGTCCGTATCACTAAGAAGTTCTTTTTCTTCAATTGTGACCTCTCTAGCTGAAATCATCTCATTAAAAAGCATCTTAACCGTTAAGTTTTCACACTTTTCTTCAAAACGACGTGACAATGAGCCTCTTTCCAACAACCAATGTAGAGAAACGCTCGAAGATAGTTCAAACTTGTCAATGTCTTGCCAATCAACTTTTTTGAGCGCAGCAATGTACAACGAAATCAGCTCAGTCATAGGTATATTTATTTAGTTCTAGTAATATAAGCAATTTATACTTGGTGTTTAGGCTAAAAAAGCCGCAGAATACAAACTTGTCTAGGTGCTACATTGTAGCAGACTAAGACGCCACGATAATCCGATAAAAAAAGAAAGATCCCATAAATATGCTTAAACAATATATTGTTTTAATAATTTTCGCTCTAACCAGTACTTTTTCAGTCACAACATATGCGGACGAAGAAGAGCAAAACAGCGGGCCCACATTTGCCTATTATACATTGGCGCCAGATCTCACTACCAACGTATACACAAAAGGCAAAAAAACTGGCATATCTGCAAGTCCGAGTCGATTTAATGGTTGCGGATAGCTCTTATGTCGTTGAGCTAGAAAGACACGAACCTTTAATTCGAGATACTATCGTTGCATACATTGGTGAACAAACTGAAGATCAAGTAAAAACCCTCGCTGGAAGAGAAGAACTCAGAAAGCAGCTCAAAGAAAATCTAAACAATCTGCTCATTGCCGAAACGGGTAAAACCCTCATCACAGATTTATTGTTTACTAAATTCCTCTTTCAATAATTCGGCTCTGATTTACCAAGCAATGGCATTTAAAGGCCATTGCTACGATAGACATTTTTTGCACTATACGATCATCAGCCATTTGTCTTTTTTGTCATCTGGCTATCAATCCAAGCCAATAATAAACCAGACGCTAAGCCAACCAAGTGGGCGGTATTGGCAATAGCCATATATGGCTGCACATACCCTAGCACCAACCAAACAAGCATAAATATTACGATAGGTTTCGGCAGGTTCACCCCTTTTTCAGGCGATATGACACCTAACAACCATGAATATCCCATTAGCGCATACACCACCCCTGATAATCCACCAAAGTTGGCACCTTCAACCCAATATTGACCCGCTCCCGACAGAGCCGACGATAATATAAAGATCTGCAACAATTTAATCGTACCAAGCCGCTTTTCTATATCTCCACCTAATTGCCACCACCACAGGAGGTTAAAAGCAATATGGGTGACAGAGAAATGAATAAGTGCGTGCGAAACCCAGCGCCAAATTTGCCACTTCTGTCCATCAAAAGCTGGGAAATGTGTTACCGAAAAAATTGAATTACCAAACCCTATTTGGAAAAGGATAAATAACGTAATAGAAACAGACATAATCAAAAGCGTAAAAGGCCCTGCTTTTGCTTTGACCATGGCCAGTATGCTGGGAGTCTGATATGTAAACTTTCTCGTTCTAGAGCCCGCGAGGTCCCACGATGCAGCTTGATACTTACTATCATTCGGATTCGCTAAGAAATGAGACAACTCCGATTCAGCTTCTAGTTTATCAATGTCGTCTTTAAGCCAAAGAGCAAATTGTCCCCCGCCCTCTGGCATCATATCGAGTTCTATTTTCCTTGATGCCATGTAATCAATAAAAGCTTGAGCCGTTCTAGGGTTTTTGAGTGTGATTAGCTTAATCATTTAACCTCTCTGGATTGGCAAGTCAGCCATGTGCCATGCTGTAAACCCGCCATCAACGCTATACACTTCTTCATAGCCTTGATTCACTAAATATTGTGCGGCTCCTTGACTGCTGACGCCGTGGTAGCACATAACAAGTATAGGGTGATCAAATTCAACCTCTTCCAGAAAGGCAACCATTGTATCATTCGTTAGATGACGAGCTGTTTCAGCATGGGAAGTAGTAAAAGAACCAACATCTCGTATATCGAAAAGTGCTGCGCTTCTGTCACTAATTAACTTCTTTGCTTCAACGACATTTATCTGCTTGAAACTACTCATTGAGCTAACCTTCCCTGATGTTATTTTTGTCATTAGATTGTATACCAAGTGTTATTAGCACCCAAGTAACATAGCCTCTAACAAGAAATAAAAATTCTGTCGTTCTTCTGTCAAAATTATCTGAATAAGAGAATAAAAATTACATTATTTTTTATCCACCGATGATCAATATTTCACCATCTGTGGATAAATCTGTGAATTGCGTTGATAAAGTATCTCTTAATAAAAAGATCTACAACATGTAGTGGTGATCCTTCTTTTTCTGTGTGTATCAAATAAACTATCCCCAATGGATATTCTCTCTTGATCCCAGTCTATCCGCTACTTCCTGACAGTTAATGAAAGTTTTCCTCACAGACTTATGCACAGGAAAAATTCAATTTTGATCAAGCATATCGATCAATTTCGATCAGGCACAAAAAAGCCGAGATCTCAACGATCTCGGCTCTAAAAAATTTTGGCATTCTCAAAGTACTGACAACGCTTTCTTATTAAAACTCGCCAACCGCAAGTTTTAACTTCTTCATTGCATTTTTTTCGAGTTGACGAATTCTCTCTGCAGAAACACTGTAGACTTCGGCGAGTTCTTGCAATGTTGATTTCTTATCATCTAACCAACGAGAACGGACAATATGTTGGCTTCGTTCATCTAGCGTTGCCAAGGCATGAGTTAAGCGCGTATTAGTATGCGTTTCCCAATTATCAGCTTCCACATTATCTGCAACATCAGAATGCTTATCTTCTAGATAAAGTACGGGAGCTGAGTAGCTTCCTGAATCGTCATCTTCATTCTGCAATTCAAAAGCAGCATCTTGTGCAGCAAGACGAGATTCCATCTCACGTACTTCAGAAGGTGCAACACCTAGTTCGCGAGCAACCGTTTCAACTTCACCGTTATTAAACCAACCTAAACGCTTTTTAGATTTACGTAGATTGAAAAAAGTTTACGTTGAGCTTTAGTTGTAGCGATCTTAACAATACGCCAGTTTCTCAAAACGTACTCATGAATCTCAGCTTTTATCCAATGGACGGCAAAAGAAACAAGACGGACACCCACTTCAGGATTAAAACGCTTCACTGCTTTCATCAGGCCGATATTGCCTTCCTGAACCAAATCAGCCATCGGTAAACCGTAACCAGAATAACCTCGTGCAACATGAACGACGAATCGAAGGTGTGAAAGTATAAGACCTTTCGCAGCGTCAATTTCACCTTTGTAATGCAATCGTTCTGCCAGATCACGCTCTTCTTCAGGTTTTAGCATAGGGTAGCTGTTTGCTGAACGAATATAACTGTCTAAGCTATCTTGCGTAACTAAAGCCATTGAATACTTTTGGTTTGCCATTCAATTCCTCATTCTTTTTACATTGAGCAATATTTTCACTCTAAACCCATCAATATTGAACTTAATCAAAGAAAATTTCAATAAGGGGACGGTAATTATCCATAGATACAATCACTATACAAGAGTGATTTACAAATATTTACTGTTTTAACCTGCTGTTTTAATCTTTTTTAAGACAAGAAAAGCCTATACAGGTTCAATATCTTTTAAGTGTTTACGTGCGGATAGTTTTGCTGCAATAAAGCCCAAGAAAACACCAAGCATTAATAGCAACAATGACTCATCCCAGTTCAAGCCTATCAGGTGAAATTGGCTGTCGTATAACATAGAAAGCTTTTCTACAGCTCCATTCAACAGTATCGTAATAATTGCCGTCAAAAACCAAGCGCTTACCGCTCCAATTAAGCCAAACCACATACCAGAATATAGGTAGGGTCTTAAGATAAAACTGTCTGTTGCTCCGATCAGCTTCATCACTTGAATTTCTTCTTTATGCGCTAAAATCGTAAACCGCAATGTGTTGCCGACAATTAAAAATACAGCCCCTAGCATTAAGGTCGCTAAAGTAACAACAACCGTTGTTGCCAGATTCTTCATTGCATCTAAGCGAGCAAGCCAATCTTCATCCAATCTTACATCGGTAATACCCTGCTCATCTCTTAGCGCTATTGCGATATCTCTGATGCTCGCATCATTTTGCTCAGATGGTTGGATAACAAGCACTGCGGGTAACGAATAATCACTGAGTAATGAAATAGCTTGTTCAAATCCAGAATACTCACTTAAATCACTAAGACCTTGTTGAGAAGAAATATATTGCACACTTTCTACATTTTCCCAACTTTCTACCCGGTCCTTGAGTACCATGATTCTCGCTTCTGCGATGTCTTCTTGTATATAGGCACTTACCTGTGAGGGGCTCGCAACCTCTTCAGCAACTTTAGCAATATTTTTACCCACAAGATAAACACTCGCAGGCAAAGAAAGTGCCATAGCGATCACCGCTAGAGTCAATATGTTACCTAACGGTCTAAGCCACAAACTCATAAATGAGCTTTTAGCCTGCCTTATATGCATGGTCAAAAAACCGACACGATCAACTTTGTTTTTGCTGCGAGCATTATTGGCCATAGCCTTCAACCTCACTTAAAAAACCTTGATTCAACTCAAATCGTCGATACTGAGGTCGACTGCCGACAAGACCAACATCATGAGTAGCGACAAGAATAGAGACACCGGCTCGATTAAACTCTTCCAGCAACATCATGGTTCGATTAGACAGTTCCGGATCTAGATTACCCGTCGGTTCATCAGCCAGCACTAAAGTGGGCCTATTCACAACTGCTCTTGCGATACCAACTCTTTGTTGCTCACCACCTGATAGTTGACTTGGCAAACACTTCGCTTTATCTAACAACCCTATTTTATCTAACGCTGCGGAGACTCTACGTTTGATATCATTTTCTGTCGCAGACTCTATACGCATTGGTAATGCTACATTATCAAAAACAGTCCGATCCATTAACAAACGGTGATCTTGAAAAACGATACCAATATTACGTCTTAAAAGGGGAATATCGTTATTCGATATCTTTGTAATATCGTGTCCGTTAAATTGAATAGTGCCATCAGAAGGACGCTCCATAGCACAAATCAACTTGAGTAATGTACTTTTGCCAGCGCCAGAATGCCCACCAAGAAATGCCATTTCACCTTGTCTAAGATGAAAATCCACTTTTTGTAATGCTTGACGACCACCTCGATAAGCTTTACTAACTTGCTGAAATCTTATCACTTACTCTTCCTCTAACTATTCAATTCATTCCAATTAAGCGCTTGCTACTGCACAATACTTTAATCATTATTCTTCGCGACTAAATAGCGCTTCAATAAAGTTTTCAGATTCAAACGGGCGAAGATCATCAATACCCTCCCCAACACCAATATAGCGAATAGGAATATTAAATTGATCCGCGATGGCGAATATAACGCCACCTTTCGCGGTTCCATCAAGTTTTGTCAGGGTGATGCCAGTAACAGGGGCGACATCGCTAAATAATTTGGCTTGGCTAATTGCGTTTTGGCCAGTACCTGCATCAAGGGTTAACATTATTTCATGCGGTGCTGAGTCATCGACTTTTTTCATTACGCGTACAATTTTACGCAGCTCTTCCATCAAGTGACCCTTGTTTTGAAGTCGACCTGCAGTATCGGCGATGACAACATCTACACCACGAGCTTTCGCTGCTTCTATCGCATCATAAATGACGGATGCACTGTCAGCACCAGTATGTTGAGCAATAACCGGGACATTATTTCTTTCACCCCAAACTTGTAACTGTTCCACCGCAGCGGCTCGGAATGTATCTCCCGCGGCAAGCATGACTTTTTTCCCATCAGCTTGGAATTGTTTTGCTAATTTACCTATTGTCGTGGTTTTACCCACTCCATTCACGCCAACCATTAGTATGACGTAGGGAGTATTTTTAGTATCAATGACGAGTGGCTGTTCTACATGTGACAGTATTTCGGCCATTTCTTCTTTAAGTAAACCGTAAAGCGCTTCGCCATCTTTTAATTCTCTGCGAGATGCCTTTTCTGTTAGATTACCGATAATCTTTAAGGTTGTATCCATCCCTACATCGG
>LLEJ01000012.1_pt1 | contig 22825 bp, 17 predicted proteins | sample 595831 | NCBI WGS metagenome assembly LLEJ01 (sample SAMN02919310, study PRJNA255460) | bioreactor metagenome | biome: chemostat; feature: culture 2011_10.1; material: sediment; isolation source: day101 10degC chemostat 2011 inoculated with Wadden Sea sediment taken from... | place: Germany: Bremen... | reverse complement strand
AAACGGATCAACCTCTACGATGAATTCAGTACCGTCAGCATCATTCATTATGTATTGACCTTGCATTACACCAACAGGCGTCTCTATTGCAGTTGCACTTGTGTAGGTGTAATCGTCATTACTCTTTATATAAGGTTGCTTTCCGACAACGCCATCGCCTTCTACTGTCATCTGCTTTCCATCTGCATCCGTAATTAACCAGCGTCTTCCAATGAGTTGAACTGTCTGGTTACTTAGGTTTTTGATGGAGATGATGTAGGCAAACACGTACCGTTTGTGTTCTGGTTGAGATTGCTCTGCTACGTACTTCGCGTGTACTTGGCATTTGATACAAGGTTGAATAACGTCCATGTTCACCTCAATAGTTCAATTGTCGATAATAGCGTTGTGGGTTTTTGTTTTTATTCTAGCTGTGATGTTTCTCTAACCAGTTTGCCATGTCGACAAATTGCTCAAGGGTTAAATTCTCAGGGCGCATACCTGGATTGACTCCTAGAGCTTCTAATGTTTCAGTATCTAATAAGTGCTTGTAGCAGTTTCTAACCGTTTTGCGTCTTTGGTTGAACCCATCTCTGCATACTCTATCTAACCACTTTAAGTCAGTTGCAGGATAAGGAATTTCTTCATAAGGAACCAAACGAACGACGGCTGAATCTACTTTTGGTGGTGGAATAAAGGCGGTTGGTGGCACCTCTAACACAGGCACAACTTTGCAGTAATATTGAGCCATTACGGTCAATCGACCATATGTTTTACTACCAGGGCCTGCGGCTAATCGATTGACGACTTCTTTTTGTAACATGAAGTGCATGTCTTGGATATCTTTATGAAATTTAAAGAGATGAAACATTAATGGTGTAGAGATGTTATAAGGCAAATTACCAAATATACGTAACTTATTGTTCGGTTTAATCAACTGAGTAAAGTCAAATTTCATCGCATCACCTTCATAAATCGTCAGTTTTGACGAAAGATCGGGGTGATTACGTAAACGTTCAGCTAAATCTCTATCAAGCTCAATAACGGTAAATTTATCGATCTCTTTCCCAACGGGTTCTGTAATTGCACCAAGTCCTGGCCCAATTTCAACAAGGTTTTGCCCGGGTAAAGGGTTGATAGCAGAAACAATACCATCAATAATATAGGGGTCATTCAGGAAGTTTTGACCAAAACGTTTCCGCGCTTTGTGTCCCAAGTGGACATCATTTCTCATTATTATCTCTCAATTAAAGGACCCTTATTAACAAAAGGTTTTTTTTCAACTAATTCTATCGCGTGTTTAAGAGCGGTTTGGAAACTTCCTGTGTCCGCTTGCCCTGTTCCTGCCAGATCAAGTGCTGTACCGTGATCGACAGATGTTCTTATATAGGGTAGACCAAGAGTAATGTTTACTGATCGTCCAAAGCCTTTATATTTCAACACAGGCAGCACTTGATCATGGTACATACCAAGCACTGCATCTGCGTCTGCTAAATATTTTTCATTAAAAATGGTATCTGCCGGTAACGGCCCAATTAAATCAAAATCACACTCTGCCCTAAGCTTTTCAAGGGTTGGGGTGATCGTTTTGATCTCTTCATCCCCTAAACAACCATCTTCTCCTGCATGAGGATTGAGTCCACATACATAGATTTTTAGGGGCTTTGATGGCAAATTTATTGACCAAGTCGTCATGAAGGATGCGGATTATACTCTCTAGCCGCTCTGCTGTAACGGCTTTTGATATATAAGCCAAAGGTAAATGGGTAGTGACTAAAGCAACACGCAGTCCTTCTGTTGCTAACATCATGACCACTAAGGGAGTATTCGACTTTTCAGCAAAGAATTCGGTATGCCCACTAAACGCGACACCGGCTCGATTGATTGCGCCTTTGTGGACCGGACCGGTTACGACAGCGTCGAATTCTCCGCTCATACACCCATTATTGGCACGTTCCAATGTCGCTAAGACATAGTGGCCATTTTTTTCGTTTAATTGACCCGCGACTGAAGGTTCGGCTTGTGAAACATGATCAACAAGCAGTGAACCTGCCTGTTGGGGTTTTGCCGCGATGGCTACATCGTAATCGACAAGCGTTACATTGATCCCAAGCTCTGCTGCTCTTTGAGCTAACAAGGTTTTATCTGCACAGACCACAATCTGGTGTGCCCAATCCGATTGCGATAAGGCTAAGACAAGATCTGGCCCTATTCCAGCGGGCTCTCCTGCTGTGACGATAATTCTTCTGGTCGACATTATTGTTCTTCACCTTCGTCATTTTCAATAAATTCAACAAACGCACTGGCTCTTATTTCTTGCATCCAAGCTGAGGCTTCTTCATTGAATTTACGATTGAAAAGAATTCTATAGGCTTTATTGGTTAGTGCTGTATCTGTTTTGTCAACTTCACGTCGATCAAGTACCTCAACAATATGCCAGCCGTGAACGGTCTTGAACGGCTCACTTATTTGTCCAATGGGTAATATCTCTACTTGGTGCTTAAATTCTGGGACATATAAATCTGGGGTTTGGTAACCCAACTCCCCATTTTTAGCCGCAGAACCTGGGTCTTGGCTGTGTTGCTCTGCGAGCTCACCAAACTTGATCTCACCAGATTCGATGCGACGAGCGTAGTTCTGTAGTTGTTTTTTGGCGCCTTCATCACTGAGTATTACCGAGGTTTTGATCAAAATATGTCGGGCATTAACCTCTGTGACTGCGACAGTTTCTAACCCTCGAGTATCAGCGATTTTGATGATATGAAGCCCAACACCACTTCGAAATGGCCCAATAACCGCTCCTTTTGCCTGAGTTGTTATTTGATCCGCAAATATTGTTGGCATTTCTTCTTTGCGTAGCCATCCCCAATCACCACCTTCTAATGCTTTAGGTCCTTTTGAGTAGCTGATTGCCATGGTAGAAAAATCTTCACCCTGATCAAGCTTCTTAATAATATCGTTGGCCTCTTTCTCAAGCGCTTGTTTGTCGGTGCCATCTTCAAGTCGCAATTGGATATGTTGAAGTCGATATTGTACAGAGGCGTTGGTCTCGGTAGCGAGTTGCTCAGATAAGCTCTCTACTTCTGCTGGCAATATGTTGATTCTACGACGAACGAGCGCATTACGAGCTTCGGAAATCGCGATCTCTTTCCTGACTTGCTCTCGAAACGTGGCATAACTTACACCATCTTCGGTGAGTGAGTTTTGTAGTTGGTCGACCGTTAGGTTTCTTTCTTTGGCGATTTCTTGAATCGCTTGATTCAAACGGTTGTCATCGATCTTTACTCCAAGGCGTTCTGATTCTTGGAACTGGATAGTATCGACAATAAGCTTTTCTAATACCTGCTCACGTAATACGTCGATGTCTGGTAAAGCTTGGCTGCCTTTCTTCGAGTTGGTTTCAAGCGTGACGATCGCGATATCAATATCACTTTGTAATATGACACCATCATTTACGATTACCGCGACTCTATCTAGCTCAACGGGTGCAGCCATGCTTGAGGCTGACAGTACAGATAAAAAAACTATTAGGGTGTGTTTCCACATTTTCATTTAATGTATACCAATAAATTCGTGTTGCTCAATGGCAAGACTGTTAATTTCCAAGTGCAAAAGGTCGACTATAGCCTAAAGCGGCATTAGATGAATCGACACCAGCTAAACCTGAACCACCGGCTATCGTTTGACCAAAGCCTACAATACCAAAATTCACCGTAAAGTTTTGTTCATACGTCGGTGAGTCTACCCCGATTTCATTCCAACTATAGAGTTGATTGCTGTATGAGAATCCGATATACCAACAATCACTGGTGTAGTTGACCCCTGCTAACCACTCAAGGTTCACTTTTTCGTTGGTATCGTAGAAATACTGTCCATTCAGCTTCCAACTTCGGCCGAGGTTATAAGCGGTAATAAACCCTAACTGGCTAATACCTTCACGTGTGTAGGATGTATAATCATCTTCGCTGATAAAGTCGACATTGTTAGCAATATAGTCTAGTGAAACGTAACGATAGTTTAGCTGGCTGTACCCACCTGAGTATCGATATTCCAATGTGCTATCAGCAAGTTGCACTTTAGATGACGCGGTGTCGAATTGAAATCCACCTTGATAATAAAGATAGTCATCGTAGTTAAACTCAGTATCCAATGCCCAAGCTGAATAAGACGATGATGTTTCGTTTGAGACGGAATCATTATAGGAATCGTTGAGATAGAGAATCTGCCCAAATGAGAGATTCATTCTCTCTTTAAATTCATCATCAAAGAAACGCGTGGATGCACCATAGCTGAATTGATTTGCTGGAGCAATATAGTCAACACTGCTGTACTTTTTACTGCGAAAAAGCCCGTCGTAATCAAGCTGCAGCTTGGTTGTATCGTATCCAGAAAAGATTTCCGATTGATCCTCTTCAGGAATATACAGATACTGGATCTGCGGTTCAAGTGATTGGGTATAGCCTAAAATTTGAGTGGTATCGCGCTCTAGATACAATCCTGAGTGGATCCTTATCTGAGGAATGGTTCGTGAAACCTGCTCTTCGTAATCATTGCTTGTGGTTAGGTTGTCAATGTCTTGCTCATAATAGGTTTGGAACAGCTTTGCTTCAGCCGTAAACGTGCCCCAAGTGGTGGATAGCGGCAAGGCTAGCGTTGGCTCAAAGTGTAAACGGGTAGCCGATGGGCTATCCGGGTCATCCGTTTCGAATCGACTGACATGGCTTAGTAAATTAAAATCGAGTTTAGAGTAAAAGTGGGGCGCGTAATAGTTGTATTCTATTTGAGGCATCAAACGATAGGGATAGCTACCGGTTGACAAGACCTGAAAGTCTCTTACCAATAATGTGGTATCCCAACGTTCGGATCGGTAGGATACTTCGCCAGATTGAAGGAGTTGCCCGTCTTCACGATTACCTATATTAGAATCTATATCGGTGAAATAGGTGATATCACTGACTTTCGAGTAGTCAATTTCAAACTTCCACGCCTCCTTAAATACGCCAGTATGGCTCCAGTTAAAGCCCCAGCGGTCGCCTTTATCGAGGTATTTTTTGTCATCAGGAAGATACTCAGTACTGAATGAGCCGGAACCTATTTCCGTGAGATAACGAAACTTTGCATCAAGCTGCGTACCGCGTTTTTCCATGTAATTAAAATCAGTCTGTAGATCATAATTAGGGGCAAGGTTCCAATAAACGGGAACGGTAAGTCCGAAACCATTTTTACTGTCTAATGAGATAGCTGGGTATAGGAAGCCTGTTTTGCGTGTATCACCGATCGGAATGGTTAAATAAGGCAGATAAAAAATGGGTACAGAGAGAACCTCAACTCTTGGATTAAATAGGGTTGCCTCTTCATCGATCTGATCAATTTCAATCGACGAAGCTCTTAATCGCCAAGCATTGTCACCTTCTGGACAGGAAGTGATTGTGCCATCTTCCAGTTCATAAAATGCTTTATCTTTGCGATAAATAACCTTTGCGTCACCACGACCGTCCTCACATAAAAACTCATATTGAGTATTCTCCAGTGTGGCAACGTCTGAATCTAGACTTGTTGTGGCTTTATCTGAAATGGTTTTTATCTGGCCATCATAAGAATGCACATTACCTTCAGCAACAACTATATTATCTTGCTGGTGTAAGGTTATTGTGTCAGCGGATATACGCTTATGTCCTTGAGTAATAACAACGTCACCAGTATAGGTCGCTTTATCGCCATTTATCGCTTCGACGTTATCAGCTTCAACATGCACAGGGACTTCTGTGTCATTTTTGGTGGATGAATCCACAATCAAGCATTGATCTGTAGAGGGCATTTCCTGCACACTAGGGTCTTGTGACGTTTCAGCTTGAGTTGTTGGCACGAATACGGCTGCACTAATAGATGCAGCTAACAATGTGCGAGGGAAAAGTAGCATCGAGTTTAACTATCCTGTGTAACTTGATTCATTCAGAGGTCAAATAGACCTGTTCTGATATAAAATGTTCCTTATAATAACCTGAACTTGTGATGATGGGCATCAAAAACAATCTTAACTATTGAGTTGTGTCGCTAATTCGAAGTAATTTTAGTTCAAAGCAATTGAGCGTTCAAACAATGTAAGATCGCAATACATAACAAAAATTCATAATTGAGAGCATAATAATGCACATTTTTTGGCAAAATTTTAGGCATATTTTTTGGTTTCCTTTTTTGGAGGAGCTTTTGGCGCACTGTTTGGTTTGTTCTTAGGGCATCAGTTTGATAAAGCAAGAAGACTTAGCCAAGCAGGATTTAGAGCATCCAGCGCCTTCTCAGGTGGACCGAATCAAGCGGAAAAACAGGCAGAATTTTTTAAGGCTGCTTTTTCTGTTATGGGGCATGTTGCTAAAGCCAAAGGGCAAGTAACCAAAGAAGAAATTCAGTTAGCCGATACGATGATGCAACGAATGAACCTTCGAGGCGATCAGAAAAAGGCGGCTCAAGATGCATTCCGCGAGGGGAAATCCAGTGGTTTTCCGTTGAACGAAATACTTGAACGGGTTCGCATATCATCTGGAGGAAGGCATGATCTTTTACAGTTTTTCTTAGAGTTGCAGATATCAGCCGCATTTGCTGATGGCGATCTTCATCCTTCAGAAAGGACAGTTCTGCATGCTATCGCTAAAGGGTTAGGATTTTCAACTCAGCAGCTTGAACAGAGATTGCAAATGCAAGAGGCCGCCTTTCGTTTTCAAAGAGAGGGCGGTGCTGGTGGTTGGAATCATTCTCAAGGGCAAGGCGGCGCTTGGCAACAGGCAACGACAGCGGATCAGCTTACGGATGCTTACAAAGTGTTAGGCATCACCGATGATGTGGATTCTAAAGAAGTGAAGCGAGCTTATCGTAAACTAATGAATGAGCATCACCCAGATAAGCTTGTAGCAAAAGGTTTACCACCTGAAATGATGGAAATGGCCAAAGAAAAAGCACAGGATATTCAAGCGGCTTACGACCTGATCAAGAAAGAGAAAGGGATTAAGTAGAACAAAGCTCGTTGTCTCCACGAAAGTGGAGACTTCAGAAGTACAATGCTTCCTGTTTTTATAGGAATGGCAGTATTTGGTTAGAGAGACGACAGCATCATTATTTGGCCTCATTTAGGTCCCAATTGTAATCGTATTTGACCTTATCGAGATTAAGAGAAAGCGTTGGTCTATATTTTTTTAGATGATTGGTCAGTGCTTGCTTAGAACCAAAATCCTCGGGAAACCACTCGTAAATAGAAGACAGTATCGTTTTATTACCTGACTGCTTAACACCTTTGTCGCTATTGATGAAACTGCCTGCCGCTTGCTCCAATAACATCTCTTGATTCATTGCATCAAATGCGACTGGTTGTAGGTTGGGACAGCCTAAACTTGCACAGTTGACTGCATAATGAGTACGAGCATCTTGCCAGATTGGTCTTAGAATTCTGTGTTCAATATCGTTTAAGCTTAGCTTCTTGTCTGTAACGACGACTATTTCATCACCCCATGGACCAAAGCTAAACAATCCGCCTAGTTTGGTAATAGATTTGATGGGGTAGTTGTCCAGAATAACATTCACGGTTAGGGCGTTATATAAATTTACCCAATAAGCGTATTGTTCTGCTTTGTTGTAGGTTCGAGGGTCGAGCTTAGCCATGTCTGATATATAAGACTTGAGTTGTTGCTTATCAGATGGTGTTACGTGTTTATAACGAACAAGCGTATTTTCTTTCTTTTCAACAAGATAATTGTCTAAAAAATATTGCCATTTAAGGTGAGAGATAGCTTGAGTATTTTGCTCGTCCGCTCGGTTCCAATAGTCCCAAAGCTCGGCTTTTGGCGCTGAAAAGGAAAAAGTGGAAAAGAGTAAGCTAATGCAAAGTAATAAATATTTCATAGATAACCCAATTGAAGAATATGTTCATTAGGATAGACCATGAGAGTGAGAATTAAATTTCATTGAATTGAAATTGATTAGGTAGGACCTGAACCCATTTAAGAAGATCCAGCCCTGAGGGAGTAATCAAATCACTCCCGCAGGGCTGGTTTTTGCCATGTCTACTTCATATAGCTTGGGATATTATCTTCATACGCAGAGATTTTTTCTTCATGTTGAAGCGTTAATCCAATATTGTCTAAGCCGTTAAGTAAGCAGTGGCGACGGAACTCATCTATTTCAAATGAATACTGTTTGTCGTTTGCGGTTACTTTCATCGCTTCTAAATCAACGGTAACCTGAGCGCCTTCGTTTGCTTGAACAAATTGGAATATTTCATCCACTTCCTGATCGGTTAAGCGCACAGGAACCATTTGATTGTTGATTGAGTTGCCGTAGAAAATGTCAGCAAAACTAGGGGCAATCATTACCTTGATACCATAATCTGCCAGCGCCCACGGTGCATGTTCGCGTGACGAACCACAACCGAAATTTTCACGAGCGATGAGGATTGAAGCGCCTTGGTAACGAACTTCGTTCATGACAAAATCAGGGTTAGGTTGCTGACCAGCATCATCGAGAAAGCGCCAATCATTGAAAAGGTGCTGACCAAAACCTAATCGTGTTACTTTTTGAAGAAACTGTTTTGGAATAATGGCATCCGTATCGATATTTGCAAGATCCAAAGGGACAACTAAGCCTGTGTGATTTTTAAAACCTGACATTGTTTGCTCCTTATAGTTTACGAATATCAACGAAATGACCAGCAATTGCGGCAGCAGCAGCCATCGCTGGACTAACTAAGTGTGTACGACCATCACGACCCTGACGACCTTCAAAGTTACGATTACTGGTTGAAGCACAACGCTCTTTTGGACCTAAGCGGTCATTATTCATCGCTAGACACATAGAGCAACCTGGCAAACGCCATTCAAAACCAGCGTCGATAAATACTTTATCAAGGCCTTCTTGTTCTGCTTGAGCTTTAACTTGCTCAGATCCCGGAACGATCAGCGCTTGAACGTGATTGGCAACTTTGCGACCTTTTGCAACCGCCGCCGCTGCACGCATATCTTCTATACGAGAGTTTGTACATGAACCAACAAACACTTTATCCACGTTATAGTCAGTTAACGCCTTTCCAGCTTCTAAGCCCATATAGGCTAATGCTTTTATAGCGGACGCTTTTTCTGCTGCGTCTGCAAAATTTTCCGGAGCAGGGATAGGCTCATCGACAGCAATAACTTGACCCGGGTTTGTCCCCCAAGTGACTTGAGGTTTAATGCTTGATGCTTCAAGGACAACGGTTGCATCAAAGGTTGCATCATCGTCTGTTTTTAACGACGACCAATATTCAATCGCGGCATCCCAGTCTGCGCCTTTAGGGGCAAATTCACGGCCTTGAATATAGTCAAAAGTGGTTTGGTCTGGTGCGACAAGCCCTGCTTTAGCCCCAAGTTCAATAGCCATATTGCAGACCGTCATACGACCTTCCATTGAAAGGTCACGTATCGCTTCACCACAGAACTCAACGACATAGCCTGTACCGCCAGCAGCGGTTGTTTTGCCGATGATAGCCAGTACGATATCTTTCGCTGTTATGCCGTCGGCTACCTTGCCTTGGACATCTATTTTCATCGTTTTAGCGCGATCTTGCTTTAATGTTTGCGTTGCTAAAACATGCTCCACTTCGGACGTACCAATACCAAAAGCCAGAGAACCGAAAGCACCGTGTGTTGCTGTATGTGAATCACCACACACAATAGTCATGCCTGGAAGGGTAATACCTAGTTCAGGCCCCATAACATGCACTATGCCTTGGTATTTATGGTTTAGATCATAAAGAGTAACACCGAATTCTTCACAGTTTCTCGATAAGGTTTCCATTTGAATTCTAGCCATTTCGCCAGAAGCGTTAATGTCTTTGGTGGTTGTGGAAACATTGTGATCCATTGTGGCAAAGGTTTTACCCAACTGGCGTACTTTACGACCTTTCTCACGCAAGCCATCAAACGCTTGCGGTGACGTGACTTCGTGAACTAAGTGACGGTCGATATATAGAATCGGGTTTTCGCCTTCGGCTGCAACAGCAACGTGTGCAGCGTAGACTTTTTCATATAAGGTTTTAGACATTGCTTCTTCCTTGATGGAGTCGACTGGCTACTCGGTATGGAGTAGCCATTTTCTATTAAGTTAAACGTTGTTATTCATGTAACTGTTTTTGTTCGCAAAAATGCGACTAGCACAGATTCTATTAGCGGAAAATGTAACCAGCGATTTTATCGCCCATTTCAGATGTAGATAGAGCAGGCTTGTCACTAGCAAGGTCTCCAGTGAGCTCTCCGGCTTCTAACGCTCTCGATACCGCCGTTTCGATATCTTGTGCTGCTTGCTCTTCTCCTAAGCTGTAGCGAAGCATTAAAGCCGCAGAGAGGATTTGAGCAACAGGGTTTGCTATGTTTTTGCCTGCAATATCAGGGGCTGATCCGCCAGCTGGTTCGTACAGGCCAAAATTGCTTTCATTTAAGCTTGCTGACGGAAGCATACCCATAGAGCCAGTAATCATGGCGCATTCGTCAGAGATAATGTCTCCGAAAATGTTCGAGCAAAGCATCACGTCAAACTGAGACGGATCTTTGATGAGCTGCATTGTCGCGTTATCGATGTAGATATGAGATAGCTCAACATCTGGGTAGTCTTTAGCGATACCTTCAACAACTTCGCGCCACAAAATGGAACTTTGTAGAACGTTGGCTTTATCGACAGAGCATACTTTTTTATTGCGTAAACGAGCAGATTCGAAAGCAATTCTAGCAATACGCTCTATCTCATATCGATGATAAATTTCGGTATCAAATGCTTTCTCATTTGGTCCTTCACCTTCACGACCTTTCGGTTGGCCAAAGTAAATACCTCCCGTTAGTTCACGCACAACGACGATATCAAATCCCTTTCCTGAAATATCGGCACGCAGCGGTGAAAAAGACTCTAAACCTGCGTGGATTTGGGCTGGACGAAGGTTACAAAATAGCTGAAAGTGCTTACGTAATGGAAGCAAAGCACCGCGTTCGGGTTGATCATTTGGCGCTAGATGTTCCCATTTTGGACCACCTACCGAGCCAAATAGAACCGCATCGGCTGCTTCACAACCTTTAACAGTACTTTCAGGTAACGGGCAGCCGTGATTATCGATGGCGATACCACCTACATCGTGTTCTTCTTTAGAGAAGCTGATTCCGTGCTTCTTCTCTATAGCGTCTAATACTTTATGCGCTTGCTGCATTACTTCCGGGCCAATGCCGTCTCCCGGTAAAACGGCTATTTTGTATTCTTTGCCTGCCATGGTCATGTTTTTCCTGTGTATGTTAAGTTGTAATCGGTATTTTTAAACGGTTTGCGTATTTTTTTCGACTGCTTAATTTCGGCAACTTGATCCGCACGATGAATGCTGTTTATTACATGCAATAGTGCCTGACCTGAAGCCTCTACTATATCGGTGGCTAGACCTGTTCCGTGGTATTTACAGCCTTTATAATTAGCAATAATGTCAGCTTGACCAAGGCCATCTTCGCCTTCACCTTTTGCAGTGAGATCGAATTTATCCAACACTATTTCGTATCCAGTTAAGCGATAAATACATTGATAAAGAGCATCAACTGGGCCGTTACCTACCGCAGCCTCACACTGCTCTTTATCACCACACTGCAATTTGATTGAGGTGGTTGCCATTACGCTACCCGATTGTACGCTCAAATAGTTCAATTTGTAGAAGTCGTCCTCATCACGAAGATTAGCAAAATGCATTAACGCTTCTAGGTCATAATCGAAGATCTGGCCTTTACGATCCGCTAGTTTTAAGAAGTCATCATAAAGTGCATCCAGGTTGTATGACTCTTCTTTGTAGCCCATATCATCCATATGACTTTTAACTGCTGCTCTGCCACTACGGCTGGTCAAGTTCAACGCTTTATTTTTAAGTCCAATAGACTCAGGCGTCATAATCTCGTAGGTATTTTTGTTTTTCAATACGCCATCTTGATGGATACCAGAGGAATGACTAAATGCGTTAGCACCGACAATCGCTTTGTTGTCTTGAATCGGCATATTACATAGCTGACTAACAAGGCGGCTCGTACGGTGTATTTCATCGTGTTTTAGACCCGTGTGAACCCCCATCAATTCTGAACGGGTTTTGATTATCATCGCTATTTCTTCTAACGAGCAATTACCTGCACGTTCACCAATACCATTAATTGTCCCTTCAACCTGACGAGCGCCAGCCTGAACGGCAGTAATGGAGTTTGCGACCGACATGCCCAGATCGTCGTGGCAGTGAACAGAGATAACCGCCTTATCGATATTAGGCACACGGTTGAAAAGTTGTTTGATAATACTACCAAATTCACTCGGTACGGTGTATCCGACTGTATCCGGGATATTGACGGTTGTTGCACCAGCATTGATTGCAGCCTCTACCATACGACATAGATTATCGATAGGCGTACGTCCAGCATCTTCGCAAGAAAACTCCACATCATCGGTATAGTTTCGAGCGCGTTTTACTGCTTGAACACCCATCTCCACGACATCATCATAATCGCGGCGCAATTTGTCTTTTACATGAATCGTGGATGTAGAAATAAACGTGTGGATTCGAAATGCTTCTGCCACTTTTAATGATTCAGCCGCAACATCAATATCTTTGGCTACGGCCCTTGATAGTGCACAGATACGACTACCTTTGATGTTTTTAGCAATGGTTTGTACAGATTTAAAATCACCAGGTGAGGAAACAGGAAACCCTGCTTCTATTACATCGACACCGAGACGTTCGAGGGCATAGGCGATCTGCAACTTCTCTTTTACCGTTAAGCTTGCTGAAAGTGCTTGTTCGCCATCACGTAATGTGGTGTCGAATATAATGACTTGATCGTTCATACCTGCTTCCTTTTCGTGTCTATGTTAACCATTTATCTCTGTTAACTGTCTGTTGAGTTTTATTTAGTTATAAAAAAGCCCGCTTGTTAGCGGGCTTTTAGAAATCTATGTGGTGTTTTTCGTCCACTGCCTACCCGCGCGATTGTTTCACGATAAGGAGGAGGTTGAGGAGTGTCGAAAAATTAAATGTCATTTTATGTTCTTGTCCAAAAGTAAATGATATCCACAAATTTATGTTTCAATTAGTACCGCACTAGATGACTTGCGTCAAGTCATATGTTGGGTTTTTATTCAAAATTATACGTGAGTTAAAAGGCCATAAATCATTCTCGTTTTTAAAGTGCTACATACCCACGCCATCATTTTAAGAGGAAATGCGTTATTAATTAATCGAATAAACAAATATTGATGAATTAAACGAGTACCATCTTAAGGTCAAAGACAACTATAATTAATCAGTTGATTAATTGGAGCGTAATTATGTCACGAAAAGCGGGCAGACCTAGCGAGAGCACTCAGGCGCGAGAGAAATTGATTAGCCATGCTCGAGAGCTCTATATGGTAATGCCGTATGAGAAGGTTTCTACTCGATTGGTGGCAGACAGTGCTGGCGTAAATATTGCCATGATTCGCTATTACTTTGGTAACAAGCAAGGTTTATTCGAAACGGTAATCCGAGACACCATGGAGCCGATTAATCAACAGATGAAGGCGATGGTTAAGTCTTCTAGTCAGGAAAGTTTAATCGGTTTAATGCGGGCTTATTATCAAACTATGATGAATACACCTGAATTTCCTCGCTTGATAGCCCAGATAATGAATATGTCTGAATCGGATATGCAGCGCAGACTGCTTGAAAGAATATTCAACGAGGTGACAAAACCGGCACAAGAAACGATGTTTAATCGTCTTTTGGAAGAGGGCGTTCTCAGAGAAGGTGTCGACCCAAAACTGTGTCGTGTTACTTTTGTTAGTATGATGGTGTTTCCTTTTATCGCCCCTCGCGCCATGCTGGAGTTCCATGGGGTAGAGCTAAACTCGTCGTTTCTTGAACAACTTTTAGAACACAATATAAAAACCTTAACACATGGTTTTTTGTCACCAGAACATCAAATTTCTCTTGGGGGAAATAATGAACATTAATCGCAAACTTCTTTTCTTTCCAGTTTTGGCTATTGGTATTGTTATTCTGTTTACTGCGATCAAAATGAAGCCGGATCTCTCTGTCAAACCCGCTGGGGATAGAGCGCGATTAGTTAAAGTGATGCCTTTGGAGTTAAAGGCGATGGCACCAATTGCAATTGGTTTTGGAAAGGTCGCGCCTAAGTTTGAGTGGAAAGCGATTGCTGAGGTCACGGGTAAGGTTGTTTACAGAAATCCTGAGTTAGAAAAAGGGCGTATTCTTCAAGCGGGGACAGAGGTATTGCGAATCGACCCACTAGATTATGAATTGAAACTTGCCCAAGCAGAAGCGGATCTAAGTTCGAGCAAAACGCAATTAGCCAAGCTCAATCAAGAAGAAAAAAATCTAAAAGGAACAGTGAAGATAGAGAAAAACCGACTTTCAATCAGTCAAAATGAACTGGATAGAAAGCTTAATCTAAAAAAGAGAGGGCTTACTTCTCAATCTGATGTCGATCAGCAAAACCAAACCTATTTGTCCCAGCAAAAACTGGTGCAGGATATGCAGAATCAGTTGTCTCTCTATCCCGATGAAAGAAAAGTGTCTCAAGCTCAAGTAAAAGTAAATGAATCTAAGGTCACAGAGGCAAAACGCTCACTAGAGAAAACCTCGATTGTATTACCGCAAGATCTTCGTATTGCAGAGGTCGATATTGAAGACAATCAAGTTGTGAATCTTCAACAGACGATGGTGACGGCACATGGTACTAACACGATGGAAGTGGAAGCACAGTTGTCTATTCATGATTTGCAATTGATTGCCTCCAGTTTAGCGTACTTCATAAACAATGATTCAGGTATTTCACAACCAGATATGAGTGGCATTACCTCTTGGATTGAGTTGTCGAGTGGTAGTTTGACCGCTCGTTGGCCTGCAAGAGTCGCTCGTATAAGTGAAACGGTGGACGCTACTCAGGCGACCGCTGGGGTTATTTTAGAAATCGAGCAAGATTATTCAACATTAAACGCGAGCAATATACCGCCATTAGTGAATGGCATGTTCGTTAGTGCAGAACTGATTGGTCAAGAAAATCCGAGTTGGGTAATACCAGAGCGCGCGCTTCATGGTGACAGCGTGTATATCATGGACGTGGACAACAAGTTAGATATTAGACCGGTCTCTGTTTTGTATCGTAGAGATAATCAGGTGGTGATTGATGGCGAATTAGAGCACGGGGAGAGATTGGTGTTAAACGATTTATTACCTGCTCTACAAGGTATGCTGCTCAAAATTGAAGGTGCACAGTCAGTACCAGCTGAGGAGGATGCGGCATGATCCGTTTCTTTACTAAGCATCCAACCGCATCGAACCTATTGATGTTGTCTCTGCTTATATTGGGTATAACATCACTTTCAACCATAAAACGAGAAACCTTCCCCGAATTTAGTCCCCCTTATATTATGGCTGGCGTTGTGTATCCGGGCGCATCACCGCAAGAAGTTGAAGAGAGCATCTGTATTCGTATGGAAGACGCCGTCGATGGTCTCGCGAATATCGAAGAGACCCGCTGTGAAGCGGTCGAAGGCTCAGCAAGACTGATTATAAAGCTAAGTGAAAAGGCCGATATCAGTAGAATGCTGGTGGATGTACAGACTCAGATCGACTCAATAAATGACTTTCCGTCAGAAATTGAGTCCCCAGTTGTTCAAGAACTCGATTGGAATGAGCCCGTTGTTGATGTCGCTATTACCGCGGATACTTCGTGGCCTGAGCTTAAGGCTTATGCGGAAGAATTAAAGCGCATTATGAAGCTCGATTACGATGTCTCTTTGGTTGACGTAAGTGGCTTCTCAGATCATCAATATAGAGTTGAACTAAATACTCAAGCCATTCGTCAACTTGGGCTTAGCGTTGGGGATATTGCAACGCAGATAGGCAAACAAAATATTAAACTGCCAAGTGGTAATATAGAGACCCCAGACAAGAATTTTTTGATTCGATTTGATGAAAGACGGGTGACGCCTGAAGAGTTAAAGACGATTGTTGTTGGCTCTGGTCCTAACGGTTCGATTGTTCGCCTAAGAGATATCGCGACTATCACGGACCGGTTTGAATTAGACGAACAGAAAGTGCTGTTTGATGGTCATCCATCGGCGGTGCTAAAAATAAGCAAAAACAAAGAAGATGATGCCTTAAGAATCAAAGATAACGTCGTCCGTTTCGTTGATGATATGCGCTTAGTTGCACCAGGTGGCGTCACTCTAGAGCTGACAAATGATCTGTCGTCAGTGTTATGGGATCGTCTCACCATGATGCTACGTAATGGTTGGCAGGGGATCGTCTTGGTGTTTGCAACCATGTGGCTATTCTTTAGCTTTCGATACTCTTTTTGGGTCGCCGCCGGTTTACCTGTCGCTTTTTTGGGTGGCCTATTCTTAATGGCTCAATTGGGCTTGTCCATCAATATAATGTCTTTGGTTGGGCTTTTAATGGCAATAGGTATCATGATGGATGATGCCATTGTCATAGCAGAATCCATCGCTTCGCATCTAGATCGAGGGCAAAAAATAGATGATGCCGTTGTGAATGGCGTTAAAAAAGTATTGCCCGGTGTCATTTCTTCATTCTTAACAACGGTTTGTATCTTTGGAAGTTTACTGTTTCTTGATGGTGAAATGGGGGCGGTGCTTAAAGCAGTCCCACAGGTTCTTATTCTTGTGCTGTCATTAAGTCTAGTTGAAGCGTTTTTAATCCTGCCTAATCATCTTTCTCACTCTTTGCATAAGGCGAAAAAAGAACGCCAACCCGTCAAATTTAAACGAGTACTGTTGGAACGATTTGAACTTTTCCGCAATACCACTCTTATTCGTGCCGTTGATAAGGTTGTAAAGTACCGCTATGCCTTTATTGGCGGTGTGTTCACTATGTTACTTGCCTCCATTGCACTTATTGTTGGAGGCGCGGTTAAGTTTGTCCCGTTTCCGGATTTAGATGGTGATATTGCTGAAGCGAGAATTATTTTACCTCCAGGATCATCACTTAGCCAAACGAAAATTGTTGTAGATAAACTGATTGAGTCTGCAAAACGACTGAATACCAAGTGGACAGAGGAAATGGAAGATGGCGTGCCACTTGTGCAGCACATTACCAGCCAATTCAACGCGAATCGGGATGCCGACGAGTCTGGGCCTCATATCGCGACAGTACGCCTCGATCTTTTGGGGGCAGAGATTCGCAATACTGTGATCGATGATTTTGTCGATGCATGGCGCGAAGATATCGGTGAACTAGCGGAGCCTATTTCGTTGGTCTTTAAGCAACCAACAATGGGGCCGGGTGGTCGAGATATAGAGATCCGCGTTAAACACGACAACCTTGATGAGTTGAAAGCGGTCTCTATTGATATACAAGAATACCTGAATGAGTTTTACGGTGTTTACGGCGTTCTAGACGACATGCGTATGGGGAAGGAAGAAGTATTGATCAAGCTTCGTCCCGGCGCAGAAACCTATGGCGTAAACGGACAGATTATTGCTAGTCAACTTAGATCAGCGTTTTTCGGTCAGACCGCAGATGAGATTCAAATTGGCGTTGAAAATATCTCAATTGAGGTGCGTTTAGATAAAGTTCAAGCCGGTGACTTACAGCAATTAGCTAATTTTCCCATCATAATGGCCGATGGTAGCCAACTGCCCCTTGGTACAGTAGCAACGTTAGACTTTCAGAGAAACTATGTACGTATCCAGCGAATCGATGGGCTTAGAACAATAAGTGTTTATGGCGATGTTGATAACTCGAAAGTCAGCTCGGCATCGATAATTTCTCAATTCCAAACGGAACAAGCTCCAAAACTGAAGATAAAATATCCCGGTTTGCGATTTGATTTTGAAGGTCAATCTAAAGATTCGGCTAAAACCGCCGCATCGATGGGTAAAGGTTTCTTGCTTGGTCTCTTTGGTGTCTTTGTCATCCTTAGTTATCAATTTCGTAGCTACCTAGAACCCTTCGTGGTGATGCTTGCGATACCTCTTGCCTTTATTGGCGTAGTCTGGGGGCACTTCCTTTTAGGGCACGCTCTTAGTATGCCGAGTATGATGGGCTTTGTTTCATTAGCGGGTATCGTGGTCAATGACTCTATATTGCTGGTTCAATATATACGGCATCATGTCGATGAGGGAGACAGCGTGCATGATTCGGTAGTGAAGGCGAGCAGAGAAAGGTTTAGAGCCGTATTTTTAACCTCTATGACCACAGCCGCGGGCTTGTTGCCATTGCTTACCGAGACAAGTTTGCAAGCTCAAGTCATACAACCGCTTGTTATATCAATCGTATTCGGTATTTTTGCCTCTACATTGTTGGTATTGTTTATGATTCCTGCAGCCTATTCCATATTGGCTGACTGGGGCTTTATTCATAAACACAAAGAAATCTAGCGTCACTATCTTCGTGAAATTGTGAGTGGCTCTGTTAAGAAAAGTATCCCTAAATTCCCGTTAAAACGGGAATGACGAGTTTCATTCATTTTAACCGAATCGAATTGCACGCAAAGAGGCATTTTAGGCGCACAAAACCTTCCGTTTTCTCGTTTTATAAATAACGATTCAATTATTTCATTTTTGAAATTGTCTCTCTCTATATCTGCAATTTAACTTATCCTTAACAATCACTATCCTATAGGTTAAACAAGGATGGTGAATTGTGGTAACTCAACTAACAGCAAAGCAAGCCGCGGAATGGATAGAAGATGGTCAAGCAATAATGCTAGGCGGTTTTATAGGGAGTGTTGTTCCTGAGGCCATAGAAAGGGCGATTGGAGAAAGGTTTGACTCTTTTAACACACCGAAAAATCTAACCCTAATTTTCGCCGCTGGACAGGGAGATGGAAAAGGACGGGCTGTGAATCATTTGGCGAAAGCGGGGATGGTATCGACAGTGATTGGTGGTCATTGGGGCTTGGTTCCCAAATTGCAAGAACTTGCCGTATCTGAGCGAATTCAAGGTTACAACCTACCTCAAGGGATTATTTCACACCTTCTTAGGGACACCGCTGCTGGCAAGTTAGGCACGATTAGTAAAGTTGGGCTCGGCACATTTGTGGACCCTAGAGTGGAAGGTGGAAAGATCAATAAAGTCACCAAGGATGACTGGGTAGAGCTTATCGAGCTACAAGGTGAAGAGCACCTTTTTTATCATAAGTTACCAATAGACATTGCCATATTACGCGGAACAACAGCAGACGAAAATGGCAACATCACTATGGAAGATGAGTGTCTAATTGTAGAAAGTCTCGCGGCAGCACAGGCGGCGAAAAATAGTGGTGGCAAAGTTATTGTGCAAGTTAAGCACGTCGTTAAAGCGGGAGAGTTATCTCCTCATGCTGTAAAAATCCCCGGTATATTTGTTGATGCAATCGTTCAATGTCACGATTTAACAGAACATATGCAAACCTTTGCAACTCAGATGAATCCTGCGTTTGTTGGAGAATATTCTGAGCCCAAGCAGACAATCAAAGCATCACCTATGAAATTGGATGCAAAAACAGTTATTGCTCGTCGAGCAGCAATGGAACTGAAACGAGGGTCTATCCTTAATTTAGGTATTGGTGTGCCTGAATATATTGCAGCCGTAGCCAGTGAGTCTGGCGTACTCGATCAGTTTGTATTGACCATTGAACCTGGTGCTGTTGGTGGGAATCCTGCTGGAGGGTTAGATTTTGGGGCTTCGTCGTATCCTCAGGCCATTATCAGCCAAGATCAAATGTTTGATTTTTATGATGGTGGTGGGATAGATCAGGCATTTCTTGGTTTAGCTCAGTGCGATAACAAAGGAGACATTAATGTCTCTCGATTTGGTGACAAAATAGCCGGCTGTGGTGGTTTTATTAACATTACCCAGAACGCTAAACAGGTCTATTTTTGCGGAACGTTTACAACAAAAGGATTGGAAGTTGAATGTAAAGACGGGCAACTGAACATTCTTTCTGAAGGTAAAAACACCAAGTTTTTGTCTCAGGTTGAACAGATTACTTTTTGCGCGAAGCAAGCCCAATTAAGTAACAAAACGGTATTGTATATTACAGAGCGGGCGGTGTTTAAATTAGAGGCAACAGGAATGGAGCTGATAGAAATTGCACCGGGTATAGACCTAGAAAAAGATGTTCTATCGAAGATGGAATTTAAACCCAAAATCGCCTCTAACCTAACCGAAATGGATAAAACTATTTTCCAAACTCACTTTGATTTAAGGATGAATAATGACTGTGGATAAAAAAGTCGCGATTGTAACGGGGGCAGCCCGAGGGATTGGAAAAACGATTAGCCAACAGTTGATAAAAGATGGATTTTTTGTGATTGCAATTGATATGGCGGTGATAGGTTGGCAAAAAAGTGAAGCGCTTTATTGCTATCAACTCGATCTTTGTGACCAGATTGCCGTCGCGAATTCAGTAAAAGATATAAAAAAGAGATTCCATGGCGTCGACGTGCTTGTCAATAATGCCGGCATCACCAGAGATGCAATGCTTGGCGATATGTTGTCTAGCGATTGGGATAAAGTACTCGATGTTAATCTTAAGGCCGTTTTTATCCTCACTCAACAGGTATCAAAATTAATGTTAGAGCAAGGCTCCGGGAGCATTATTAATATCTCTTCAATCGTTGGAACCGACGGAAACATAGGCCAAAGCAATTATGCGGCTTCAAAAGGTGGCGTAATAAGTATGAGTAAAGGCTGGGCGAAAGAGCTAGCAAGAAAAGGTGCTCAAATTAGAGTTAACTGTGTTGCGCCTGGTTTTATCTCCACCGAGATGACCAATGAGTTACCAGAAAAAGTCATTGAATTTATGCAGAGTAAGACGCCTTTAGGCAGAATGGGAACCGCGCAAGATATTGCCGATGGCGTCGCATTTCTAGCATCAAGTAAGAGTCAATTTATCACCGGGCAAGTACTAAAGATTGATGGTGGCCTAGTCTTATAAAATCCCCCTTGGAGCGATCATTTACCCTTTGATGAAATGATCGCTTTTTTATTCTGTTACGTTTATTAGAATACCTTTGGTAAAACGACGACTTCGGTTTTTGCCCAAATATCATGAAAACCCCGTTTTTTAAGATCAAAAGGGACCAAAAGATTCGCTAGACCAAAACCAGAAGTGCCAATTCGAATAAGCGCTTGAGTACGGGAGATTAGACTCCCATCAGAATTTTGAACTCGCAATTTCCACGTTCGCATTCCAACGGTCTGTCCTGCTTTTGTCCAAAAATAGACAAAGAAGCCAATCCAAATAACACCTAAATAAAGGGTGAAGACATGGCTCCAGATAGGGTGTGAACTTAATAATTCACCCGGATCTTGGTATGAGCCGTAAGTCATCACGCCTAAAGCCACACAGGCTTCCAAAATGGCAATAATCAATCCTGCAGCAAACATTTCAATAGCAAGAACGATAATACCATCATACAAAAGAGCGGCTAAACGTCGAATGACGCCTGCTGGGGGTAAGGATTGTTTTGTTGTCATTTTAGTTATTCTGATTTGATTTTTGAAACAGCATATAGATTTGTCGAGTATTTGAAAAGAGAGCTTATCGGCAGAATGTTCATTTTCAATTCCGATATAGGCGAATTAATCGAACATAAATGAAGCCGATTGTTCAATTTGATTGAAAACAGTGAGTATCCTTATAAAATAAGTTGGATCAACTCAGTCGTTAGTGGAGCATATGTGAAAGATTTTGATGTGAATTTGTTGCGAGTAATGGCTGTCTTGCTCGAAGAGCGTAATGTTACAGCAGCGGCTGATCGTCTATGCCTAAGTCAATCAGCGGTGAGTAAGCAACTGGCAAAATTACGTGAAGCATTTGATGACCCGTTGTTTGAGCGTACGTCTAGGGAGATGACACCTACGCCCAAAGCATTATCTCTTGCGCCAAACATCCATGAGGTACTTAAGCAAATAGATCAACTCACCATTCCTTCAACGTTTGAACCAAATAAAAGCAGACGTAGGTTCAATATTGATTTGGTAGAAACGGCCTATACGGTTGCCTATCCGTATTTTATGCCTAGTTTACTCAAACAGGCTCCGAGTATTAGTATTACTAGCCGAACTTGGAATGAAGACAGCCTTGTGTGTTTACTGAGGCGGGAAATAGACTTTGGAATCGCAATTTTTGAGTGGGACGAACGGGCTAAATCCCATGTTAATGCTATCCCTGAAGAGCTGAATTATATTGAACTAGTACGAGATCATTCCGTTTGCCTCATGAGGAAAGGACATCCAGCCTTAAACGAAGATTGGAACATTGACACCTTTCTGAAGTACCGTCATCTGCAGGTGACTATTGGTGGTATTAGTGGGTGGTTGTTAAAGGAAATACTGCTATCTGAAAATCGGCAGCTAGACAATGCTGTTAACATGTCAGATGTGCCAAGTGCTGTTAAATTGTGCGAACAGAGTGATCTGTTGATGTGTTATCCAGAGTCTTCGGTAAAAGTACTTAACATGGATGCTAATCTTATTGTTAAGCCTATTCCTGTAAAGTTGGACTCGGGAGGGTATTTTTTATTATGGCACCGACATTTTGAAAATGATCCCAGTCACAAATGGTTACGAGAATTGATCATTAAGCTCACGCCTAGTTGTGTTTCTGATATTTGAATCAAATGGGCAAACGTTATTTTCTGAAGATACTGGGTTTGTAGAATGAGAACCGATGGCTACATGGCTAATTATTCAACAACTGACTCACAACTAAGGAATTTCCTCTTGCACCCCTTAGTTTCATCCGTATAATGCCAAGCATCAAAGGGCAATAGCCTTACGATGCCGGTGTGGTGAAATTGGTATACACGACGG